>Ga0256406_1005659_pt1 | contig 13177 bp, 8 predicted proteins | sample RumenRJG_03DNA_FD_185986 | JGI IMG/M metagenome (GOLD analysis project Ga0256406, IMG submission 185986) | Bovine rumen microbial communities from Lethbridge, Alberta, Canada - RJG_03 | ecosystem: Host-associated > Mammals > Digestive system > Stomach > Rumen | place: Canada: Alberta | collected...
TACCCAAAATACGCTATTTTCGTACCAGATACACAGAAATGCTCACGACAATCGGCTCATCTTTAACTGAGGAAGATTGAAAAATCCTTTATTTTAAAGGAAAATCACTTGACTTTATAGGGAGGTTATCCGGAACGTTGAACATCAGAGCACTTCAGCTGGGAAGTAATGATCTGTCCCGGAGGTACCGGATCTGCCCGGATGCCGAATGGCATTACGAGCCGAAACTCAGCCGGGAGGACCGGGAATATGATATTGCGGTCATCGACCGTAAACTGACGGATGAGGAAGCGGATATCCTGTCCCGGATCGTGCGCGCATACTGTCTGTTTGTGACGGAGCGCACGGAGATGACCGACAGAATGGGCTTCCTGATGATAAGCCGGTGCGGCAGACGGATCGGAGATGATGAGCTCCGGCGTCTGCTGGAGGAAGAGCTTCCGGATTATTACGGCCGTCCCTACGGAGAAAAATTTGACCCGCACATGCTGACAGCTGCGCCAGGCTTCCACGGAAGCATAAGCTGGCACGGCTTTACGGAGATGGTGATGGAAGGCCGGTTCGGGGAGCAGATGCGTCAGGCGGCGTTCTGGCGGACCAATATCCCTGTGGAAAAGGGCCAGGCCATCGATCTGTGGCTGGAATATGAAAAGAATCCCGGCGTTACCATCGAACTTGAGGTCACGCAGTTTGTGAGCGGCAGCGTGGCGGCGGTGCAGAAGGTCTGGAAATTCTCAGAGGACGAGCTGCAGCATCAGGTGACGATAGAAAATACGGAAAAGGACGGTCCGGTTTTTGTGGCTGTCAATGCAAGGGGCAGCGGAACGCTGAAGATCATTGCGCTGCATGACCGCTATTCGAGGCATGGAGAAGGAACGTTTCTTCCGGGCGGCAGACGGCTGGTGACGGAAGACAGGGAAGAGCTTTTTACCTATCTGGATCCAGGGGATCTGAAGCCGCCGCTCTGTGTGTATTTCTCCGGTTATAAGACGCAGGAGGGCTTTGAGGGCTACCGCATGATGCGGCGGACGGGCTGCCCGTTCCTGCTGATCAGCGATGCACGGCTGGAGGGCGGCGGTTTCTATATCGGCTCGCCGGCGTATGAGGAGCTCGTCAGCTCCGCGGTGCGGGATGCCATGAAAGAACTCGGATTTACGGAGGAGCAGGTTATTTTTTCCGGTCTGTCGATGGGAACATTCGGCGCCCTGTATTATGCCACCGGAATCCGGCCGGCGTACATTATCGTCGGCAAGCCGCTTGTGCGGCTGGGTCAGGTCGCGGAGGCGGAGCGCATCGACCGCCCGGACGGTTTCCCCACATCACTGGATGTGCTGTGGAAGGAGATGCGGAGTCTCGACCACGAGGCGGCGGAGCGCATGAACCGGAAATTCTGGGAAAAATTTGACAATACGGACTGGTCGGGCAGGACATTCTACATCGCCTACATGATCGAGGATGACTACGACGCGGGCGCGTATCAGGAACTTCTGACGCATATGCGCGGCAGGGGCGCCAGTGTGATCGGCGAGGGACTGACCGGACGGCATAACGACAACACCAGCGGCATCGTCAGCTGGTTCATCCGTCAGTACAGGCATGTGATCCGGGACGGATTCGACAGAAAGCAGGCGCAGGATGGCGGAACGGAATAAGCAGTGGACGGTGTACTGGGATGAATATGCCAGCGACGCATATCTCTACGGCACAGAGATCGTCTTTCACGCAAAGGACGATGTGGAATTCAGAAATCTCCTCATGCCGCCGGGCACTGTGATCAAGACCTGGTACGCCATGGTGAATTATCAGGCGGGACGGATTGAGCCGACGCTCCCGATCATCGACGGAGAGGGACATTACCGGATCGCCGTGAATATCGAGAGCGATGAGCCGGACGGTATTTTTCTCCGGCTCGTGTTCCGGGGGAAAAATGGCGAAGAGGCCGGAAGTCTGATCGTGGATCAGCCGGAGATGGAGCTGCGCTGTCCGATCAAGGCGTACAGCTATGAGGCACAGCTGATCTGCGCGGGTGCGCATCACTTTCATTTTCACTCCTTTACCATTACAGAAACCTTGAAGGAATGATGGGATGGCTGCGGGTTGGAGGCATCTGTATCTCTGAGACCTTGTATTCTGATTATCAGAAGGAAGCTGAGGAATTATGACGGACAGACGTTTGTATCATACAGTAGAAGCGGTTAAGGCATACGCTGATCGGATGAGAAAACTTCCGGATGAGAAGCTTCAGGCGGAGACGCCGAAGCTGAAGGAAGAACTGAAAAAGGGAAAAAGTCTGGATCAGATCCTTCCGGAGGCTTTTGCGGCAATCTGCGAGGCGGACCGGCGTATCCTCGGCGAGTATCCCTATGATGTTCAGATCCTGGGTGCGGCGGCGCTGCACAGAGGCTTTCTGGCGGAAATGAATACGGGAGAGGGAAAGACGCTGACGGCGACGCTTCCCCTGTATCTGCATGCACTGACGGAAAAGAGCACGATCCTGGTGACGGCGAATGATTACCTCGCCATTCGTGACGCGGATACGATGCGGCCTGTATTCAATTTCATGGGCCTGAGCGAGAGAGCCGGCGTGCCGGATACGCCGGGCAAAACGCTGACCAATGATGAGAAGAGAGTCAGCTATCAGGCTGACATCCTCTATACGACGCACAGTGCACTTGCCTTTGATTATCTGCTGAACAATCTGGTGACGCGTGCGGAGGACCGCTTCCTGCGGACATTCGGCTTCGTCATTATCGATGAGGCCGACTCGGTTCTGCTGGACGGCGCGCAGATGCCTCTGGTTATCTCCGGATCGCCGCGTGTACAGTCCAATCTCTATGCCATGACGGACTTTTTTGTATCGACGCTCCGCAGGGACAGAGATTATGAGACAGGGGAAAAAGCGGTCTGGCTGACGGAACGGGGTATTCACTACGCGGAGCGGTTTTTCGGCGTGGATAATTTCTATGCGCATGAAAACTTCGAGCTCAACCGGCATGTGATCCTGGCGCTGCGCGCGCATGTGCTTTTTGAACAGCAGAAGGACTATGTGATCTCTGACGAAGGCGAGATCGTTCTGCTCGACAACAGTACGGGCAGAAGCCTGCCCGGCATGAAGCTCCGGGGCGGCGAACACCAGGCGCTGGAGCAGAAGGAACATCTGGAACTGTCAAAGGAACAGCGCTCCGTCGCTTCCATCACTTATCAGAATCTGTTTCTGATGTTTCCGGAGATGTGTGGCATGAGCGGCACTATTTCGGATGCGAGAAAAGAGCTGTGGTCGGTTTACCACAAGAGAGTTGCCGTGATCCCACCGCATAAAAAGCTGCGCAGGATCGACCGTCCGGACAGATATTTTGAATCCGCGGAGAAACAGTATCAGGCGGCACTGCAGGAAACGCTGAAGATTCATCAGAGCGGACAGCCGGTGCTGATCGTTACCGCGACCATTCAGGATACGCAGATCTTTTCCGGTATGCTGCTCAGAAGACAGGTGCCGCACAGTGTTCTGAATGCGAACAATGCATACTGGGAGGCGGAGATCATCGCTGCCGCCGGGCAGAAAAATGCTGTGACGGTATCCACGGGCATGGCAGGACGCGGCACGGATATACGGCTCGGCGAGGGTGTGAGCGAGCTCGGAGGCCTTGCGGTCATCGGTATAGGACGTATGGAAAATGTCCGCCTGGAGCGGCAGGCAAGAGGCCGCGCGGGCAGGCAGGGCGACCCGGGCTCCAGCCAGTTTTTTGTATCGCTCGAGGATGAGACGGTTACAGCCATGTATGAGGAAAAGGTCGAGCGCTGTCTCGTGCGGAAGAGAGCGGTTTCGCCGTTCCGTATCCGGCATCTGATCAACGCGGCGCAGAAAACCATGGAGGAGCAGACGGTTTCCTCGCGTGAACAGGCCGTCCGGTATGACACAATTCTCCGGCGCCAGCGGGATATTTTTTACGGCGCAAGGGACAGACTCCTGGACCGTGAGAAGGTCGGCGGGGATTCGATGCGGCAGATCATCCGGGACAACCTCTGTCAGTTCCTGAAGGATAACCCCGCCCCGGACAGGAGCGTGCTGAACCGCTATGTGCTGGATAACCTGACCTATTCGCTCGATCCGGGCCGGATCACGATCACCGGCAAAGGCAGGAAGGAACAGCGGAGTCTGCTGGAGCAGATGGAAAAATATGCGGACCAGCTCTTCGATAAGAAGATCAGTTCGCTGGGTGACGAAGAGAGCGTGCAGGAATACATCCGGAAATGCATGCTGCGCGCACTCGACGACGGCTGGGTCGATGAGGTGGATTACCTGCAGCAGATCCAGTATGCGATCACAACGAGAGGAACCGCGCAGAGGAATCCGATCTTCGAGTACAGCCGGGAGGCCTACAGATCCTTCCAGGATATGCAGGTCACCATGAAGCAGAGGATCGCAAGGAATTTCTTCCTCGGTGACCCGGAGATCGGCGCGGACGGAGAGATGTCGATTCTCTTTCCGTAATGCATGCAGCAGGCATCGATCTGCCGGCTGCAGTCCGCTGTGTGTCTGAATGGCTGCAGCACTGATGGACGGAAGGGTAGTGCAATGATTTACAATTTTAATCTCGGGATCGGCTGGGCTTCGAGCGGCGTGGAGTACGCGCAGATGTACCGTGCGCGGATGTTCCGCGATATCCACGCGCCGGCCCGGTTTATTTTTACCGATATGTTCCCTCACGAGAATATCGAGAGATACACGCGGCACATGGGATTTCCGGATGAGGAGATCATCTGGCTGTACACGTTCTTCACGGATTTTCCCGTCGCGCCGGTGACCTGGACACTGGAAGATTTTCAGAAGACCATCGGGAATCAGGCCTTCCGCTTCACGAGAGACGGAAAGACCGGCCGGATGGTCTTTTATGCGCAGGAGGGTCAGCGCAGACAGAGAGCTGCGTCGGATCGCGGAGAGAGTGTTTCCCGATACTGTACGCTGTGTTTTGAAGATGAGAAAAGCAATCTGCTGCACCGCGTGGAATATGTTTCCAAAGGGTACCTGATCCGCAAGGATTATTTTACCTTCGGCCGGGTATATGCCGAGTATTATGCGCCGCTGGACGGAAAAGCGCATCTGTATCTCCGCCGTTTTTTCAATACCGACGGCTCCGTGGCCTATGAGGAAATCACGGATGACGGCGATGTTATGTACCGGTTCCCGGATCAGATCTTTTACTCGAAAGAAGAGCTGGTCGGGTATATGGTGCGGCGGCTCGGACTGACGAAGAATGATGTGGTGATCATCGACCGGACGACCGGGATCGGACAGGCCATTCTGCAGAACTGCGGCGAGGCCAGGACGGGCATCGTCGTGCACGCGGATCATTACAGTGCGGGCGGAACGAACCGGGATCATGTGCTGTGGAACAATTACTATGAATATTCCTTTGACATGCACCGGCACATCAGCTTCTACGTGGCTTCGACGGAGAAACAGAAGGAGCGGATGGAGGAGCAGTTCCGGGAATATGTGGGCACGGTACCGCAGATCGCCGCGATCCCCGTGGGCAGTCTGGACCGGCTCAGATATCCGGATCCAGAGAAGGGAAGGAAGCCTTTCTCCATCATCACGGTTTCCCGCCTCGCCTCGGAAAAGCATATCGACTGGGCGATTGAGGCCTGTGAACTGGCAAGAGAGCGGGTGCCGGAGCTGACGCTGGATATCTGCGGCGAGGGCGGCGAGCGCGATACACTGCGTAAGCTGATCGCAGAGAAGAAGGCGGGCGGCTGGGCCCGTCTGCTGGGACAGCAGGATGTGACGGATATGTATCAGCGGTATGAACTGTACCTGTCGGCATCCACGAGCGAGGGCTTTGGTCTCAGCCTGATGGAGGCGGTCGGCGGCGGACTTCCGATCATCGGCTTCGATGTGCCCTACGGGAATCCCACGTTTGTCGATGATGGCGAGGACGGCTATCTGGTGGAGAGCGGCATCTATCAGCCGCAGCGGGAGAAGGTCCGGGCATTGGCGGATGCAATCGTCCGTTATTTCACGGAGGCGGACCGGGAGAAGTTTCATGCGCACGCCTATGAAGTCGCGTCGCGGTATCTGACGGAGCGGGTGGAGCAGCGTTGGAAGAATCTGATTGCAGATAAAAAATGACAGCTGCCACAGCGGCCGGCTCACTGTACGTTTCGTGTAAAGGAAAGAAAAATGATGGAACATTACGGGCATGGTGTGCTGCTTCTGGATCACTATGATGAGATGGCGGAGATGCTCAGGGCTTCGTTCAGGGCTTCTGGTTTTCAAGGGGAAATCATCTCGCTGGAGGATGACGGATTTCTGCCGGAGGATGTACTCTCGCTGTATCAGTGGTTCTGCAGAGACAGTGTGGACAGTGCTGAGGCGGCTGTGAGTGCATCCGCAGATTACCGCGTTTCGCACGCCGGCTGGACGCCGGGAAAGCCGCGGTATTTTGATCAGATTGAGCTGCCGGATTACTGGGAGATCAGCGGCAGTGCGGCTTCCGGTGAGGTGCATGATCTGCATAAACTGCGCGGCAGGATTTTTTATCACGCGAAGTCCGGAGAACGTCAGGTCAGTGACGTGGACTGGCTGAACGAGCAGGGAATCGCCCGCTGCACGGATCACTATGACCGGCGCGGCTTTCTGTACGCGCGGACGATCTTCAATAAGAAAGGCGAGAAGTTCTGCCGCTCATGGTTCGATGATAAGGGAAGAGAACGGGTGGTGGAGAATTACGTGACCCGGGATATCCTTGTCAACAGGAACGGAATGGTCAGTCTGTACCGGAATCGTACAGAGCTGGCGACAGCCATGATCCGGGAACTCGGGGCTGCGGGCAGCCGCATGTATTACAATTCTCTCTCGACACCGCTCTTTGTCACGGAGAAGCTGAAAGCACCGAAGGCGGATAACATCCTGTTCTGGCAGGAGGGACCGAGAGGGGATATTCCCGGCAATATGCAGCTGATTCTGGACGGCGATACGCATACGTCGAAGATCCTTGTGCAGAACAGGGAGAGCTATGAAAAACTGATCGCCCTGGGGGCATCGGCTGAAAAAGTGCATCCGTTCGGCTTCGTCTACCCGTTCTGTCGACAGAACACCGGCGGGAAGGATGTCCTGATCTGCACGAATTCGGATCAGATCGAAGAGCTGGAAAAGCTGGTTACGGCTTTCCCGGAGATGACGTTTCACATCGCCGCTGTCACCGAGATGTCGGCCAGACTGCTGGCTTTTGGAAAGTATGCGAATGTATTTCTGTATCCAACCGTCCGGAATTCTGTCGTTGACGATCTGTATCAGAAATGTGACTGGTACCTGGATATCAATCACGGCAGCGAGATCCTGACTTCCGTCAAACGGGCGTTTCTGAACAATCAGCTGATCCTCGGATTTGCGGAGACCCTGCACCGCCCGCGGTATGTGGCGTCAGCACATATTTTTAACGAGGCAGAGGAACTGTGCCGCTGCATGAGGAAACTGACGGCAGATCCGCAGCTCTTCCGCGAGCATCTGAATATGCAGAAGACAGCAGCCATGTCTGAGAAAAAGGAGGGCTACAGGAAACTCTGGGACCGACGGTAAATCTCCATTTGCAACAGCAGCAGGCTGTGAGGGAATAGCCGCTTTTTCGTTTGGTGGGAGGAATGAACCACAAAAGTGACAAAAATGCTATAATACTGTCGTGAACATGTCAGTTTACATGCTGAAATGGATATGATAAACTCCATTCCGGTGACGAATGTGAAGGCTTGCGCGGGAGATATCGAAAGAGATATCCGCACGTATCTGGAGTGTGTTACATCCGGTGTAAAGGGGAAATGCCCCGCCTGATGGGCATTGTTATGCAGGAGAGCCATTTATGAGCGTGTCGTTAGATCTGGAAAATATGCACAGGATGTATGATATCCTGGCGACGGGCGTAGGCATCATTGATTCTGACACCGTGGAGAGCGTCCTTTTTGCAAACAAAAATGTTCTGAAGTACTACGATTGTTCGAATGAAGAAGAATTTATGACATTCTGCGGCGGCCGTTTCAGCGGCATGACGCTGGAATCTGATCTACATGTCAATATTCTCGCATCAAGACAGCGGCCGGGTTACATCAGGTATCAGTTCAGAACCCGGGAGGGACGTATTCGCGTGGCGGATGCTATCGTCAGCACAGATCAGCTGGAAGGCCATCCCGTCTATATTCTGCAGATCCGGATTCAGGCGGTTGAGGATGAGAAGATGACATCCGATGAGCTGACGGGACTTCCGGGAGAGCGTGAATTCTATCAGCGCGCCATCAGTCTGTCCAGAGAAAAAAAGAATGAGGGAGATTTCACAAAATTCTGCCCTGTTTATTTCAATATCGCAAATTTCCGCGGATTCAACCGGATGCATGGCACTGAGGCCGGGGACCGCGCGCTGCGCTTTGTCGCGGATACGCTGGTCGCAGCATTTCCGCAGTCGCTGATCGGTCATTTTTCCGGGGACAACTTTGCGGCCATCCTTCCGCGTGATACGGTATCCGCCGGTGTTTCGGGCGCATGCCATGATGTGGACCGCTATCTCGGCAGCGGCAGTGTTTCGCTGAAGGCGGGCATCGTGGCTTTTGACCAGCAGGTCAGCCCTTCGGTCATTCTGCACGCTTTCGATATGGCGAAGATTGCCTGCGCCTCGGTCAAAAATAATGCGCAGGCCTCCTGGGCCATCTACAACGACAGTATGCGCAACAGGATCGAGATGCGGCAGTATATCCTCGACAATTTCGACCGCGCGCTGAAGGAAGGCTACATCAAGGTATTTTATCAGCCGGTGGTCCGCGTTCTGTCGGGAAAGGTCTGCAGCTATGAGGCGCTGGCCCGATGGGAGGACCCGGAGAAGGGCTTTATCTCGCCGGGTATTTTTGTGCCCATTCTGGAAGAGGCACATCTCGTGGGAAGGCTGGACGCCTATGTGATCGACAATGTCATGCGGTTGATGCATGACAGGCTGGCGGTGGGCAGTGTCGTGCTGCCGGTGTCGCTGAACCTCTCGCGTCTTGATTTCGCGCTGATTCAGCCGCTGCAGAGAATCGAGGAGGCGGCACAGCGCTATCAGATTCCCAAGAAGTATATCCATGTAGAGATTACGGAGACGGTGCTCGCGAAGAGCGGAGACGACCTCGCGGATCAGCTGGCGGAGTTCAGCAGGGCCGGTTATGAGGTATGGCTCGATGATTTCGGCTCTGAGTATTCATCCCTGAAGACACTCCACAATTATGATTTCAATATGCTCAAGATCGATATGGGATTTTTCTCCAATTACAATGAGAAGGGGAAAAATATCATCGAGAGCGTTGTCTATATGGCCAAGCGTCTCGGCATGCATACGCTGGCAGAGGGCGTGGAGACCCGGGAACAGGTCGACTTTCTCCACAGCATCGGCTGTGAGCGGATCCAGGGATATTATTACGGCAAACCCATGCAGGCCGATTTCGGACTCATGGAGATAGCGAAGAAAAATATGACCATGGAGACGGAGGCAGAAGCGCCGCTGTACGAGGCGGCCGGACTGGTCAATATTGCAAAGGATTCGCCGGCGGCTATTTTTATCTACGATGGCAGGTATCCGCATATGCTCACGATGAACGATGCGTTTGTCGGAGAAATGCGTACAGAGGGCACACAGGATCTGGAAGCTGCCAACCGTCAGCTCTGCGATGACAGCTGCCGCCTGAGCGTCCGGCTGCGGAATTATATCTCGCAGGCATATGACGGCGGGCAGAGAACACTGGTGTATTCAAAGAACGGTCATTATATGCAGTTCAGGGCACAGAGGATTGCCGGCTCACGGGATAACTGGATCGGACAGTCGTCGCTGATGAATATCTCCACGGATGAACAGCGGGAAGCATCGACAAAAATCAACAGCATGATCAAAAATATGGTGCAGTTCTATGACGGACTGTACTGCATCCATCCGGACAGCGGGGAGGTGGAGGTGCTGTCTTCCCTGCATGCGGATTATTCGCTCGGCATGCAATGTGCGGGAAGTGATGCTTTTATCAGCCGGTTTGCCGAAATGTTCGTCCTGCCGGAGGACTGTCAGCGCTTTTTCGCCTTTATGGATGTGCATAATCTGCGGGCGGAGGCGAGAGATTCAGGGCGCGGTGAGGCACAGGATCTGTTCCGCGTGAGGAATAATACGGAGGAAGACAATTATCGCTGGACGGTTTTCCGCGCGGTGTGGCTCGCTGATGCAGGGCAGGAAAATATGATCCTGATCTCCGAGCAGGAGGATCTCTGGGAGCGGCACAGGAACAGAGCCGGCCTGCTTCCGATTTTTGCCTCCTCATTCAGCGTGGCGGTGAGAACGGATGTTGTGGAATCGCAGGATGAGAAGTGTCCACAGCCGTCCGCTGCTGATGAGAAAACGAATAAGACCTGTACTGTCGGACAGAAGAAGGCTGTGACGCCTGAGCTGACGGCAGCTGTACCGGAAAAGGATACGCTGCTGGATGTGGAGGCCTGGACAGACAGCGTCATCACACAGGGCATTGAGGAGCAGGATCCGGTTCTGGGTATTCAGAAATCGATCATGCTGATCGCCCAGAATCTGCGGGCAGAGCGCTTCCTGATCTTTGAGAAGGGTGAGGCTGATGCCGTGAGCTGTACCTATGAGTGGGTTCGTTATGGCTTTACACCGATGAAATACGAGCTGCAGGGCATTCCGGAAAAAAATATGGCACCGATGTACAGTATTTTTGAAAAGCACCGGGTAGCTATTGTCGCGGATGCGGAGACGTTTTTAAGAATCATCCGGACTTCGTCCTGCCGGTCGCGGGCGTGCACAATATTATCTCCGGTATGCTGACGGATTCGGGAAAGCCGATCGGTTTTACGATGGTTCTGAACTCCTCACCGGCGAATCTCCGCGCCAACGGGTATATGCTGGCGACGCTGACCAATTTCCTGGCCGTTCTGATCCGCCACAGAAATGTGATCGCAGAAAAAGAGGAAGAGAGCTGCCGGGATGATCTGACAGGCGCGCTGAACCGGAAAGGCATACGGCGTTATTTTTCACAGAGGAAGGATAACGGGAGCCTGGCGATCATTGTCGTGAAGCTCCTCAACCTGCGGGAGATCAATGCCACGCAGGGGTATACAGTGGGCGATTCGATCCTCTGCCGTCTGAATGAGCTGCTGAAGCATTCTGCCGATGAAGATCACACGGCAAGACTGGACGGCGATGAGTTCATGGTCATTGAGGAGAGCATGGACGAAGCGGGAGTGAGACTGCAGATGGAGAAGATCCGCAACGGATGCCTTGTGCAGGGCATCCGGGAAATTATGGGATATGAAGTGCACGAGGGACCGATGGACCGCGAGACGTTCGATCACATGCTGATCAGAGCGGAGACCAATATGAGCTGATCCGGTGTTCCCTGATCTGACTTTTAACAGCTGTCACAGAGAGTGGCTCATGGGACGTTTTTCTGTTTGCCGCTCATCTGGGGCAGCTGTCTGCTGTCCGGAAGACATTGTAAATGTATGGACGGAAAAACACCGATGCAGGGCGTTCAGTTGTTCAATGAATAATCACCCGCAAGCAGAATGGTTCCGTCGGATTCGATGCCTACGTACCAGATATCGGAGACGGAGGATTCTGTGCCTTCAGGCGGATTGTCAGACCAGCTGGCGATATCGCTGGTGATATCGTAGTCTCTGCTGTAGGTGATGTCCGGAGAAATGGTCTGCGTGACAGTGTCATAGGAACACTGGAAGATGGATTCGGATAACAGAGCATTTGTACACATATAGCCGGATTTGTCCGTCTGCTGCTGCATGACTGCGGCGTGGACGGCTTTTCTGGCATTTTCTTTGTTTGCAGACAGGATCGAAGCTTTATGCCGCGAGATGGCAGCGGAGATGATCATAAAAGCGATGAGCGCCGCAATGGCGAGGATCATCAGCAAAATGGCCAGCGAAAAGCCGGCTTTTTTATTTGCTCTGTGCATGTGAATGCCTCCTGTCCAGTGCGTTCCTGACCATCTGCAGCTCGACATCGTGCAGGCAGTTTTTGAGGGATCCGTCGCGCTGCCGGCGGATGATCTCATCGATGTCCATCCACATGACGGATTCCACCTCGGAGGGCTGCAGTGTCATATCGGCGATGTCGGCTTCCTTCTCGACGAGATATACATAGCTCAGCTCATTGTCCCGGAACGGGTGACCGTAAAACGCCTTCTCGGAGTAGTTGGGGCAGAGCCCGATGAAACGGAAGTCGTCGGGGCCGGCCTGAATACCGAGCTCCTCGGAGAGCTCCCGCATGGCGGATGGCAGCGGTTCATCGCCGGCGTCGATGTGCCCGGCGGAGGAGATGTCGTAGCAGCCGGGGTTGGAGTCCTTGTGCGCGCTGCGCTTCTGGAGAAGAAGCTGTGTGTGTCCATCCTTTACACGATGCAGCCACAGGTGGACGGTTCTGTGCCGCAGACCGAGCCGGTGAACAACCTGCCGCTCCTGCACACAGCCGGTCACATGACCGTCATCGTCGAGCACGTCGAACAGCTCCATCGGTTTTCCATCAAGGACAGCATCGCGCAGAATGCCTCCGTCGTCATAGACAAGCTTGAGCGAGAAAAATGGATGTCCGTCTTCCACCATCTGCAGAAAAATATAGTCGCCCGCCCACAGGTTGAGGTGCGGCAGTTCACTGAGCGGTACCCATTCGAGGACACCCTCATCGCAGGCCGGCACCCTGTTGCCGACATCATCTGTTCCACAGCTTACTGGCGTTTCACCTTCCAAACAGGCTGTGTCGTCCGCTGTGAAGCTGTCCGAGGTATAGAGCATCATGTATTCCGTCACATCTCCGTACACAAATGTGATAATGCCGTGGAATTTCCATGAGAGAAGCGTATAGCCCGTCTCTTCTTTTACCTCGCGGCGCACGCAGTCCTCAGGGCTTTCGCCGGCTTCCATGTGACCACCGACACCGATCCACTTGTCTTTATTGACGTCATGTTCCTTTTTCACACGATGCAGCATCAGGCAGGCGTCGTCCTTCAGCAGATAGCAGAGCGTCGTGCATTCTATTTTCATCATCATTCTCCTTGTAAAAGAATAGTAACATCTGCCGTTCCGGTCCCCGGAATGCGGAAAATGCCGGCAAACAGCGCGAATACGGCAAAAAATGTCTTGTTTTTTCGACCT
>Ga0256406_1005660_pt1 | contig 13174 bp, 10 predicted proteins | sample RumenRJG_03DNA_FD_185986 | JGI IMG/M metagenome (GOLD analysis project Ga0256406, IMG submission 185986) | Bovine rumen microbial communities from Lethbridge, Alberta, Canada - RJG_03 | ecosystem: Host-associated > Mammals > Digestive system > Stomach > Rumen | place: Canada: Alberta | collected...
CGGATTTCATGGCGAAGCCGTTCCGCGCGTTCCTTCACCTCACGCATCGCTACGCGCAAATCGGTTTTTTCCGCGTCCAGGAAATCACGAAGGGCGTTCCGCGCGCGCTCCGCCTGCTCCAGCGCCCGTGTCTTTTCCTTTTCATCATATCGTTCGTCCGCCAGCGCGGCGATCATCGACATCGCTCCGCTGTCGTATAATTCGCGGATCCCGGGCAGCGTATCCTCCTGCCTGAATATCCGCTCCGCGCGCTTCCGGAGGCTTTTTAATACATCGATCTGTTCTTCCACCGCCCCGAGGCTGACCTTCAGACCGGTTATCTCTTCCCGCATCTGCCGGATCGGAGCGTTCTGTCTCTCAAGTGACATCCGGTACTCAATAAAGGTACGTTCCGCCGCTTCTCTGGCCCTGTCCGCCTTTTCGATCTGCCGGACGAGAACCGTTCTGCGGTCCTCGTGGCTCCGGATTTCCTGCCGGATCTGTGCGTTGCTTTCCCTCTGGCGCAGATAATTGACATTTTTATGAGCGATCTCCAGCTGATGTGCCCGGGAATCTTCTTTCAGAAAGGTGTGATACGCTTCCTCGATCTGCTGCAGCTGATTTTTTTCATTGATCAGCTCGCGCAGCGCGGCAAGCAGCTGGTCATATTCCTCGCGATGACGGATGATATTCTGCAGGGAAGCTGCGGCGGTCGTATCTTCCTCGAAAATCGATTCCCGGATGAATGAGTTGATGTCCATCTTTTTTCTTCCACAGGCGAGCAGCCGTCTGATCTTCCCGCGGAGCACCCGCACGCCGTCGGTGTTCAGATGCACCCCGCATGCGCGAAGGAATGTCGCGACGCCCTCCTCGCGCTTCATCATCGCCACCTTCCTGCCTCTGCACCGGAGATCCTGTCGAGCGGTGAACTGCACGGTTCCGCCTTCTTTTTTGTAAAAGTTGAAATCATCGATCACGGCATCCTGCACTACAAACCAGTGAGACCGCGTCCGGTTCTCATTTCGAAACAGTTCAATGCACACGCCCTCTGTCAGATACCGGTGATCCACCGGATTCCAGATATCGATGGCGATATAACTCGTCACATCCCGGTCGCCCCTGAGGTATCGTTCCTCATTGTCCTTGGTATCGCCGATCACATAGGCGTAGACGCTTCTCTCGTCATCTCCGCCGCCAGCCTGGAGATTGAAATCCGTAATGCCGAACATCGCGTAAACCATAGCGTCAATCGCCGTGGATTTGCCGGATTCATTGACACCGGTGATCAACGCAGAACCGTTCACGCGGAATCTGGAACACGTGTATACCGCCCAGTTTGTGATCAGCACGTCACGGATCTGACGGGTCTTTTTATCGCAGAGAATCTCTTCCGGCGTTTTCTCAAAACTGGCTCCTGCCATGATCATTCCTCTCCTTCTTCCGCATCCGGATCATCTTCGTCCCCGTCTTCCTCTTCTTCGCTCTGCGGTCCTCTTGCCCTGGATGCCGCCTGATACGTTGCCTCGCGGTTCGCCAGAAATTTCTGCATCTCGTCGGGATTCAATCCGAACATCAGCGTCGGATAGAGGACGATCACACAATCCGGATCTCCTACTGTTCCGCTGACATCGACGAGATTCCAGCGGCTGAACATTTTCAGAACATCTCTTACGGCTGTGGCATTGTAGGCAGTCCGGTAACCCGTGCGGATCTCGAACTGCTCCAGTGTCTGGATCAGTTCCTGTACGCTGATCGTGATCACGCGGTCCATGACATCATTCATTTTCCGCATATAAAGCCATGCCAGCGCGCAGTAAAGAACACTTTCCCGGACACGGAACACCCTCCTGCTGATCGGAGAAAGTGCCTGATTCTGTCCGCCCTTGTCACGGAGCATACAGACACCGTAATCTTCATCAACAAACATCTGAAAACCGGCAGTCTGAAGGCTCAGATCAATCAGTTCCCTGTGCCTTGCGGCAAAGCGGAACATCGCCCGATCCTTTGACCGTACGAGAAAGGTACGTGAAAGAAGCGTACGGACGCAGGTGCGGAGCATCGTGCTCTCCTCGGCGGTCAAGGCTTCGATCTGCTGCTCATAAGTCAGATTGTCCATCACTTCTCTCCTTCCGAATCATTCCGCTCGACAAGCGAAAAATCCCGCATCCGGATGCTTCCGGATTGTATGTACTGTTCATCTACCGTCACATCCATACCGTTCACACCGGCGAAGGAAGCTGCGGCGAGATCGTTTGTGACATCTTCTTTCGTCGCCAGAGGCAGATCGGATGCGCGGACAACATGGTCTTTCTTATAATAATCCGCATAGACCTTCATCTTCTGACGCGTGTGCGGAGATCCGGACTGGCTCTTGAGCTCCGCCCTGGCCTCGCTGAGCTCATCTTTCGTCAATATCACGGCAGCACCCGGTTCCGATTTCATCTTACCGTGCACGACCCTTGCGCCGCGTACAGACATCGGCGAAATAAACCCCGCGTCGAGAAGACGGAAGGATGCGTTCATATCGTCCGGGGGCGTACCGTTCGGATCCAGCTTTGCAAGGATCTGTATGAAATGCGCGACCCGGTCCTGTCCGCCCGTCGAGAGATCCATTCCCATCTTCAGCTTGAGCCGCGTAATCATTATATAATCGACCATCTGGTTCCGGATGTCCCGGATGATTCCATTGTATCCGTTCTTGAGAAATTCTTCCACGTAGCCCATCTGGTCCATCACAAGGTCCATCGCCTGCTGACGCGTCATGTTCTGATCACGATAAACAGCCATGCAGTCTTCGACAAAAATCGTGCGGGTTTTTTCCCCGCTCACAAGACGCCGTAGCGTTGTGAGAATCGGTCCGCTGAACAGCGACGCGTTCTCGTTGTTGATCAGTCTCGTGAATTCCCCGATGAACTCTCCATCCAGATATTCAGCCAGGTGATCCATCAGCTGATCGAAAGTCAGGTTGCCGGTGACTTCTTTGACAATCCGTCTGATCGAACGGCGGAGCAGTTTCAGCTGCCCGTTCAGTTTTACCATATTGCTGTAAACGTTCAGAATCACGGATGTGTATGGATTGTTGTGCATCCGTTCCGTGACATGACCGGAAAAATCGGTCACTACGAGATAAGAATTGTATAGATAGTTTGACATCTCGTCAAACTTTTGCGCCGAAGCGCGTCCGATATAATCGGCCAGTAGCATCGCCTGCTCAGTGATCATGCAGGTCCGTCTGAGCGTACTGCTGTCCACTCCCTCTTCGATCCAGCCGACTTCCTCATCCGAAAGATATTTGAGAATCCGGTTCGCGAGTTCCTGACGCGTCCGGATTCCCGCATCCTCTTCGGAAAGACAGTCCTGCTGCCTGCCACCGGCGGGAGCAGAGAACATCGATTCTTTGTCCTTCTCCATCTCCTGTTCGAGAAGAGGATCATCGATACCGAGCACATCTTCCGCGGACAGCACATCCACGACCGCGTCGCGGAGTTCTTCTCTCGCGGCCTGCGCTTCCGAAGCGAAGAGCTGGTTGAAGGAAAGCAGACAGGAGGCGTAGATCTGTCCGCTGTTTCCGGTTGTTATTGCCGCCAGCGGGTTAAAAAAGCGCCGCGGCAGGTTGTCAAATAGTCTTCCCATCCTACACTCCCCTGTTTGCTTCATCGGTCTTCTTAAAGACTATCGTGAAGCATAATCCGCCTCAGGTCAAGTGTGGATTTTCCCCTTTCTGACAAACAGGATGTCCGTTCTCCATAGCGACCGCAGCCGACGCCACGTCATACAGCTTCCTGTTGAGCCGGTTCAGCGCATCGATGTAGGCGGCGGTTTCCTCATCGCATCCATCCGGACTCAGGCCGGAGATCGTGACGGCCACGAGCATACGGCACCGCCCCGCAAGGCTGCAGATATCCGCAAATACCCGGTCGGGACTGATTTGCCTGTCAAAGAGCGCATTGGCAAGCAGATTGGAGACATCCTCCAGCAGCACGATTCCATCCTGCGGCACCGGAATATTTCCCACCCCGTAGGGGCTCTCGATTGTACGAAATCCAAGATCCTTCCGCTGTACCCGGTGTTTTTCGATCCGCCTGTGATTTTCCTGCGTACACGGAATCATCGTCGCGATGTAATAACGCGGCCCCTCCGTGCCGGCGATCAGCTGCTCGGCATACCGGCTCTTTCCGCTGCTGTTCGGACCGGATACAAGGACGAAATGAGACGGGACAGATCCGGCCATCTTCACACCTCCCGGTTCAAAACGCGGTAAACAAACTCCATATCCAGTCCGTCCCTCAATGCATCCGCCAGCAGATCGTACTGATGTTCCTTATATTCCAAAGGATCGAAGGTCCCCAGCGATTCGAATGCGACGCCCTTTTTTCCGCAGAGCGCTTTCAGAATCGCGTCCGTGACTCCCGGAGCGTCAAAAATGCCGTGAACATAACTTCCGTACACGTTGCCGCCTCCCGCCAGAGCAGGCATTTTTTCTTCGCTGCGCCCCATATGAATTTCATAGCCGGAATATGACGTTCCGTTCAGGCCGGACAGCATGCCGCGGATTCCGGAAAAGACGCCGGCCGTCTGTCTCTGCACCTTTTCTCCGAGAAAAATCGTGTCCATCGGCAGAAGATTCATCCCGGCGATTTCCTTCATTCCGGCCGCCTCCACCTGTTCCGGATCCGAAACGGTCCGCCCCATCATCTGGTAACCGCCGCACACCCCGAATACGAGCGTGCCTGCAGATACCGCTTTCTGTATCGCAGCCTCCAGTCCGCTCTCGCGCAGCCAGCGCAGATCGGCGATCGTGCTCTTTGTGCCGGGCAGGATGATCATATCCGGATCATCCAGTTCTCCGACGTGATCGATGTAGCGAAGCGAAACATTTTCGTACCGCTCAAACGGACTGAAATCCGTGAAGTTCGAGATCCGCGGCACACGGATCACCGCGATATCGATCATCCTGTGCCCGGACCGTCCGTGAAACCGCTCGGTCAGACTGTCCTCGTCATCGATGTCCAGGTGGGTATAGGGAACAACGCCCGCCACCGGGATGCCGCACAGATCCTCAAGGGTTTTCAGTCCCGGCTCCAGTATCGCCCGGTCGCCGCGGAATTTATTGACGATCAGTCCGCGGATCCGCTCCCGCTCTTCCTTCTCAAGGAGCGCGACCGTTCCGTAAAGCTGGGCGAACACACCGCCCCGGTCGATATCGCCGACCAGCAGCACCGGGGCATCTACCATCTTCGCGAGTCCCATGTTGACGATGTCTTCCTGCTTCAGGTTGATCTCGGCAGGGCTCCCGGCACCCTCGATCACGATGATGTCATTCCCGGAAGCAAGGCTGTTGTATGCCTCCATCACCTCCGGGATAAACTCTTTCTTTCTTCTGTAATACTCCGCGGCGTCCATATTGCCCCGGACCTGTCCGTTCACGATGACCTGGCTGCCCACATCCGTCGTCGGCTTCAGCAGAATCGGGTTCATACGGACATCCGGCGCGATTCCCGCCGCCTCGGCCTGGACTACCTGTGCGCGTCCCATCTCGCCGCCATCCTCTGTGATAAAGGAGTTCAGCGCCATATTCTGGCTTTTAAACGGAGCCACCCGGTATCCGTCCTGCCGGAAGATCCGGCAGAGTCCCGCACAGAGCAGGCTTTTGCCCGCGTTGGACATCGTCCCCTGAATCATAATGTTTTTCGTCATGACGGCTCCTTTCCGCATACATTCCTGACGGCGGCGACCAGCCGCTCATTTTCCCCGTGCAGACGCACCGCGATCCGGTAATATCCGGGACCGAGCCCGGGATAATTATCACAGTTCCGGATCGCGATCCCGTATTTTCTGAGCGCCTGATCCAGTCCCGGCGATCCGCGGAAAAGCAGATAATTCGCCTTCGAATCGAAGACGGTAAATCCCAGCGCCTCCAGTTCTTTTTGAAGATAGCGCCGTTCCGCAGGAATCATCGCTTTTGCTTCTTCCAGAAACCTTTCTTCTTTCAGTGCCGCCACACCCGCCGCTTGCGCAGGCAGCGACACATTCCAGGGCTGGGTACATCCGGACAGTTTCTCAAGCAGTTCTCCATCCGCACAGAGACAGTATCCGAGACGCACGCCGGCCATCCCGTAACTTTTCGTAAATGCCTTCAGTATAAACAGCTCCGGATGGTCCGAAAGAAACCCCTTCATGCTGATTCCGTCATCGGACAGCGCGAGAAATGTCTCGTCAAGAAAAAGTCCGGCTCCGGTCCGGTGACAGAAGTCCAGAACCTCTTCCAGTATGTCTCCCGGGATCAGCCGTCCCGTCGGATTGTTGGGATTGCAGAGAAAGACGGCTTCCGGCCCGACCGAATTCAAAAAGTCCGGAAAGCCGCCGTCCGGATCAAAGGAGTTTTCCTCACACAGCGGATAGCGTTCCACCCGGCACCCGGTCCGCTCAAGCCCGAGGGAATACTCGGAAAATGTCGGCGCGAACTCCACGGCGGTTTTCGCTTTGATCGCTTCACAGTAAGCGTAAATCAGTTCTGCGGCTCCGTTTCCGCACAGAATATACTCCTCCGGAAGCCCCTCTGCGGCGGCGATGGCGCGCCTGAGTTCCCGGCAGTATGGATCCGGATAATGGTATAACTCCGGCAGCACCCTTCTTATCGCGTCAAGAACCCCATTTGGGGTTCCGAAGGGATTTGTATTGGAGGAAAAATCCAGAATCACGTTGTCTTCATAAACATCCCCGCCGTGGGGATTCTTTGTCCGGTAAAGCAAGTCAATCTCCTTATATCCAATCTCAGAACAAGCCTCCGGTCCACAGGATCATGAACCTGATCACACTGAAAATAATAAGAGCGGTCCACGCAGTCGCATACATCAGGCGGCAGGCGCGGGGAATGTCGTTATGTTCAATCTCGCGCAGCGCGTCTCCGATGTATTTCTTTTTATGAAGAGCCCCGTGATACCACGCGTCGCCTGCAAGACGCAGTCCGAGAAGCCCTGCGCAGACGGATTCCGTCTGCGCGGAATTCGGACTCGCGTGGTTGAAGCGGTCCCGCCGGAAGATTTTCCATCCGTTCTTTACATCCAGGCGGAGGAAAAATCCCGCGGCGAGCATCAGAAGCGCTGAAATGCGGGCGGGAATAAAATTCACGACGTCATCCATTTTTGCCGGTACCCGTCCGATATTCTTATACGGCGGTTCCACATACCCGAGCATCGAATCCATCGTATTGACCGCCTTGTAAAAAAATCCGAGCGGCGCGCCCCCGATGGCGAGAAAAAACAGCGGAGCAATGACGCCGTCGGAAGTATTTTCCGCCACCGTCTCCACAGCGGCACGCGTGACTCCCGCATCGTCAAGCCGTTCCGTGTCACGTCCGACGATCATCGAGACGGCCCGCCTGGATTTTTCAATATCACCGGTCTCCAGTGCATAATAAACTTTCATGCTCTCGTCCCGGAGCGATTTCGCCGCGAGGATCTGCCAGCACATCACACTTTCGACCGCAAGACGCAGATACGGACTGATCCTGTGACAGCCGAACAGAATGAGCGCCGGGGTGATGCCCGAGATCAGGACGACGAGAATCCACAGAAGGAGGCCCGCTGTCCGTTCGCCGGACTCATTTTTCGGGAACACACACCGGAGCGCATGTTCCAGCGCGGCGATCAGTTTTCCGATCAGAACGACCGGGTGCGGAAATCCGTGAGGATCCCCGATGAGCCGGTCGATTCCGAAACCGATAATCATAGCGGCAAGCGACCATTTCATGTTTCATCGCCTCCGGCCTGCATCGTGAAAATATAGATCGGATTCTGTCCCGTCATCAGATGGTAGTTTCCAGCCGCTCTGTCGCGGGCAACCTGCATCGATACTACCCCGGTTTCAGAGAACGGAAATTCTTTCATGCAGGCAGTCAGCTCAGCGACGGACTCCAGCGTAACCGCCGTCGCGACGATACGGACACGGGGGTTCTTCGCAAGAAGCAGCGAGACGATCTCCCGCAGATTGCCGGAACTCCCCCCGATGAACGCGTGGGTCGGGGCGGGCAGCTCCCCGCACGCTTCCGGCGCGCTTCCGCTGATCACCGAAAGATTCTCCGCGAAAAATTTCTCTTTGTTGTGTTGAAGGAGGCGGATCGCCTCATCGCGTTTTTCGATGGCATAGACATGTCCCCGTTTCGCCTGCAGGGCCATCTCGATCGCCACCGATCCGGTACCGGCGCCCACATCCCAGCAGAGAGAGTTCCCGGTCAGACGCAGCTTTGAGAGACACACAGCCCGGACTTCGCTTTTTGTCATCGGCACCGCACCCTCTTTTCCGCCGCCGCGCCGGAACAGGTCATCGGGAAGTCCGTGTGTTACAACGGCATCCGGATGATCATTCTGAATCAGAACGGCACTCAGCGGTTCAAAGTTTCCCTTCGCCAGATGTTCCGCCGAATCACAGGTAATCTTCTCCTCCGGATAGCTGAGCCGCTCGCCGACGCTCACGCGCACATCGCCAAGTCCGGCGTCTGCAAGGGAACGGCAAAGCTCCCGCACGCCGTTTTCACCGCCGACGAGGGCGAATACTTTCTCATGTGACCGGACATCCGGAACGATCTTGTGATCGCGCCCGTGGAGACTCGTCACAAATACATCCTCATACGACCGTTTCAGCCGTGCACAGAGATATGAGAGGGAGCTTAATCCCGGCAGAACCCTCACCTCACAGAAATCAAGGAGCGGCAGCAGTTTTTTCGTGCCGCTGAAAAAGCCGGCGTCCCCGGACATGACCACCGCGAACCGCTGGTATTCCCGGTGTGTCCGGATAAAACCGGCGATCTCCGACGGTGCGATCGCATCAAAGACCGGCTGTCCGAAGGACGCGGCGGCCTTTAGCATCCGCCCTGCTCCGATCAGACAGTCCGCGCGGCCGATCGCCCTGCGCACCTCCTCCGTCATCGATTCCTGAGATCCGGGGCCGATTCCGAGAACATCGACGGACGGCCTGCGTCTGCAGCCGAACCGGCTGCAGAGAATTTTAATCGTTTCTTCATAAGAAACCCCTTCCTTCGCAGACGGCCGACCGATCACCACGAGTTTCACTCCGGCCTTTTTCGCCGCGGATATCTTCGCGTCGAACCCGCCCGGCTTTCCCCCGTCCTTCGTCACCAGATAAGCGGCCGATACCGCATGAATGAGGGCAAGATTCATCTCCTCTGAAAACGGGCCCTGCATCGCGATGATGTGGGAAGGCATCAGTCCCGCTTCCTGACACGCTTCAAGAGAAGCCTCCATCGGCAGGATCCGTGCATAGACACGGTCGGAAAATTCCTGCATTCTGCAGAATTTCGGGAGGTCCTTGCTCCCTGTGGTCAGAAGGATGGTTCCCTCTGTCTGCTCCAGATATTCGACAGCCGCTTCCGCATCCGGCACAAGCACCGCATCCTCCGGAAGGGCGGACGCCCCCCGCAGAAGACGGAGCGATCCGGTTCCCGTCGCGCGGCAGGCCTTGGCGATGCTCTCCGTGATCGAAGCCGCATACGGGTGTGTCGCGTCGATCACCAGATCATAGTTCTCTGCCGAAAGCATCTTCCTGATCTCATCCACCGGAAGTCTTCCGGCGCAGACCGTCAGATTGTCCGCCTCCGGAAGCATCGTCTCACCGTATTCTGTCGCCACACAGGCCGTCACTTCTACCGGCTGGGAACTCAGAAATTTCACGAGTTCCCGCCCCTCTGTCGTTCCCGCAAAAATGCAGATCTTATACATCACGATACCCTCTCGGCGTCACCATATTGTGAAGGATTTCCTTCGTCATCTCATTGCCGATAAAAACGGTGCAGAACATATCTACATCCGCGTTCTGAAGTGCTTCCAGTGTCATCAGCCGCCGGTTCTCCCCTTCTCTTCCGATGTACTGCGTGATGCCGCAGATCCGGTCTTTTGGAAGATGGCGCAGCAGGATGCCGCAGGCGCGGCGCAGATAATCCGGGCGGCTGTGGCTCGCGGGATTATAGATCACGATGGAAAGGTCCGCTTCCGCGGCCGCTTCCAGTCTTTTCTCGATCTTTTCCCAGCTTGTGAGCCGGTCGCTTAAAGAAATCACGGCAAAATCGTGGGTGAGGGGAGCCCCCAGAAGAGCGGCCCCGCTGCAGGCAGCCGTCAGTCCCGGCACGACCTCGATCTCCGGCTCGGCATTTTCCCCCCGCAGCTCATACATGAGCGCAGCCATGCCATAGATGCCGCTGTCGCCCGAGCATACCATCGCCGCTGTTTTCCCCTGCTTCGCGAGATCGAGCGCCATCTGACACCGCTTCGCCTCCTGTGTCATCGGCGTCGTCAAAAATTCCTTATCCGGATACCGCTCCTTCACAAGATTCACATACACGTGATAACCGACGATCACATCGCAGGCCTGAAGCGCGCGGTCCGCCCTGATTGTCATATTTTCATAATTGCCGGGGCCGATCCCCACAACGATCACCTTACCCAAAGCATACCTCCTCTTTTCCGCCGCAACCGCGACCGTTACGCCATGAAAAACCGTTTTCTTTACGATCAGTTCATTCGCCTCCGCCAGCGCCGCGCGCTCACAGACATTATCTACCCCGGCGACGCTCTGCACGAACGCAGAGGATGTAAACGTCCCCGGAACCTTCCGGAGCACCGACGCCGGATAAAAGACCGGAGTCTGTCCGATCTCTTCACAATACTGCAGGAGTCCCTGTTCATCTGCTTTCAGATCGATCGATGCCACGCACCGGATCCCGGCCGCGTTCAGACCGTTCTGTGTGAGCACGGTTTCCACCGCCTCACGGATCACAGACGCGGCGGTTCCTCTCCGGCATCCGATCCCGATATGCAGATTCCCCGGAATTGATCCTCCGGTGCTCATTCCGACGCCTCACGGAATTCCGTCGAGAATCCGGGATGGTACAGCATCGAGCGCAGATACTTGTCTCCCATGCAGTTTCCGACGATGATCAGGGATGTCTTCGTCAGAGCGTTCTCCGTCACGGTTTTGTGAAGCGTCCCGACCGTGCAGCGGAAGATCTTTTCCTCCGGCCATGTAGCTTTGTACACCACCGCGGCCGGGGTGTCCTCCTGATATCCGCCCGCCATCAGTTCATCCTGCAGCTGTTTCGTGAGAGACGTACTCAGAAACAGTACCATCGTCGACTGATGCGCCGCCAGTGAACGGATCGACTCTCTCTCCGGAACCGGCGTCCTGCCGGCTGCCCTGGTGATGATCACACTCTGGCTGACATCGGGCAGTGTGTATTCGGTCTTCAGGGAAGCCGCCGCCCCGCAAAACGAGCTGACTCCCGGGCAGACATCGTAAGCGATGCCGAGTTTCTGAAGCTCGTCGAACTGTTCCCGGACCGCTCCGTAAATGCTGGAGTCGCCGGTGTGCAGACGCACCGTCATTTTGTTATCCTTCTCAGCTTCCTTTATAACCCCGATCACCTGCTCCAGCGTCATCTTCGCGCTGTCATAGATCTCACAGTCCTCCCGCGTATAGGAGAGAAGTTCCGGATTCACAAGGGAACCCGCGTAAATCACAACATCCGCCTCGCCGAGGAGCCTTGCCCCTCTTACCGTGATCAGATCGACCGCGCCGCTTCCCGCACCGACAAAATGCACCATATGCTTATTCCTCCGTAATATGTTTCAACAGTGTTCCGGCCTGCTTTGTCCCGCCGAGAAAACCATATTCCTTTGAAAACAGAATTGCGCCCGTGCTCATCGCTCCTTCTGCCCTCTGGTCCATGATAAAGGAAATCCGATCTGTGATCCGCTCCATCGTCTTTTCAAACAGGCCGCACTCCTTCAGAATCCGGATCGCGTCGTCGCACGCCGCACATTCCAGCATTTCTGCGATCCGTTCCGGCGGAAGTCCTGCCGCCCCCGCGTGCGATGCCAGGATCTCCATACGACAGTCGCCGTATTTCGAATGTGTGTTCAGCATTCCGCCCGCGATTTTTACCAGTTTTCCGACATGACCCACGAGCAGTGCGCCTCGAAATCCCAGATTGCGGCAGAGATCCAGCGTGTCTCCGATGTAGTTTGATGTGAGAACCGCCGTCTCCGGGTCAATCTGCAGCTCATCCTGAATATAGTCCGATCCGTAATTTCCCGGAGTCAGCAGAATATACTCCGTTCCGTTTTTTCTTCTCTGCGTAAGTTCCACGCGAATCGTGTCGATCAGAGCCTGTTCGCTCATCGGATCCACAATTCCGGTCGTCCCAAGGATCGAGATGCCGCCCACGATTCCGAGCCTCGGATTAAACGTCCGTTTTGCAAGACGCTCTCCATCCGGCGCAGAAATCACGACGGACAGTCCGCCGTGATAATCGGCAAACCGGCATACTTCCTCAACATTTTCGCGTATCATCCGCCTCGGGGTTGAGTTGATGGCGGCAGCGCCGACCGGCTGATCCAGCCCCGGCTTCGTCACACGGCCGACACCGATTCCTCCGTCGATCGTGATCTCCGGCGTTTCGCCCCGGGACACCTCCGCAAAAATAAGCGTTCCTTCCGTCACATCCGGATCGTCCCCGCTGTCCTTTACAATGGCACAGGATACCCGGTCCGGTTCCATTCTGATCTTCAGTACTTCCAGATCAAGGGGAATCCCTTTCGGCGTCCTGATCCGGATTGTTTCCATCCGCCTGCCCGTCAGGAGCATGTACGCCGCCGCCTTCGCCGCGGCAGCCGCACAGGATCCGGTCGTGTATCCAAGGCGGAGCTTTTTCCCCTCTTTCACGACGTATTGTTCCATCGCCGTCACCGCATGATCTGGTAAAGCATCGCGTTGCAGATCGCCGCCGCCACGTTGCTGCCGCCCTTGCGGCCCCTCGCGACGATGTGCGGAACATCGGATCCGATGATCAATTCCTTGCTCTCCACCACATTGACAAATCCGACCGGAACGCCGATGATCAGAGCAGGGGAAAGCTCTCCCCTTTCGATCATTCCATGCAGAGCGACGAGAGCTGTCGGGGCGTTGCCGATCGCAAAAATACAGGGCCCCGGAAGCTTCGATGCGTGTTCCATTGAAACAATCGCCCGGGTAACTCCGCGCTCCTTCGCCTCTTTCGCGACCTCCGGATCCGACATAAAGCAGTGGACCGTTCCGCCGAGCTTTCCCAGAATTCTCTTGTTGATCCCTGCCTTCGCCATCTCCGTATCGGTCACGATGTCGCAGCCGCTGCGGAGCGCCTGAA
>Ga0256406_1005661_pt1 | contig 13171 bp, 11 predicted proteins | sample RumenRJG_03DNA_FD_185986 | JGI IMG/M metagenome (GOLD analysis project Ga0256406, IMG submission 185986) | Bovine rumen microbial communities from Lethbridge, Alberta, Canada - RJG_03 | ecosystem: Host-associated > Mammals > Digestive system > Stomach > Rumen | place: Canada: Alberta | collected...
TCATGCTCGCTCCAAGCAGGCAGTGGAGAGGATACTTGGAATGGATGAGGAACAACGTAAACTATATGATTTGGTCGATATGAGCTCTCGGTCTTGAAATTTGGGTGTCCCAATGACGAAAACAGGCAAGCCAACAGCAATATTTTCAAGATGAAATTTCTCAACTCTTTCGTATTTTACAATTAGCTACTATCAGTTATAACAGGGCTTTTTGTATTCTGACTTTGTAAAGATGCTCAGCCGATCCATGGGTAGAAAGCAGATATAAATATTGTCCACAAACCATGGCGCCATCAACAACGTAGTTCACATGGTAGCGTGCTTTGGGCTTGCCATCCCACGTAATAAACATGACCGACGATTGAGCATTGCCTTTTTCATAATCACTACGCCGGGCATCTACGTAAGTTGCCACCAAATAATCATTATACGCTGTGATACTATTGAAATAGTGTGTTCGATTATCACGATTTGTTCTTTCAACTTTTGTGACATCTGTAAGCTGTTTACCAAAGCATAAAGTTTTTGCAAAGTTACCCGACGTTGAATACAGAGACATCTGGTTCAGATACAGCATGCCTTCTGCCACTCGTCCGTTGGTGTAATTTATCTTATGGATAGCCGAAACGGCATTCATATCATCGGTTTCTTTATTCAACGGCTCCATCCACTTGTTTGCATAAACAGAATCGCCTTTGCAGACTTCCCGCTTTATCATGTTTTCCGAAGCAGCATAAACTATAAAAGTAGAATCGCTGAACATGCCCGCTTCAAGCAGGAAGTTATCCAGTTTGAACCGCTTTTTATAACTGATTACAGCCTTGCCCGCCGCAATACTTTGCGACAGATTAATAATCTCGAATTCCAATTTATCAGCATCGGTACATTGGACAAACAGCTCACCGTTGTATTCATAGATTGTTTGCGGCACAATAATATTCACCGCCTCATCTGAACTGTGCCCATGTGGAAACAAGCAGGCAAGAAGCTTATTCCGCTTTAAATCATACACCTTCCAGAAATAATCGCCCGAATGGTAATAGAAAATGGCAATGGAGTCGTAGTTTTTCACTCCGACACAGGCATTTAAGTCGTAGGCTTTATCCAATTCTTCACCCACAGGCAAATCTTTCTCAATTTCGAATTTGCTTACATATTCAATTTTTCCACAGCTCATCACCCTAGCCTCCTTGCTGCAAGAGGTTAATGCAATAATTACCAAAGTTGTCAGTAATATCAATCTGGTATATCTCATAATAATTTATTTTCTAAAGCCCCAGGAAACGATCAACCTTAATCAACTTAACATTTCCTGTTTAGTCATTCTTGTTGATTTGGATTTCCTGTAATTTTCCAACTTTTCAACTTAATTGAGAATACTTCTTATTCGTTTACCTGCCTTTGAATCCTTAAGAGGATTGCCTGATGATAATATTTTACCACTGGAGTTTACAAGAAAAACACAAGAATGATTAATAAATGCATTTTCTTTTGTAAAACTATGGCAAGTATCCAAATAGATAGCATCTTGATAAGCACTATTTCTGTAAGCATATTTTATTCTATCCATATCTGATTTTATAACATCAAATACTGGTATTAATTCTACATCTCTAAGTATCTTCCTATTGATTTCAAAGTACACATACCATGCATAAAGCTGATTTATAGCGCAAGGTGTACATTCCTTAGAATCAACGAATGCAATTAATTTGTACTTATACTGGCCATTTCTTAAAGATGGTTTGTCTTTCATTAACTTCTCCATTCTATCCAAACTTAAGCATATTGGCTTATTTATATATAATGGTACTTCTGTACCTCTATTTGAAAGCACTATCATAACTAAGATTGTCAGGAACGATAAAATACCAAACAATAACAAACTACGCTTTGTTTTCATAATGCCTAATTTAATTTATAGGTTAAAATTACACCATTAATTGGCCTTTTGTCCATATGTCTTACCAGTATCTGACGGTATTTATCATTCAGATTCGAAGTAGCCTGAGAAATTTCTTTTTGAGTATGTATCTTGTCATCATACACATCAGAAAAAGCATAGAACCTCTGATTGCTTTTATTATAGCACTTTGTATTCAAAAATGAAAAATTCACAACGTCGTGTCTGTCGTTATAGATATCTCTGAAAAAGACTGTTTTCTTGTTTTTCATGTTGACAATTAATGTACCCTGGACATCTTTCGACGTGTAGAAGGCCTGTATCAAATATCTTCCATCCGAAACAGGATTCTGGTCGGTATAAAAGATTTGTTCTTTTGCTGCTTCCGAATAACCATCTGTCTCTGTATCCGGATTAAAGTATGGTTGATTGAAGTTAAGATAATAGGCCATAAAAGGTTTACCATCTTTCTTGAATTCATAGATGCTTCGCCTATTCATCGGAGCAAAAAAATAAGGAGCCGAAGACGTATTCTCAAAAAAAGGAGTCCGACTAAATACTTTTTCGTCAGAGTGACGTTTAAAATACTTATGCAAAATATGATAATTACCATCAGTGATAGCTAACGAGCAATCTTCGTTCTGCCGATCGGATGTAAAGGGCGCAAGCTGAAAACTCCACTTGTCGTTACCCATCTTTGCCATTCTGATAGCCCTGAACTGCAATCTTGTAGAAGATACAAAAGAGCCATCGTGCTTGAATTTTAATATAGCCGATTTTGTACCGTCAAGAAGATACAAATAATTTTTGTCCACCTCGAAATCATATAAACGAACAATTTCATTTTGCGAATGTCCCTTTATTGCAGCATCTCTTATGAACTTTCCCATTGAATTAAAGCAAAATAGATGTTCATCCAAATCTGAGACATAAATTAAGCTGTCTGCTACTTTTATGTTTGAAGGTACCGACAACAAATGTACTCCATCGGAAGACAGTACTATATAATCGACATCTTTAATGAGCTGACTGAGATTAGCTTGAGCCTGTGTAATTTGTTTTATGTCAATTACAACCGTCTTATTGCTAATTTCTGACTTCTCTTCGTTTTCAATGTCTTTTGCCAATCTTTCGTTGGAACAAGACATAAACAAAAGAAGCACCAGGACCAAGGTATAATTGAGGATTTCTTTCATTTCTTCTGATTTAATCAGTATGTTCGTCTTTTCTATCAGGATATCTATAACTCCTACATTAACAGGCAAAATTTAGAATTGCATTAACAAACCATCTCCCGTTATCGGGTCTTTGGAAATAAATCCGATAGGCCTGGGCTGTTCGTTATCAGTGAAAACCGTCCACTTGGGCAGACGCGCTTCAAGAAGGTGGAATACCGGTTTAAAATAGCTTCCTAATAATTTATTATAGGGCTTATATACCCCTGTTTTGGCATTAAAGCACCATAGGAAAGCCTTCTTTTTTATAGGAGTCCACTTATTGTATCGACTCCAGCAATATGTGGTAATGTAACGATAAGGTCGGGTCTCGGTGGAATCGCAATTATAGGCTATTTTGAACAAAACGGAATCACCCGCCTGATTATACTTTACGATATTACCCTTACCTGTTAGAGAGAATACAGGCCCAAATGTACATACCGAATCACCTGTGCTATAGCCAAGGCGATAAAGCTGACGAATGGTAGAATGATAAAAGGTAACAGAATCGCCGAATATCTTGCCTTCACGAATTGGATACCAATTCCAATTATTGAAACGGCAGAGAAAAACCCATTTTTTGTCACGTATACTATCGGGGATACTTAAAGTAATATCATAGGTTTTGCTTACCAGTGATGTCAGATCACGTCTACAAACGGGGAGAGGGAATGACTGGGGCACATTGCCGCTATTTGATAATTGCAACAGTGCATCATTAGGCTCAAAACTGTATCCCCAGGCTCTCCATGTTGCCATTGAATCCTTTGACTCACCCATATACATCAGTGTGTCGCCTATGGTTAAGCGGAACGACCTGGGATTGTTGGCCGTTTTAGGGAAGAGAACGGAGGAATGGGGCACCTCGGTAAAACGCCAGTGCATCTCTATCACTTCACAAGGTATGCCACAAGCACGCATTACCATTGCTGCATAGTTGGCACAAGCTTTGCATTCCACGTGCCCCATCTGCTCTGTTTGCTCAGGTGTAAGAAAGCCTTGTATTAGTCCGTTGAAACGTACCCCGTAACCTACTTTCTTTCTAATCTGTCGCATCAAAAACTCTGATATTTGCCTGATGCTGGCGTTCTGCATCATGGAATCGGTAATCAGATGTTCGTATTCTCGCTTGAATCTGGGGCGCCAGCGTGTTAATTCCTCGTCACCATTGCGATAAGGAAGGATATAATGACAGAAATCAGAAAAAGGAATATTCCTTGCCCACGGTTTTCGCCATACATCGAAAGCCAAATTAATATTCTCAATCAGATAATTCTCGGTAACCGTATCCACATCGAGTATAGGCTTGCCCACCTCCAACCGGTAATGCAGGCTGTCAAGAAAAGCTCTGTACAATGAGTCGCTTTGAAAATCCGACGGTTTTAGCTTCGATGGTTTCCCATTAACATCCACAAGTCTTCTGCTAACGCTATAATGATAACCGGCATATTTTTCCAAGTATTTAGCAGCTTCACACTTTAATGAATCATTTTGATAATAATCTGTTACATTCGCGAATGAACCTCGCCCAACTAAAGAGCATGATGATAATGTGCACAAAAAAAGACCGGCAATTATAATTTGAGAGAATTTTCTGAATACCATCTGCAAGCCAAAGACCATCTCCAGGGCATATATCATTATTGCTGCCATGCCTGCAAAAGAGGCCAGCTTTTCTGAAAGGTAAGTCATTGTAAACAAACCTGTCTCTGACGAAAATGCCTGTAAGTTAACAGCTTTTGTCAAAGAGGAAACAACAAATACCAGGCCCAGCGCCGTTAAAAGCAATGGGAATAGGTTACCTTGTTTCGTTTTGTATTTTTTTATCATTTGAGGTTTAGTTATTAGTATTTCAGAAGAATGGCAGCGGAGTCTGCTAAACGTATCCACGCTAAAATGTGATTGGCTTTTTCGTTCTTGCTGTTAATAATTTTTCCTACTCTGTTAAAGCTTTTCGGATTCTGCTTGGCAAATTTTATTGCTTTGCAATTTTAGTTATTGGTTTACTGTTGCATCGCAAAGATACAAAAATAGAACAGCGATTTCAAGTTTTTTACCTTAAAATTTTTAGCATCTGAACTATTCTTGCATCTTTTGTACGATAGTTACATTGTTAAGTTATCATCTGGCTTTGAATTTATGAAAGAAAAGCACAGGGTTAGAGTTTGCTGAGAGTTTGTTTAGCTGCGAATATCCATCAATAGATTTATTCAATTTCCCCGTCTGTATTACATCTTTTACAAAATACGGCATAAATGCAGGTCGTATAATGCACATCACACCTTTCTCTGAATAATACGGCATTTCCAAAGGCATATTAAAATTTTTGCATATGTAATCGTTTGTAAAAACTTCAGTAAGCACTGCGCTCTTGTTTTCTTTATCGTAAAACAAGTAATTCAAATTATTTCCCATCATGATATTCATCCAAACAGAATGCTTGTTTTCTACATAAGATGAAGGAAAGAATGTCAAGCCTTTATTCATAAAATACTGAATATCGTGATTCATATCTTTTTCTGAATGAGCTTGTTTAAATTCCGTCACATCAGCATTGGTAACAAATTTATCGCTTGTAAGTGCCACATAAGGATAAATACCTTTTTTGCTGAATGTTACGATCGTATCAGAGAACATCTCGAAAAACTTTGGATTATCCGTGTTTCTCGAGTAAAAGCATGAGTGGTCTTGACGCAAAGGATAATCCCAACCTTTGTTATAACGTGAGGCTTCCAGGTATTTGGCAATACAGATACCCGATGCGGTGTCGACCTTCTCAAGCAAATAATCACCGTCGCCACTGCTAAATGAAGCCCTGTTGAGATACAAAAAGCCATCATAATACTGCATGCAATATTTCTCATCACCATTCTTTGCCACACGAACGAGCTTTTCAAACTGACGGGTAGCAAGGTTAAACCTCAGGGCAGCTCCCTGCGACTCATCCCATACATAAACAACATTGTTTTTCCGGTCAATAGAGAAGTCAGAAATGGTAAGGTATTCTCCATGTCCTTTACCCAACTTGCCAATATTATACAAGTATTTGCCATTCATGTCAAACACGTAGAGCCGGTTCATCTCGCCATCAAGGATATAAATCTTATGTTTGTAGACATCAAGGGCAGTAATTTCCCGTACAACACAACGTTCCGTGGTTTCCAGCAGGATTGTCCGAGGTTTGTCTAAAAATGAAGAATAGAGCACCTTGTCACATTTTTTTGCATGGTCTAAATCTACGTACATTACATCACGATTGCTTTCAATGGGAGTAATGTCACTGTTAGCAACCGACTTGCACGATATCATCCCGCAAGCGGAAACTGCAAATAGCAAAAAATAAAATAAATTATAATACCTTTTGAATACCATCAGCTAAGTTCATTAAAGTCCCGGTAAAATAGAATAGCCGCACCCACCAGCACAGGTGCGGCAAACGTTACTTCATAGCATATTCCATCATTATAAACTGGGTATTCCCGGGCACCCGTTCCTTAATGCCCTTAAGGTGAGAAAATATGCTTTTATCCTGGAACGAATACAGATTGCCACCTGATTGCCACTGGGGATAATACAGCCAGCCTTTGTTTTTCGATGCGCTGTCGAGCTTGCTTGCATTGCGTGATTCCTGATAAGACACATATCTGAGATACTGATCTAAAAACGACACTACCACATCACGGTTGCCTACGAAGAAGTTACAAGCATAGCGGTAGCCACCGGTATTTATTTTGTAGGCTGTTAACTTAGGGTCGGGTATTTTATTCTTGCCGAAATCAACCACGTAATAGGGTCTTAGCTGTTGTCCTTTCCAAATAAAGATAGTATCAGAATATAAACCGTTTACGAACACTTCTCCACGCAGGTTTCTAATGAAAGTCTGGCGTACGGATTTCAGGGTAGGATTAATCTCTGATATTATTCTGGAGTACTTTACTTTGCCCTGATTATTCATAAAATCTACCCTGCGTGATGCATCAGAGTAGCAAAGGAATCCATTGTCGACCTTTTGTATTGCCGACGGCAACAGCTCAGGCACTTTCACCGCCTTTTTAAACACCATGGCCGAATCATAGCACATAATGCATCTTTTGCCTAAATCATAAACATAAAGAAACAAACTGTCGGATGTAAGACAAACAGGTTGGAGCATTTCATACTGAGCATGGCCTAACTGACGTTTCTGCCATTTCAAGTCGCCATTAACAGTGTTGATGCAGGTTACGGCTTTGTTATCGTCAAGCAAATAGCCATTATTGCCTATGGTCGTAAATCCTATGATTTCGCCTATTGGGTATTTATCATCCAAATAGTTCTCTGACAGATAAGCGCTGTCGCACCACAAAGATTGCTTCACCGTATCTTCCGCATGGATGATGCTAACATCGTTTGCCAGCTCTTGGGTAGAAGTGCAAGAGGCAGCAATCAGTAAAGCCACGACACATGAGCAAATAGCACATAATCTACAAATCCTTCTCATGTTTATTAGATTTTTATTGTTACTGTTAATGTTGCAAATATATGCCTTTTCTTTGGAATACCACTTGCAAAATCCTGTAATTTTTAGGTAAAATAGTAAACATGTTCAGTATTTTACCAGAAAATTACAGGATTTTACAAATATATCCACTGCAGGGTTGCGGCTAGGGAGGGTTAGGGGCCGCCCGCAAGAGGACAATTAAACATAAATTCTACATGTTCTTCTATTGCAATTCATACATCAGAACTATTGGATTGCCATTTAAATCAAGCTTTGTCTGTAACCTTTTCAACGATTGCAGTTTTTTATCATTACCTTTTATTTCGATGTTTTTTAGTTGGTCAGGGGTCATCACTCCTATCAATTGTCGATCGTCACCTGCAATAATTCCTATCAGAGGCAGACGATGTACTTTTTCAGGCACTTCGTAATTGTACCGTTCACAGTGCATAGTGTTTTTAGGAATAATACAGTAGTAGAGATTACTGAATGCCAGCAGATACATATTATTCGTCTCGAAGATGTCCGTGAAACCCACAAAATTATCACGCAGTATTGCATTTTGATAAGACATAATTGAGAAATTTTTAATCTTACTCAACTCTTGTTCTGACAGCACATTTTGCGATGTGGCAATTGTGAACGAATTTGCATCGTTCATTCCCACTATCGTGGCACTAAAAGGCAGTACCGCATGCACTGCACCACGATTTACGCTATAGCTATGCACGCCTGCATATTCCATCGTATTGTCGGTACGCAATGGCGTGCTTACGTTGTCTGATGTTTCCCAATTATTCAGATTTATTATCTGATACAGCACGTTCTGGTCGTTATAAATATATCTGCTCACCAAAAGATGCACAGCATCCAGTTGGGTAGCATTTTGCACATATCTGAATACTCCTTCCTTCGCATTGATGGTTTTCAGCCATTTGCCATCTCTTTTGAATAGTATAATTTTAGACGCGAAGTTATCTATTATAGCAATATTTCCCGTTTTATCAAGATAGAATGTAGACAGATTGATGTATTCGTTTGCAGCATGTCCATGGACGCCATAGTTACGCAGAAATCTGCCAGTTACATTGAACGCCGACAGCACATTTCCATCGCTTATCAGTAATAAAGAATCTACTTTTATTACTTTCTTCACGGTCTGTAACGGTTGGTTGCCGTTGCTTTGCAGCTGAAAGCATTTAAAGGAACCAAACTTAATGTCCTGAGCATTGGTTTTTCCCTTATTGTCGAATCCGGCAATGCGAAGACTCTCTTCTGATGTTGCGCAAGAGCCGAAAAGTCTCAAAAGGCACACACAGAATAAAAGAGCTGTTGCGAGAAAATAAATATTTTTCATAATTACATTGTTTAGTTCGCAAATGTTATATATTGTGGCAAATGTATACCTTTTTGTTGGAATACCACTTGTAAAATCCTGTAATTTTCAGGTAAAATCCTGAACATATTTACAATTTTACAAGTACATTCATTGCAGAGTTCGGCCCTTGTGGAGGCTGCTGAAAAAGTAGGCATTTTCCGAAAAAGCCGCTTCGAAAAGTTACAATCTGTAAGCAATTTGGCGATTGCGGAAGATCATTCCACCGTAGGGTGCGGCCCTTGTGGCCGTCCTAAGTGGCACGTAATTCCAACACAATCAGACAATTGCCCCGCATGCCAGGTCCCTAGGGCGGCCACAAGGGCGAGGCTGCTGAAAAAGTATTTAACTGTTACAAATTGCAAGTACACTGCCAAAAATGGTGAGAATGAGTCCACTGCAGGGCTGCGGCTAGGTAGGGTTAGGGGCCGCCCGCAATTGAAGAACATTTTTAATTCGCCGTAATTGTCTGATTGTATTAGGATTATGTTCCCTTGCGGGCGGCCCCTAACCCTACCTAGCCGCAGCCCTGCTTGGACAACAATGACGCAATTGTCAACTTGCTTACAGATTGTAACTTTTTACAGTCAATTTCTCGGGCTACTCAGCCGGGTCAGGTATACTGACAAACAGCAGGGCCGGCGCCTTTATTTTACCCTCTATCATAGCCTTAATGGCACTGCTTGACTGGTTCAGGCATTCGGTCCACGATTTCGCACCCATTACGTTGTGTGAATTCCTCATCTGCGATATATCGTTATCAGTTATCAAGAACACCAGATGATTACCCGAAAGGAAGGCATTATTTGCAGGAAAAAATCCTTCAAAGAACGATACGCCATTAAGAAGCACACGCCCTGATTTCCGATGCTTTAGATAATGCACCCTGAAATTTCTCCATTCATAATCTACTTTTATCCATTGATTGTTTTCATCATAATGGCAAATATTTTGCACATTTTCTTTATTCAACAACAGATCCTTGGGATCGCCATCTCGCTCCATTTTACTTATCTTATCTGATGGAACAAATCCGGTTTTGAACTTTATCTTAATAATGCGTTTAACCGTATTTGAGGATAAAACAAATACCCGGTCGCTGAAATTAGGGATAAAGCTAATGTCATGCGCCCCTACATGACCAAACGGATGTTCATTTACACTATACAGTTGGCTGTGTTTTAAGGGCACTAATCTTCTCTTGCATTGCAACTGTTGGGAAAAAATGGCTAATTCTGTGTTGTCTTTTATCTTGTCATTAACCATCCTGTAAGCGAACATAAAATCCCCGTCTGAGGTTGTGGTAAAGGTGAATGGCCATTCGGGTGCAAGATTAACCGTATGCATATACTGTCCTTTGTTGTTATACACAAGAATCTTCTGGCAGTCTTGGCCAAACAAATACATATTTCCGGCAGAGTCGACTGAAAAGTCCGACGGTCCACTTAACAATTCATTCTGTGCATGCCCCATCTGCCCCAAAGAGAACTTAAATTTTCCATCGCCACTAAATACCAGAAGTTTTCCTCCGCGAACCCTGTTTAGAATGTAAATATTACCATTTTTAAGCAGCACATCGTCGTCGCCGGTAAGTATTATTTTCTCTGGTGCAGAAAGTTGAACGCAACTGTCTACCTGATATTTATCAGAGGCCATAGGTTTTGTGGACACTGTATTATCAATATCAAGCACCTCGGTATATCTGTCATCCTCTTGTTTTCCGTCTGAGCACGACAGCACAAGATTCCCTATGAACAGAAAGAAGAACAAATATGAGAGAAACTGAATCCTTCTAAACTTTACTTGTATTGTTTGCATGATGTTTCATCTTTAGATTCGTCTTGATAAAATTTCGCATAAGCTTATCTATCTTGCCATTTGTCAGCGGATTACCTACTATTAATATTTTTCCCTTTCCATCAATAAGGAACGTATGATATACATTGCTTTTGGGCAAAAACAAATTGGCCTCATTAAACGCATATGCAGTATCAACATATATGGGCACCACTAAACCGCAAGATTCGATTGATAAATAGGTGTCTTCTATCTGTTTACGCTTAGGAGCAACAATGAAAACAAACGACAGGTTATCCTTTATCTTATCAGCCTCCATGATTTTATCATTCCATTGAAATATTTTGTCTATCAGGCATGGGGAACATTGAAATGAGTCGATATAGACCACAAGTCGTAGACTGCCTTTGTTGGAAATAGATTTATCAAAGTTGTCACTTCTTACTTCATCCATTTTGTTCAAAGGTAATCTGATTCTGTTCTCTTTCAATTCTTCTAATGTATGCAAGGTTTTGGCTTTATTATTATAGCAGCTTTCCAGCATACAAAGAGTCAACACTTGCATAAGCAAACCGATAGTATAGATAGTAAATCTTATTAAACGTATTTTCTTAGTTTATTATTATTAGATTTCACGCAAACACCATAATAGAAGTCAAAAACCAAGGTATCAAAATTTTCTTAGTCTGTAGAAGAACAATACTGGATTGTCGTTCTGTTGGATATTTAACTTTTCATTGTCTTTCAACTTATTTTGTTGCTTTTGGTATTCCAACAAGTCAGAAGCATGGCAAAGCATGATAACCTCATCATTATAAATTCCCTGAAAACTACCCACTGGCAAATACTCAAAATCTTTGTCGGCAACAGTACTAAAACCAAGCGTACTGCTGTTGCCTGCTGCATCAATTTTAGAGATGTAAGTAGAATATCCGCCTATGGTGCCGAACATAGGATAAACGATGTACTTGTTGCTGCCCACACTGTCATAAGCGTTTATATGCGTTACAACGGCCTTGTTCATCATTTTCTCATTCAGATCGATAAAAGGCATCGATTTATAGTCTGACGGCAATTGCACCTCTGTATTGAACAAAAAGCTACAGATTTTATGAAGTCCTTTTGGGGTTACCTGGTATATGGCATCATCAAAAGGATGAGTAACCACCCAGGGATTATTCATGTTAATAAAGGTATTCCTGTTCACGAAGTATAAAGCTTCGTTTTTTTCGAAATCATCAGTACTCCATGCCACCTTACGTGTAGCCAGGTCGTAACAAACAAAGTTCTTTTTTGTATCATTACAATTATCCGACGCCAGAATAATATGACTGGGGTCAATAATGGAGAAGCTATTGAAGGCATCCGCAAAGTGGTGCTCACTCAAAAATTTATCATGCATGTCATAAACCATCAGTTTCCTCTCATCGCGTGATAGGATATAAACTTTATCTTGAAATATGCGAAAATCGTTTATAGCCGCATATTCCTGATGTCCTTTGCCAAAGTGGTTTATACAAGAGATAAAACGCCCGGTCTGATTAAACAGGTACAGCTTGTTATCGCTGTTTATAACGATGCACTTGCTATTTACTCGAACACCATTCACCTTCGAAACCAGACAACTATCATTCGTTTGCAGTTTTACAATACGTACGGAATCAAAGAAGTCATTCCCAGTCTGTATATTCTTTACGTCGATGTTGGCTACATTGCCCGAAGAACCAAACGTGCTGGCGCACGAGGTAATTATCGCAAGGCAAATTGTAAAGGCGAAATAGTACATCTTTCTTAGATGACCTTCTGTGAATAAGCGAAATCCATGCATACCGGAAAATTTTAGAATATTATGCTGTAAAGTTCACTGCAATCAATAGGTCTGCACATAACGTCACCTCTTCCGCGGCAAATCACTTTACCGTCGAGTGTAATGTTTCCGTTTGCATCAGAAGACAATACTGTGCCGTTGAAGAGTTTTATCCTTCCTTTTGCACCCACATGTATTGTACAAGAAGTATCTACTCGAGTCTTTACTCCAAAATAGGTTTCGTCTGATGATGTTAAGGCCTCTACGTTTTCCATTACCAGTTTGCTTTTCGCGGTATAACTGCGACTTGCATACCAATCCAATGCACAAGCTGCAAATATCACAGCTACTGCTGATGTAATAATAATTTTTCTTCTCATAGATTTTCAGTTTTAAATTTATTATCGTGGCAAATGTATACCTTTTCTTTGGAATACCACTTGTAAAATCCTGTAATTTTCTGGTAAACCTTAATTCCGCAACACTATTATAAATATAACTTTTTAAGTACCTGAGCAACAAAAAGTTGCCCAGGATTTTGCCATGTCGAAGAATTCACTTATCTTAGTGTTGCAAAAATAAACAAGCAAAA
>Ga0256406_1005662_pt1 | contig 13169 bp, 10 predicted proteins | sample RumenRJG_03DNA_FD_185986 | JGI IMG/M metagenome (GOLD analysis project Ga0256406, IMG submission 185986) | Bovine rumen microbial communities from Lethbridge, Alberta, Canada - RJG_03 | ecosystem: Host-associated > Mammals > Digestive system > Stomach > Rumen | place: Canada: Alberta | collected...
TGACTGATTATTGACTTTTTATTGAAAAATATTTCTTTTTGTTCTATACTATAAAAAAATTGACCATGGGTTGAAAAAGGAGGCAGTAAATTCATGGCACTCACGAAAAAGGCAGAACGGACGAAGGCAAAGCTCCTGGCATCGGCAAGGAAGCTCATCAGTGAAAATGGCTTTGATCAGGTGTCCGTAGAAGATATCACAAAAGATTCGGGCGTAGCCAAAGGCACTTTTTATCATTATTTCAAATGCAAGGAAGACGTGGTGGCGGAGCTTTCCTTCCAGACCGGGAAACAGGTGACGGAAGAAGCAGTCAACCTTGACAGCAATGTGTATGAACGGTGCTGCTACTTCATTGCCGGCCTCTTCAAAGATGCGGACTGGAGCGGTGTACGCATGATCCGTCAGTGGCTCCGGGAAAGCATGGAATCCGAAGGGACTCCTACGGAGACCCAGACGGCCCTGGAAAATCTTCGCCGGGCCATTTTGAAAGTCATGACTGCTCATTTGGGCGAAAAGCCGGGAGAGCTGAAAAAGGATGCACCTGTAGAGATGCTGGCACGGCTGGTGATGGGCCATTTCCTGGGAGCCCTCACCATCTGGTGCATGATGGACGGAGAATGGAAACTTTCCGATGATATCGCTATCGGCTATACCCGTATGGATATAGGAAATATGCTGGACTCCTACATGATCGGCGGCATTCCCGGCGAAATCCCCACGCCGTCTGTCCCCACTGATGAAGACTTGAAGAAATGAGCAGTTAGTTTTGTCGAATTTATGCGGTGCAGCATCGAAGGCACCGCTTTTTTATTGCCTTTTCAATGGGAAATAGAATTCTCCAGGACTGAGAGAAAATGGAACCGCTGATGGCTAATGGCGGATGGCCGATAGCTAATAGTTAATGGCGAACCAGGAACCACGAACCACGAACCAGGAACCACGGACCACGGACCACGAACCGCGAACAACGAATAACGAATAACGAATCATGACTCTAAAACAGAAAAAATCCCCATTGACACATCCCTATTTCCATGATATCATACATCTCATAAGAGACAAAAAAGTCTCAAATGAATATTTTAAAGTTTAGAAATAGAAAGAGGTGTCTTATGATAACCGCGGAAAGGGAAGCGGAATTAAAAAGGCTGGCCATCGCGGTCTGTGCAAATCCACGCTCCACGGCAAAAGAACTGGCGGAATCGGCAGGCATCAGCAAGGCCACCTTTTACCGGGTCTATTCGTCCAGGGAAAATCTGGTGGAAATCCTGAATGACAGGACGAGGGCCATGGTGGAAGAACTGATGACCATCGTCCGGCAGCGGGACAAAAGCCCGCGGGACGTACTTCATGAATTCATCCTGAAAAGTTGTGAAAATAAGGAGTACCTGATCCGCATCTGCTACAGCAGCGCAGCCGGCTGTGATGATTCATGCACGGACCGGTATGTGCAGGAAGTGACCGATTTCTTCCTCTGGGGACAGAAGGAAGGGGCCTTCCGCATCGACCTTCCTGCATCGGTAATCAGTGAACTTTTCGGAGGCTCCATGCTGGCCCTTTTCGAAGGGGAGCGGACAGGACGCATCGCGTCTATGAGCCTTTCCGGTTACTGGGAAACTTTTTTCCTGCAGGGTGTAGAAAATTCTGAAAGAGGAGATGTCAAGTGAAAGAATTCAAACCATCGAAGAAACCGATATTGACGTACTATCTCGTCATATTCCTGATCATTATTTCCATCAACTCCTGGCTCTGGCCGATTTTCCGGGGCGAGGAAAATACGGTGAAGGAAATGGATTACTCCAATTTCATGACCCTCACCGAGGAGCAGCAGATTGACAAGGTCCAGATCGAACAGGACCAGATCATTTTCACGAAGAAAGGGGAAAAACAGGCCTACAAGACGGCACCCATCAATGACCCCCAGCTCGTGGAACGGCTGCACAAAGCCAATGCGGATTTCACCGGCAAAATCGTGACTCCCATGAATCCGCTCCTGAACTTTGCCCTCACCTGGATCCTGCCGATTCTTATCTTCTTCGGCATCGGCCATTACATGAATAAACGGATTATGAACCGTATGGGCGGCCAGGGAGCCATGCAGTTCGGCATGGGGAAATCGAACGCAAAGATTTATGTGAAACCGACCGATGGTATCAAATTTGCAGATGTTGCCGGGGAAGATGAAGCAAAAGATTCCCTGAAAGAAGTGGTTTCCTACCTTCATGATCCGAGCAAGTACAAAGATATAGGCGCGAAAATGCCTAAAGGCATCCTTCTCGTAGGACCTCCGGGCACCGGTAAAACCATGCTGGCTAAAGCGGTAGCCGGTGAATCGGGAGTTCCCTTCTTCTCCATTTCCGGTTCCGAATTTGTGGAAATGTTCGTCGGCATGGGTGCGGCCAAAGTCCGTGACCTTTTCAAACAGGCCAAAGAAAAAGCGCCCTGCATCGTATTCATCGATGAAATCGATGCTATTGGCAAGAAGAGAGGGGGAGCTGCCATCGGGGGCAATGATGAAAGAGAACAGACCCTGAACCAGCTTCTGACCGAAATGGACGGATTTGAAGAAAATACAGGGGTCATCATCCTGGCAGCTACGAACCGTCCGGAATCCCTGGATCCGGCCCTCACCCGCCCGGGCCGTTTCGACCGTCAGGTGCCCGTAGCCCTCCCGGATCTCCAGGGCCGTGAAGAAATATTGAAAGTCCATGCCCAGAAGATCAGAACTGCTCCGGCCATCGATTACAATAAAGTGGCCCGCATGGCCTCCGGCGCATCGGGCGCAGAACTGGCCAATATCATAAACGAAGCCGCTCTCCGGGCCGTCCGGGATCATCGCCCCTATGCGACCCAGGAAGATATGGAAGCGTCCATCGAAGTCGTCATTGCAGGCTACGAAAAGAAACATGCCATCCTTACGGACAAGGAAAAATGTGTGGTATCCTACCATGAAATCGGACATGCTCTTGTGGCAGCCCTCCAGAGCCATACGGCTCCTGTCCAGAAGATTACCATCATTCCAAGGACCAGCGGAGCCCTGGGCTATACCATGCAGGTAGAAGAAGGAAATCATTACCTCCAGACCAAAGAAGAACTGGAAGCCCAGATTGCCACTTTGACCGGCGGCCGGGCGGCAGAAGAAGTGGTCTTTGGGACATCTTCTTCCGGCGCATCCAATGATATCGAAAAAGCAACCCGCCTAGCCCGGGCCATGATTACCCGTTTCGGCATGAGCGATGAATTCGGCATGGTAGCCATGGAAAACGTACAGAACCAGTACCTCGGTGGAGATACGACGCTCGCCTGCTCCCCGGAAACCCAGGCCAGAATCGACCGGGCCGTTTCGCAGCTCATCGGCAGGCAGCATAAAAAAGCCATTCAGCTCCTTACGGAAAACAGGAAGAAACTGGATGACCTGGCTAAACACCTCTATGAAAAAGAAACCATTACCGGTGAAGAATTCATGGATATCCTGAACAAAGAAAAGGCAGAAGAAAGCTCTCCTCTTCCGGCGGAAGAACCGAAGGCGGAAGCAAAAGAACTGCCTCATCCGGAACTGAATCTGGAGAAATGAGTTTTGTGAAATATAATTCGCGGAATGGATAGAGACAAACGAGGTAATCGTTCTTCGTGAATGTGGCCCGCTTTAGAAATGAGGCGGGCCATTTTGTGTGGGGGAATAATCAATCATAGAACCTTTTACGAATCGAGTCAGCTGCGGTTTTCGTGAATTAGCCTCACCACGGCATGTCCCAATACAGACACTTCCGAGATATCGTGGCCCGTGATCCGTGGTCCGTGAAGGCGGCCTGCATCAGAAATGAGGCGGGCCATTTTGTGTGGGAATTTTCTGCGGAATGGATAGAGACAAACGAGGTAATCGTGGTCCGTGGTCCGTGAAGGAGACCCACTTCGTAGAATGCGCATCAGGGTGAATGATTTCATGCCGGGAAGGGAAGGAAATATTTCAGACCGCCAGTCAAAAAACGTTAGAGGAATTGGGTTTATTATGTTATAATTAACTGATATTAAACAGAAACTTTACATTTTCATGACAAATGGAGATTGATTTCTCCCCTGAAAATTTTACGAATCAGGATTATGCGTTAAGGCTGGTGGACTGGATGGACTTGGAAGCGCAGGCAATCAAAAGGAAATTTCATAAAGGACTCGCTGTTTTTGCGATATGCGCACTGCTCTGCTTTATACCTCTTTTATTTACGGGTCCCTCTTTTGCCTGGGAAAACGGTCCTCTTGAAATAGCGCAGAATGTGGTCCTCTTTTTCGAGACCTGTCTTTTCCTGTATTTCTATAAAAATGCAAAAGGAAGCCGGTATCAGCGGCTCTGGGGAAGCGTGGCCATTCTTTTCCTGATTCTTCTGGGCCGTGAACTCAGCTGGGGACGGGTCTTTTTCTTTAAAGAAATGGCGCCCTACGGCCCTGCTTTTTACAGCCTGAAGGAAATCTCCTATGGATTCCTTGTGAACTGGGTGGTGGAAGCCCTGATGCTTCTTACCCTTTTCGGCCTCTTCCGGTATGCCCCCTGGCGGGCCATCTGGAAGGAAATCCCCAAACCCTGGATCCTGATGGCCCTGGTGGTCATCATGGCTGTGCTCTCGTCGCTGGGAGACAAGGAAAAAATTCTTCATACCGTCTTTGACCAGACGATCGAAGAATATGCGGAGCTTCTCATGTATATTCTCATCGGTTTCGGAGCGTACTGGTATTACTGCTGGATCCGATGGATGGAAAATCGGAAGTGATAAGAAGTGCCTTTCATAGTTGGAAGGCACTTTTAAATTGGAAAAAACGGATTTCGGATTGCGGGAAGGCGGCACCTTTCGGGCGTTTTATATGGGCCTTCGGCTCCCGATTGGCGGGAGTCACTTTTCAGTCATTAGCCATTACCTATTACCAATTAACCATTATTTGCAGTTTTCGGCTGAAAAGACACTGCCGCTTCCGGGGTCCATTCCCCAATTCTCTGAGACTGATGGTCAGAAAATCCTGCAAGGCTTTCTTGAATATGCTAAAATAACAATGGGTTTACGTAATATTTACTATTCTTTACATAGATATAAAGAGGACTCTCATGAAAAAAGCGTTGTTTTCTTCCATTCTCTGGCCCATCGTCTCAGCTCTGGTGATTATGGGCCTTCTTCATTTGGGTGGCGATTTTGCTGATATTCATTCCTACGTACAGCCGCGGCTGGGCGCGGGGCTCCTTATATTTTTCATCGTTTCCTTCGGCCTGAATTTCGTAATGGACAGGAATTATCTGAAAATCCTCCTTCCCATCGCCGTCATTCTTCCCCTTCTCTGGATGGGTACTTTTACCTGGGCTTACGGTTTTGCGTCCCTTCCTGAGAAAAAGCATCTGGGCGATTACTATGTGCTGGGGGGCCTCCTTTTTGCGCTGCCCTATGTGTATACCTCCATTACGGGACGGATTCGGAAGCTGAAGGGACTCTGGACTTTTATAGCGGGGCTTTTTGCCTTTTTTATGCTCCTTCTGCCTTTCATTTATATCGGTTACTACATCCTCTTTGGCGGGGAAATGGATATGTTTGCCATGCTGGCCGTCCGGTCCACCCATCTGAAGGAAATCAAGGATTTCCTCCGTACCATGGGGTCTCCTGCCCATATCATCATGGCTGTGGTGGCATTCCTTTTTGTAGTCTCCCTGGCCACTGCTTTTGCAAGACGCCTCATGAAGAAGGCAAGGAGTTTCGAAGGCTCTTACCTTCGGGGAGATGGAAAAGGATTCGCCCTTGGCCTTGCCGTGATTTCCATCCTCTTCGTGGGCGGTTTCTATCGCCAGATCACCCATGTATTCCCGGCGTCCATGATCCGTGCCCTCAATTCCAAGGGCAGTGAATTTTCTCTGCTCCAGAAGCTTTCTGATAATCTGGACAAGAATGTGAAGACAATGGCTTTCGTGCTGCCGGACCCGAATTCCGGTATCGATGAGGGCACCCATATCGTCATTATCGGTGAAAGCGCCAGCCGGGATCATATGAAGGCATTTACCCCGGACTATCCGGAGGAAACGACGCCCTGGCTTTCCGAGATGGCAAAGACGAAAGATTTCGCCCTGGGCTACAAGGCTTATTCCAATTTCCCGAATACACTCTTCTCTCTTTCCTATGCCATGACCAGCGCCAGCCAATATGGAGACAGTTCTTTTGAAGATGTGGTGTCCATGGTAGATGTGGCAAAAGCGGCAGGTTACTACACCACCTGGATTTCCTTCCATAACCGGAGTTCCATGTCTTCTGCCGGAGTCACCATGATTGCCGAGCGCTGCGACGATTCCTACTGGGAAAAGAATTACGACGGATACACCCTGGATATCCTGAAACGGATGCCGAAGCACAAGAAGCAGGTCATTTTCATCAATATCGATGGCAGCCATTATACCTATATCGCCAGAGTGCCCGTGAACCTTCGGGACAAACTGGGCGTATCCGCAGGGGATAAATACCACGATTACGACCTGACCATCGCCTATGATGATCTGGTGATGAAGGAAATATTCGAATACGCCAAGGAAAATCTCAATATGAAGTCCATGATTTATTTCTCCGATCATGGGGAAAATATGGAGCACTACCATACCACTTCGCCTTTCTTCTATGATATGGTCCATATTCCTTTCTTTGTTTATCTTTCTCCTGATTACCAGGCCGCTCATCCGGAACTCATGCCGGTCCTCAAGGCTCATGAAAATCAGGTCTTCACCAATGATCTGGCTTTCGATACGGTTACCGGCATCTGGCGGGCAAGGACCAATTTCTACCATTCGAAGTACGACTGGTCCTCGAAGGATTATTTCCTCACCATGGATAATGCGACGACTTTTGAAAGAAAGAAGAAAATTGCTGACGACCCGGTGTGGAAGAAATAGTGGCAAGTGATAAGTGGTAAGTGATAAGTGTTGGTGGGCGCGCTTCAGAAATACGGGCGCGCCCTTTTATTTATAAAATAAAAAAGCTGTGTAACGGACCTGCCATTACACAGCTTTTTACATACATTCAGGCTCCCAGGTCTTTGAGAAGGTCGTTCACGTGGGAAGCGGCCTTGACTTTGCGGTATTCTTTCACCAGATTTCCTTTTTCATCGATGATGAAGGTGGACCGTTCGATGCCGATAGATTTCTTTCCGTACATCATCTTTTCCTTAAGGACTCCGTACAGGTTCACCACCACTTCTTCCGCATCGGAAAGGAGGGGGAAGGTGAGCTCGTATTTATCCCGGAAATTGCAGTGCTTCTTCACGGAATCCCTGGATACGCCCAGGACCACATAGCCAAGCTTTTTGAAATCTTCCAGATGGTCCCGGAACGCTTTCGCTTCCAGGGTGCAGCCGGACGTATTGTCCTTCGGGTAGAAATAAAGAATCACCTTCTGCCCTTCGAAGTCATGAAGGGAAATATCTTTGCCGGAATCGGAAGGAAGAGTGAAATCCGGCGCCTTTTCGCCAATCACAAGTGCCATAATAAGCCTCCTTATATAAGAAATATTTATTTCGATTTCTATCGATATAATATCATATGTATGCCGGTCAAGTAAAGAAAAATATGAGATGAGTCAATAGCGAATGGCTGATAGTTAATGGTTAATGGCTAACTGCTAATAGCTAAATCGCCTGTACTGCTTCCATTCCCAGGATCAGTGCCGCCATCCGGCTTTCGGCTCCCCAGTTTCTCTGGTCGTGGGTCATTCTGGCAAGCGTATCGGCAGTGAACAAGATCTGGGCAAAATTTTTCTTCCTGAAAATCGCGCAGGCCGCGAGGGCGCTTGCTTCCATATCCACGAGAGTGCAGCCTTCTTTCTTCCTCATTTCAATCTTTTCCCTCGTCTCCCTGAAAAAACCGTCACTGGTCCAGGTCGTGGCCGGATGGAAGGGATAGCCTTTCTCTTCGTAAAATTTCTTCAGCTTTTCCAGCGGCTCTTTCGGAAGTTCCACAAACCGCTCCGGCGGCAGATAATGGAAAGAAGTCCCTTCGTCCCGAAGGGCTTTTTCGATAGGGAAGAAACAATTCTCCGGAATATCCGAGAGAGCACCGCAGCAGCCGATGGCCAGGACTTTTTCCACCCCATAGGCAAAGAGCCGGTCTTCAATCAGCACCGCTGCCGGCGCTCCGGCAGGCGCCTGCACGAGGAGGATATCCTCTTTTTCACCGGGAATCTGATAAAGAGGAAATGTCTTCGTGAGGGAGAGAAATTTTCCAATGATTTCTCCTCCTCTCGATTTCGCAAAAGCATCGATCCGCTTTTCGCCGAGAAAAGCAAGGAGGCAGCGCTTCGGGAGGTGAAGGTCCAATTTTTCAAAATCCGGGGAAATAAGGCCGGGAGTGGGGGTGAATTCGGAGAGGGGGATATTGGTCATAAAGGCATACCTTCTTTCAATTGAAAGGATAGAGGCAGATGAGAGGACAACTTTGAAGTATTCGAATAGCCGGCCGGCGTGGCGGGTATGTTGGAGGCTTATGAGCCCGGAACTCTGAATTATTCGTAGGGCCTGTCGTTTCGGCGGGGACTTCGGAGGCGATTATGCCTGGAGCTTTGAAGTATTCGTGCGGCCTGCCGGTCCGACTTGAGCTTTGAAGGCATCTGTACAGGGAACTTTCATGTATTCGTCTGTTTGTACAGTTGCTCCGCTATTAACCATTAACCCCTTCAAGGGCAGAATGGCAAAACAGTCATCGATACTGCTAACCTCAATGTACGGTTTTTCAACATAAATAAATAGACAGCCATCGAAGATTGAATCCATTATCCATTAGCCATTACCTTAATGCTTAGTCCCTGAAAATCCAAAGTCCGGCTTTCCACAATAGTCCGATAACTGCGAACTGCCAACAGTTCCACGGACTAAATCGCCATCAAAGTTTATCTTTCATCGTAGAACTCCGGATCCGGGCCGATTTCGTTTTCTCCGTATCCGTATTCTTCGGCTATGCTGTCTAAAAGGATGGTCACATTGTCCGTATCGTATTCGATCTGTTCGGACCAGCGGGCGGGGGAGCGGAGGAGGTCGTCTGTCCGGGATGTTTCCAGGAGGATGAAGAAAATACTTTCATCCACATATCGGATGAGGACGGAAAGGTCATAGGATTCCAGCATGTCCAGCTGGCGGAAAAGGATGTACTGGTAAAGATTATCGAAATAGAAACGATATTTCCCGGCCAGTCTTTTTAATTTGGGGAGAAGGACAGGGAGATGATTTTTGAGGAAAGAGAGGTTTTCCGTCCATGCTGTATCGATGGGCTCCGTTTCGAAGAGCCTTTTCAGCAGGAGGCGGGCGTCCACTTCTTCAAATTCCGGGATGAAATGGTTGTATCCCGGTTCCGAATCGGAGCCCAGGATGTGAAGGATTTCCTCCATGGAGACCCTTTTCCCTTCGGCCGTGGAAAAGGTGATGGGCCCCTTGAGCTCGAAAATCTGCTCCACCGTCCTTTCGCAGCATAGTCCGGTGCCCGAAAGCTCCACTTCTTCATCGGTCATGGGATTGAAAGTGTATTTATAAAACCTGGGATGGGCGGTGCAGATATCGCACATATAAGAAGGCCCTTTTAAGAGGTACAGCCGGCAGAGCCCTTTTTCCGTGAGGAAATGACAATATCCCTTCTCATTCAGGCGGAAACAGGTGGACCCGTCGTCCGATTTCTTCATCCATTCCGAGAGCTCCTTTCCCAGAGGCCCCTCGGTCTCACGGTACCGCTTCTCCGTTTCCGGGTCGATATCGATTTCCCAGGTCTGGCAGCAGGTATGAAGACAATGGTCCGCTTTGCAGGCAAAGTCGGGAAAGAAAGACGGGAAAATGTGAATCATGGCGGAGGCCTCCTTGGAAATATCCGGAAATGCTGTCTTTATTATAGCAAGGTTGGAGTTGATGGTTAATGGGGACGGTTTTTAGATTGTATTGGTTTCAAAAGGTTGACCAAAAGAATAAATACCTTTGGATCGGGAGTCGCGGGAGTCTCGGGGGTATCGGGATTATCGGGAAGGTGCGGCGCAACAGTAGAAGGCGCCGCATTTTGTATGAGATAATCATGAATAACTGTGATGTCATTCCGTCCGGGAAGCTGTACATTGGGGTTAATGGGTAACCGGTCGAAAGACTTTCTTCAGTGAGGATCACTTCATTTCGTATAACTGTACATAGGGGAACAGGTAATGGGGCTGGACAACTATAATGTCATTTCATTCGCGAAACTGCACATTGGGGTTAATGGTTAATGGGTAATGACTCAAACCGTCAACGTCACTATCCCACCCAGTGTCCCCTTGAGGGGGCATGTGCTTTCCTTTCAGCTCATTCTCGATGCTTACGATCGTACGACCCTTTCCCCTCCGCTTCGCTCCGGGACCTCCCCTGACCAGGGGAGGTTGGTGCGCCAAAGGCGGGGGAAGGGGTGTACTATCGGTACTTGGCAATATGTGGAACAATAATTCGAAGTTGAAAATAAAGCATGTCATGCCAATTGAGAGCTGAAGGCCCTATCAAAAACTGCGCCCGAAGGGCGCCACCTTCCCGACAGCCCCGACATCCCCGAAATTATTCCCGATAATCCCCGATTCGAAAGTCCTTTCCCCTTAAAGCTTCATTCCATAGTTCATGCTATTTCCGCATATAAAACTCTGCGCCCGAAGGGCGCCACCTTCCCGACAGCCCCGACAATCCCGAAATTAACCCCGACAATTCCCGGCACAAAAGTCATCTCATCCTTCCGTTTCCATTCACTTTGGCGAAAAACTCAAACCGGCACGAAGAACGAACAACGAATCACGAAGAAGGATGTCGAAATATTTCCCAAGACCAATTATTTCCGCACACCTTTGTCCCATGTGATATAATGATACAAGCGACTATGGAACGGCTTTTCATATTTCATATATATTTGTATTTAAACATGAAGACTCGAAAAATTACAACTGAATAAAGGAGGTTAATCTTGGCAAAAGCTAGATTACAGATTATTCCCCTGGGAGGACTGGGGGAAATTGGGAAAAACATGACTGTTTTCCGTTACGGCGACGAAATTATCGTAATTGATGCAGGCATGGCTTTCCCGGAAGAAGACATGCTGGGGATCGATATCGTCATCCCCGATTTTAGTTATTTAATTGAAAATAAAGATAAGATCAAAGCCATTCTGATCACCCATGGTCACGAAGATCACATTGGCTCTCTGTCTTACCTTTTGCGCGATATAACGGCCCCGGTCTATGCGACCAGACTCACCTGCGGCCTTATCGAAGGCAAACTTAAGGAAGCTCATATTACCAATTACGACCTGCATGTGGTGAAATCGGGGGATGAATTCAAAGCCGGTTCATTCAAATTCGGTTTCTTCCATGTATGTCATTCCATTCCGGATTCCTGCGGCATCTACCTGCGCACGCCGATTGGTACGATTGTTCACTCCGGGGACTTCAAATTCGATCATTCCCCGGTAGATGGTGAACTGACCGATATGTACAAACTGGCCGAACTGGGCCACCGGGGAGTCCTGGTGCTCTGCGCCGATTCCACCAATGCCCAGGTGCCGGGCTATACCCAGTCGGAAGCGGTCGTTGCAAAGTCCCTGATGGAAGCTTACAGCGATGCAAAGGGCCGCATCATTCTCGCTACTTTTGCATCCAACGTATCCCGCATCCAGATGGCTGTGGACGCTGCTGTCGCTTTTAAAAGAAAAGTATGCGTCTTCGGCCGTTCCATGGTGAACGTTGTCAATATTGCTCTGGAAATGGGTTACCTGACCGCGCCGGAAGGCACGTTCATCGAACCGGAAGAAATGAACCGCTATCGCGATGACCGCCTCTGCATCCTCACCACAGGCAGCCAGGGCGAACCGATGGCAGGCCTCTCCCGTATGGCTGACGGCAGTCACCGCCAGGTACAGATTCACGCAGGAGATACGGTCATTATTTCCGCTTCCCCGATTCCGGGAAATGAAACGAGCGTAGGCCGCACTATCGATAACCTCATGCGTCTGGGCGCACATCTCGTCACCAGCTCCACCACGAAAGTCCATGTCTCCGGCCATGGTTCCCAGGAAGATTTAAAGACCATGCTGTCTCTCGTCCGTCCGAAATTCTTCATTCCCGTTCACGGGGAATACCGCATGCTCTGCCAGCACGCAGAACTGGCGGAAAGCCTGGGAGTGAACAAGCAGAATATCCTGGTCGGTGAAAACGGGGATATCTTCGAATTCACCAATAAAAGCGCAAAAATCAACGGCAAAGTCCAGGCAGGTCCTGTCTTCGTTGACGGACTGGGCGTGGGGGATGTAGGAAATATCGTTATCCGCGACCGCCAGCAGCTGGCGCAGGACGGAGTGGTCATCGTAGTCATTGCCCTTGAAAAAGGAAGCAACCAGGTCCTCGCAGGCCCGGATATCGTATCCAGAGGCTTCGTCTATGTAAGGGACTCCGAAGCCCTCCTCACCGAAGCCAGAGAACGGATCGAATCGGTCCTCGACCGCTGTGAAGCAGGAAACGTCACCGAATGGAATGCCATCAAGACCCAGATCCGCGATACCCTGGGCAAGTATTTCTACGACAAGACAAAGAGAAGACCCATGATCCTTCCGATTATCCAGGAAGTGAAGTAGTCTTTCATCTTTATAAGATTAGAAAACCGTATTCTCATGAATTTGAGGATACGGTTTTTTTGTTTTGCACCTCATCAGGATAGAAAACTTTTGAATCGGGGATGATCGGGAATAGTTTCGGGAATCTCGGGACTATCGGGAAGGTGGCGCCCTTACGGGCGCAGATTTTTGATTTTGCCTTCGGCCCTCAATTGCCATGATATACTTTATCTTCCATTTCAAGTCATTTTCCAACATATTGCCGGGTGCCTTTAGTACATCCGCAATACCTGCTCGTGGGAGCTCCCCCCTGGGGGTATACCTGGGGGATAGTAACGCTGCCGATTAACCACATTAATCATTAACCCTGATGTACAGTTTTTCCAATTCACAGTTCTCTTTTCATCCTGCAGCCATTCTGCGAACTGATAACTGTTAACTCCAATGTCATTAACTTAAGAAATTCATAAAATAGTTCAAGTACGCATCGAAAGGTGCGTGCTTTTTTGTGCAAAAAAGTCGAAAAAAATACGACAAAATCTGAAAAAAGTACTTGACAAACCCCAAA
>Ga0256406_1005664_pt1 | contig 13167 bp, 11 predicted proteins | sample RumenRJG_03DNA_FD_185986 | JGI IMG/M metagenome (GOLD analysis project Ga0256406, IMG submission 185986) | Bovine rumen microbial communities from Lethbridge, Alberta, Canada - RJG_03 | ecosystem: Host-associated > Mammals > Digestive system > Stomach > Rumen | place: Canada: Alberta | collected...
GGTTTGCCGCCGGCTTCCTTCAGATTCCATCTCACGGTGGACACCCTTGCCTTTGGCTGTATCTTTCCCGCTGCCGGGCAGATTCCGGACTTTCACCGGTTAGAAACGTGCGCCGCCGGGCGCACCATCAGAAAAGAGCTGTGAAAAATGACTGAATATTTTTCACAGCTCTTTCTTTTCTCCTGGGCAGCCGGGCCGAATGAAGAGAGGAACGCACTCCGCAGGCCGCGGGTCGCAGGCCGCAGGTCGCAAATCGCAGGCCGCGGCTGGCTGCTGGCTGCTTTCCGCTTACGGCAGATCGCAGCATCAAAGCACCAAAGCTCCAAAGCTCCACAGCCTCAAATCTCCTTTTTCCCGAAATGCTGTTTCAGCAGCTCGATGAGATACCGTTCGGCCATGTTCAGGTACGTGTTTTCCTTGTAGACGGCATTGACTTCCCAGTGGATGGGTTCCGGCGTACAGCGGTAGCAGTAGTCCGCATAATCACGCCCCAGGATGGTGCGGGCCCTTCCGGGGACGATGGTGAAGCCCAGGCCTCCGGCAGCGAGCTGCACGGCGGAAAGGCTGCTTTCTTCCTCCAGCAGGACGTCGGGGAGAACATTGGCCTTCTGGAACAGGCGGCTTGCCTTGGCATGGACGGAATGAGCTTTTTTGATGCTGATGAAAGGGATGCCGGCAATCTTCTTCAAATCGATCAGGCGCTCTTCCTTATTGAGGAACATATCGTCCGTAAAGGCATCTTTGACGGCCACGAGGATCAGATCCTCCGGATAGATGTATTCAGCGACCAGATGGGCGGGCAAATCTTCTTTGTTGAAAGGAATCACGATGAAAGAGACTTTGTTATTCCGCAGCAGGCTGAAGAGCTCCGTGGTGTTGGCCTCCTGGATGTAGAAGGAGGAACTGGGGAATTTCCGGCGGAACGCCTTCATGACGGGTGGCAGCATGTAGCCGCACCGTTCCGCGGGAATGCCCAGATTGATGGAACCGTTGCTGCCGCTTTTCAGATCGGCCAGATGGTTCTGGAAATTGATCCGGTCCCGGAGGAACTGCCGGGCTACAGTAACGTAATACTGGCCCGCGTCCGTCAGGACAAGGGGCTGTTTGGAACGGTCGAACAGCTTGAGGCCGATCTCTTTTTCGATCTTTGCCAGGGCATAGCTCAGCGAGGGCTGCGAGATATAGAGCTGCTTTGCCGCGTCCGTTATGCTGTGACAGTCTGCAATGGTGATGACGTACTGGAATTCACGAAAATCCATGGACCGCCCGCTCCTTTCCTCAGTTGAAATTTTCCGCATCGGTCTTTCCAGATGATTATAACATATAAGCGGCGGGCAGGAAGGGACGGAGAGGCCGAACGGGGAGCGCACCGGACCGGAATCATCCCGTTCCGGGACCGGGCATAAAGGAATCAGGAGTAAAGCATCTTTTTCAGGGCAGACTGAAAATTCTTCGGCAGGGTCCGGGTACAGGGGTCATCTGGAGCCGGCCAGGAAGCAGGGTCCGGATCAGCCCGCGGCACGCAAAAAAGAGCTGGCCGCCCCGTGCCGGAGTGCCTGCCCTTCTTTCTTACTGCGTTTTACATTGCAGAGGTGCAGTTAAGCAATGCGAAAATTGTTCCAGGTATTTGCGGAATTTCCGGATCACGGCCAGATATTCCGCATCCGATTTACCCGTCGGATCTTCCAGTCCCCAGTCCGCATCGAAAGCTCTGCCGATATACGGGCACCTGACGCCGCAGCCCATGGAGATGGCAATGTCCGTAGCCGGGATATCCCGGACGGTCCTGGGGTGCTGGCCGCTCATGTCGATGCCAAGCTGCTGCTCCATGATCCGGACGGCATTTTGATCGATTCGTTCCGCAGGATCTGATCCGGCGGAATAGAATTCATATCCTTCAGGACCCAGATGTTTTGCCAGAGCTTCTGCGATCTGGCTCCTGCAGGCATTGTGCGTACAGATAAAAGCCACTTACTTATGGGTCATAAAGGACCTGCCTTTCGTATGGGATGGACCGCTCACGGTTCCTCTTTGTGCGCGCACTCCGCATGGCACCGCCGCCGGAAGGGAATGCTTCGGCAAAGATCCTGTGCCGCCAGTGAAATCAGCCTGACTGATTTTGATCTCTGGAACAGATCCGGGCCGCCATTGCGCTGTGCCAATCATTATCATTAGATTCATTGCTGAAAAACTGGTATACTTCATGTTGTGGACGGAGCATCGATGGATGGCCTGCAGACCGGTCCGGCATTTTGCTGCCCCGTTTCATTACGGCCAAATCTTCTTCGCACAAGAAAAGTGATGACAGCTTGGGAAAGGGTGCATACCCATTCGTGATTCCCATTTCAGCGATCCTGTTCAGGACCATTTCATAAACCAGATCTGTATCACGTATGTAAATTTCGATGTCCCAGGCCGGATTTTCTTTGAGCAAGGTAAAAAGGAATCTTTTAAGTGCATAAGAAACAAGTCTGTCCGGCAGTCCAATCGTGATTTTTTGAGATGATCTGCAATCATTCAAACTGCATGGCCGTAATTTGTTTCAATAAATAAAAACAAAAGGAGAAGTCTATCGTGAGAGAACTTATTTCACAAGAGGGATTGGCGAATGTCGCGCATACCATTGACCGGATCATGAATACAGATATTCCTGCCAGAGGATCGATCGAAGTGCTGTATGAGGCAGCCCGTGCACTTCAGGATGGCCCGCTGAGCCTGGCGGCTGTAACACTGATCGAGAAATCTGTCCATAAGGGAGATTACGTCTTTATTTCAACAGGCTGGGCGGATCAGCCGAACAATGTACCGAATAAAAGCGAGACGGACGGTCCTGCCGGGGCCCTGGCCATGGCACGGGCAATCCGGGTTACCCGCGGCGGCCTGCCCGTGATCGTGACGGATGATTACCTCGTCGATGATATGAAACTGGTGATGAAATCCAATGGGATGCATGTCGTCGAACCTGAAGATCTGGCAAAATCTCTCGATACAAGCCTTGGGTTTGACTGTGTTCCGACTATTGCTGTTGTTGGCTGTCCTCTTGGTATGGAAGAGAGCAGACAATTTTGCATTGAATTACTGGATAAATATCATCCGGTCCTGAACATTGCAATCGAACGCGGTGGTATGAACAGGCATGGCTGTATCCATGGAATGGGAGGCTATGATTTTTCATTCAATATGGCAAAGCTGGATTTCCTGTTTACAGAAGGCGCCAAAAGAAATATCCCCTCCATTGGGATCGGCGATGGCGGTAATGAGATCGGCATGGCCAATATCGAGCAGACGATCCGCCGGAACGTCAGGAACGGCAATATGTGCAAATGTCCCTGCAAATCGGGCATCGCTCCGGATATATCAAAAGTCGATGTCCTGGTTACGGCAACTATATCGAACTGGGGCGGGTATGCCATTGCAATCCTTCTGGGCCTTGCAGAGGGAGATGTGAGCGCAATGGACAGTGAAGAGCTGGAACAGAGAGTCCTGGATTCTTATATCCAGGCGGAATTCCATGATTCCATCGGATCCAGAGTTGCACCGGCTGTAGATGGGTGTGAAGATAAGATCCATCTGGCGATTATCCGTCTCATGAGAAAGACATGTGAAATGGGGATCAGGCATTTTCCTCCAAAGGAATAAAACCAAAAGACAGAAAGGGATTTCTCCTGCGTTCAGGCTGCATCGTACTGAGTTTACCCTTTCTGATTTTGTGTTTTCAAATGAGAAAGGAAAAAACGGAGGGGTAAGTTTTTCTGACGGCGGCGTCCCCGGAAGATACGTGCCGCTTTCCGCATGCGGTTCACTGGACCGCAGCCTGAGAGACGGGATCATGAAATTTGTTTGATTCAAGAAGGTCATGGATCACTCAACAGTCTGTTTCAATATTATTGGTTTTAACAGGTCGAGCTTTGCGAACGAGCAGGGATCAGGCAGGGCAGGGAACTATCCGCTATTGTTATGTGCCAGCTTCACCGGACAGGCTCCGGCAGGACGTGCACACAGCATCCTGCGGGGGAGCTCGTTCTTCTCTCTGTTCAGCCCTGTTTCCTCCATGATATAATGAGCGAAAGTTACAGCATTCATTACAGTGACAGGAAGGAGGGAGGACCATGGGGGAAGTGCTGCAGGGAATGGAAGGTCTCCTGCTGGTATGGTGGAAAATCCGGTCCGGCATTCTGTTGCCCGTCCTGTACCTTGTGATGATGACTGTAGTGATCCTGTGGGGCGGGTCCCTGCAGGAACGGATTTTCCAGCAGGGCGCACGGAAAGCCATGGGGTGGGGCATCCTGGTCTGGCTGATTTGGCTGGGCATCCGGCTGCTTCGGCTGATCCTGGAGGGGTGGGTCCGGTGGGAATGGCTGCACCGGCTCCTGTGGTACGGCTTTTATCCCTGCATGGGTCTTTTGATCTTCCTGGCTGTCTGGGTGAGCTATGCCAGCAACCGGACCCCGGAGGACAGGGCCCTTCCGCTGTGGCTCAAAGGTCTCCTGGTCCTCGATCTTATCCTCGCCGCGCTGGCACTCACGAATGACTGGCATCAGCTGGTGTTCCGGATCCGGCCCAGTGCCAATCCCCACTGGGATGTCTATACGTACGGAGCCGGATATTACCTGATCCTCTTTAGCTATCTGGCCCAGCTGCTTTTGGCGAACGGATGGCTGTGCTGGCGGGCATACAAAGAAAAAATCAGCCTGGGGAAGCTGTGGCTCCCTTTTGGACTCATTCTGCTTTATGGAGGCTATATTGCCGCCTACATCCTGCGGATCCCCTGGTTCTTCCGGAGTGAATTCGTCCTGAGGACGGCGCTTTTCGGATTCCTCTGGATGGAAGTCCTGCTCCGCTCCCGGCTGCTGCCGGGGAACAGCCAGTATCGGGACTGCTTCCTCCATTCCCGGCTGGGTCTCACCATCCTGGACCGCCAGGGCCGGACAGTCTACCAGTGCCGGCAGCTGCCCACCCGTCCGGAGGGGGACTGGCAGCGGCGGACTATGCCCATTTCCGGGGGTCAGGTGGTCTGGTACCAGGATATGGGTGAACTGCGCCGAAAAAAAGAAAAACTGGAACTGACCGCCCAGACCCTCCAGCGGGTCTACCGGCTGAGACGGAAATCGGAAAAGATCCAAAGAGAACGGATCCATCAGGAGACCCGGAAGCGGATCTATGAAGAAGTGGAAGGCATCCTCCAGAGCAAAGGGGTGCAGTTCCGCCGTTATGCCGAGGCTCTGGCACAGGCGGAACCAGGGGAGAAGGCCCGGCAGATGGTGACCCGCCTGAATGTGCTGGCCTGTTATCTGAAGAAACAGTGCGTCCTGCTGCTCCGGGGCCGGGAAGATAATTTTCTGCCCGCCCGGGAACTCCAGCTGGCGGTCCGGGAACTCTGCCACTATCTGGAACGGACGGGGCTGAAGACGCTGGTCGATGACCGGCTGGAGGGAGCGCTGCCGGCGGAGACGGCCCTGGCTTTTTTCCAGCTGCTGGAAGAAGCTTCGGAAGAGGCCGTGCGCCAGGGAGAACATTTCCAGATTTGCCGCCTCAAAGGGGAGGGCAAAGGATGGGAGCTGTCCCTGCTCTGGGATCCCCATCCCTGGGTCCGGGAATTTGTGCTCCGGAATCAGGAACATTATGGCGGCGGCCTCATTTGCCGGGAACTGGAATACGGCAGCAGCCTGGTGCTGGAATGCCGCAGGGGAGGGCCATCATGGAAGCGCGGGCACTGAATGCTTTCGTCCAGCCGGCTCTGATCCTGTTCGGCCTGACCGGGCTGCTGACCCAGAGCTTTCTGATGTATTTCCTCGAGCCCCTGCCGCAGTTCCGTCCCAGGTGCCGGAAAGCGCTGGAAGGGACCGTCCTGGGGCTTCTGGTTCTGCTTGGAAGCGATCTGCTGCTGGATATCCAGCTGGATCAGCCGGAACCCTACGGATCCGGTCTGCGTCTCGTCCTCTGCAGCTGCCTCTTCATCCTGGCCGTAAAGCAGCGGAAACAGGATGTGGACTGGCGCAGCCTGTGCCTTGCCGGGGCGGCGGCCCTGCCCTCCTGGGACGCATGGTATCCTCTGGGCATGGGACTGGCCCTCCTGATCTTCTGGGGACGGGCCCTGGACCTTCTGCCCTCTGCCATGCGGGAAAAACGGCAGCAGATCACGGAGTATTCCATCCAGGAAGCCATCGATCTCCTGGAAGAAGGCATCCTGATCACCCTGCAAAACGGTGAGCCCGTGCTGATGAACCGGGCCCTGTTCCAGTACACGGAAAGTGTGCTGGGAGTGGGAATCCGGAACGGCAATGTGCTGTGGCATCTGCTCCAGGATGTGCGGCGGCCCGGGCTGCTCCGCGAAAATCAGAGCCGGGGACTGCTGTTTCGGCTGCCGGACGGGCGCTGGCTCCTGTTCCAGCGGGATACGGTCTATTTCCAGGGACAGTCCCACTGGCAGCTGACCGCAAGCGATGTGACGGAACTCCAGCGGCTGAATCAGTCCCTGGACCAGCAGAACCGGCAGCTGCAGCAGAAAAATGCCGAGCTGAAAGAACTGCTCCAGCATGTCCAGGAAATCCAGAGCCGGGAAACGCTCCGGGAAATCAGGATACAGATCCATGATCTGATGGGAATGCGGATCAGCCTGCTCCAGCAGGTGCTGAACAACAGGGATTTTGGAGATTACCGGCGGATCATGCCGCTTTTGTCCAACATGCTTTCTGATGTACGGCAGGAAATCCGGGTGGAGCCCCGGCTGCGTCTGGCAGAACTCGTTTCGGTCTACCGGAAACTGGGTGTGCTGGTCACTGTGCGGGGGACACTGCCGGAGGCGGGCTGGAAGGGCGAACTGTATGTGCAGATCATCCGGGAAGCCCTGACGAATGCCATCTGCCACGGCCGGGCGAGCCAGGTGGCGCTGGTGCTGGGCGAAGACAGCCTTTTGATCCAGGACAACGGAGTGGGCTGTGTCGGGCCGATCCGTCCGGGAGGCGGGCTCACGGGGATCCGGGAAAAAGTGGAAAGCCGGGGCGGGAAACTGGATGTTTCCGGTACTCCTCACTTTATGCTGAAAATCCGTTTTGAGGCGGAAGAACAGGAAGCAAAGAGCGCTGCTCCGAATCCTGCCGGCGGCTGAATGGGAAATCCTGCCGGATGGATCTCTTCGCAAAGACGCCGGAAAACGGCCTTTTCGTTAGATGGCGGAACAGGCCTGTGTCCGGCTGGAGCGCCATGCGCAGCTGATGGCATCTGCAGGGAAGGGAAACCGGCGGGAGGAAAAGTGCCCGGAAGAAACGGGAACATGTCCTTCGGAACAGGGCGGCATCATGGATGGATTCCCCAAAGGGGACTGCTGCACAGGCGGCAGTCCCCTTTACCTGTAATTTAGTACAGTCTCAAAAAAACAGGATATTGGTATAATCAAAGAAAATACCGGGAGGTGGATGGATATGATCGACCGTAAGAAATTCCTGCGCATTGCGGCTTCTGCCGTGCTGCTGTCCCTGGGGCTGCCCCTCCAGGCCTGGGCCCGGGTGGTGCTGCTCCATACGAACGACATCCATTGCGGCGTGGATAAGAACCTGACCCTCGCCCGGGTGGCAGCTTTCAAAAAAGAGCAGAAGGCCCGGGAACCCCAGACACTGCTCCTCGATGCCGGGGATGCCATCCAGGGTGAACCCTTGGGAAAACTCACGGATGGAAGAGCCATGGTACGGATCCTGAACGCCGCCGGCTATGATTTCGCCATTCCCGGCAACCATGAATTCGATTACGGCATGGAGAGTTTTCTGGCCCGGGCCAGGGAGCTTTCCTGCGGCTATACGAGCTGCAATTTCGTGTACCGGGATACGGGCAAAAGCGTCCTGCCGCCGTACCGGATCTTCACTTTTAAGGAACGGAAGGTCGCCCTCGTGGGAGTCACCACTCCCGGCACCCTGGTTTCTTCCACTCCCCGCTTCTTCCAGGACGGGAAAGGCCATTTCATCTACGGGTTCTGCGAAGACAAAGAGGGGACGAAACTCTATGAAAAAGTCCAGCAGACCGTGGACAGGGCCCGGAAAGAGGGAGCGGACACGGTGATCCTGGTGGCGCATCTGGGCAGCGGAGGCTCCATCCCCGTATGGACCAGCAGCGCTCTCCTCAGTCATCTCACCGGCGTGGACGGACTCATCGACGGCCATTCCCATGAGCAGTATGAACGGCAGCTGCCGGACCGAAACGGGAAACTGGTTTCCGTGGCCCAGACCGGGACCAAGCTCCAGACCCTCGGGAAAATGGTCATCGAGGATGACGGGACCGTCCGGGGTGGACTGATCCATGATCTGCCGGCTCCGGATCCCAAAGTGGAGCAGCTGGTCCGGAAAGAAATGGCGAAAGTGGACCGCGCCCTCTCCCGGAAGGTGGGAGAATCTCCGGTTGCCCTCGTGGACTCCCTGGAGGGTCAACGGGCGGTGCGGCAGCAGGAAACCAACCTGGGGGATTTTGCCGCCGATGCCTTCCGCTCTTACTTCAAGGCGGATGCGGCTCTCGTCAACGGGGGAGCCTTCCGGTCCGGCCTGCCCCGGGGTGCCTGGACCCGGAAGACTCTTCTGACCATGTTCCCCTTTGCGAACCAGGCCGTACTCCGGAGTGTCACCGGTCAGCAGCTCCTGGATGCGCTGGAACTGAGCGTTTCCCTTGCGCCGGAAGAAAACGGCGGGTTCCTCCAGGTTTCCGGGCTGACCTTTGTCTATGATCCTGCTCTCCCGTCCCCGGTGAAACTGGATGATCAGGGGAATTTTGCCGGCGTGGAAGGCAAGCGGCGGGTCAGCCAGGTCATGATCGGCGGCCGTCCCCTCGATCCGGAAGAAGACTATCTGGTGGCCGGCACTACCTATATCCTGACCGACGGAGGAAACGGCTATACCATGTTCTGGGATACGCCGCTTGTGGCTGAACCGGGCCTTTCTGATGTGGATATCCTGGCGGACTATGTCCGGAAACAGGGAGTCAGCGAAGCCTATCAGAAACCGGAAGGGCAGGGAAGGATCCGGACTACCGGGAAGTAGACGCGGTCAGCGATTTGCGGTCAGCGATCCGCGATCTGCGATTTGCGGAATGCGGAATGTGAAATGCAGTCTGCGAGGTACCGGGCGGTCATCCTTCCCTTAGGCCATTGTCCTGTAAGCAGATGAAAAAGAGCTGTGAAGAATGAGCAGTCATTCTTTCACGGCTCTTTTTTACAAACCTGTACTTTAGTACAGCGCAATTTTTTATAAAATTCTGTACGATGTAGACAGGAAATAAGGCTCGGAAACGGACGGGGACGAGAGTCCGAAAGGAGGAATCATGAAAGGGAAGGATATCTGGAGGCGGATGGCCTGCCTGTATCTGCTGGCTCTATTCACCGGCATGCCCGGACTGGCCGGGGCTTCAGGCGGAGCAGGCGTCTATGGCCGGGAACTGGATACGCTGTATGCGATGATCCAGGGGGGCCGGGGCTATGGACCCTATGGGGAGGAGCGGGACGACCTGATGGCCGTCTGGGAAGGCGTGCAGGAACTGTCCCCGGCCCAGGGACTGGAACAGGTGAAATACCAGATGCTCGACTGTAACGGCGACGGGGAGCCGGAACTTCTGACCGGTCAGGATAACCGCATCACCAACCTCTTCACCACCCGGGACGGGCGGCTCCATCGGGTGTTCAGCGGCTTTTACCGGAACGCCTGGTATTATCTGGGGAACGGACGGTTCCTGAACCAGGGGTCCGGAGGCGCCAGTCTTGCCGTGCTGGGAGAGTACCATCTGGACGGGGACGGGAACCTCATATGCGAAAACTGTTATTTTACGAACTGGAATCTGGCGGCGGAAAAAGTGGAAGTGTTCTGGAACAACACGGGAAACCCGGACAGCGCCCGGTCGGAAAAAACGGCCATGACCCCGGATCAGTTCCAGCTGCTCCAGGGATCCCTGATGGACAGGGTGAAAAACCTGTCCTGGCAGCCTCTCGCCCGATACGGCAGAGGGAACGTGGAATTTTCTCTGACCGCTCCCGGTGAGTCCGGGGAACCCGTGCTGGCAGTCACCCCCGGCGAGCCCCTGCGGAATGTGCATTTGCTCGTCCTGCAGGTGGCTGATGTAAGTGAAAGCGGCAAAGTGACCTGGCAGGTGGAACGGGACGAACCCCTGGGAAATCTGGCACCGGGTACGAGGTACATGTATCCAATGGCCCTTGAAGGGACGGCCCGGGCCACCGCTCTTTCTTACTGCGACCGGGAAGGATATCACCGGAAGATCTTCCAGCTCAGCGGGGAAGACGGAAGTCTCGTGGTTAGCGAAGGATAACGAAAATCCCATTTTGACAGATTGCTGCAGGGAAGGACTGCAACGATGCAGCGCAGGCGTACAATGCCGGGATCAAAAGCTTCCCTGCCGTGGCGGCGGCCCGGCTGATGGGGTTTGAGGAACGGAGCTGCTTCAGGGCGGAGCCACAGGCTCAGAAGGCTCCTCAGGTGAAGTCCTGAATCTGAAGGCACCGGGAAAGGAGGAAGGCTTATGAAGCAGCTGCTGCTGTTTCTGTTACTCGTTTGCCAGATGGTCTTTGTGCCGCTGCAGACAGGAGCGGCGGTCCGGATCCCGCCCCGCCCCACATCGGGCATCTATGTCCAGGATCTGGCGGGGGTCCTGTCCAGGAATACCCGGGAAACCATCAGCGCCTGCAGTACGGCCCTGGAACGGAAGACCAAAGCCCAGATCGTGGTGCTGACCGTGCCTGGCACAGAGGGACAGTCCCTGGAAGAGTATGGGCTCACCGTGCTGCGGCAGTGGGGCATCGGGGATAAAGAGAAGAACAATGGCGTCCTGCTGCTCTTGGCGGTAAAGGACCGGAAAAGCCGGATTGAAGTGGGATACGGCCTGGAAGGCGCCCTTCCGGATGGTCTTACCGGACGGATCCAGGACCGGGACATGCTGCCTTATTTCCGGCAGGGGGAGTATGACAGGGGCATCCTCAATGGCTATACTGCCCTTCTCGAGACGGTGCTGGAAGAGTACAAGCTCAGTTTCGAGGATCTGCAGGCGGGAAAGGAACAGCCGGCCCGGAAGGAGAACAGAAAGGCTGCCGGGAAGGCCGCAGCGTCGTCCCTGTCCCTTCTGACGGCAGGGTTGTGGATTGCGGGTATCCTGGTGCTGCTTGTGCTGGACCACCTGCTTTTAAAAGGCGTCCTGCTCCGCTTGATCTTTTATCTCCTGGGTCTCCTGTTATCCAAAGACGGAGGCCATGGGGGCGGTGGCTCCGGAGGCGGCGGGGGCTCCAGCAGGAGCTGGTGAAGCGGCTTGCTTCAGTCCAATTATGAAGTATTTCCGCATAAGGAAAGGAACGGACAGCAAAACCAGAAAGGAGGCGGGATCCATGGAATGGCCCGGCAGGAAACTCGCGGCTTTTGGTATGCTCCTGCTGCTCTTTGGGGCAGCTCCGGCCCTCGCCTGTAACAGTGAGGCTCCCCACAGCCATGAATGGCCGGGAGGCGTCGATTCGCCCCGTCCCATGCCCTCACGTGAGATCCGGCACCAGCTCCAGATTCTCCTGGCCAACCGGGACAAGTGGGATCTGGCCCCAAAATGGAACTGCCCGGTGTATATCGCCGTGCTGGATATGGACTGGAACGGCCGGATGGAGATCGTGGCCAATGCCCAGGATGAGGGAATCGAGTACGGGTATGAGGTCCAGCCGGAAACAGGGGACTTGAAAAAGATTCCCCGAAAGCAGTTGATTAAACTCCTGAACAACCTGATAAGAGCTTCGGCTCAGTTCACCATTATGCCGGCAAATCGGCAGGATTGGCTGCAGAAAGAACCCGCCCGGGTTATCCATATGCTGCGGGACAGCTACGAGAACTATGCGGGGATCAAAGAGGGGTTCGGCTGAAAAGGGATGCGGAATGCAGGCTCCTGAAAAAACAAAGAGGGACTTTCGGTTCTTTCGAATCGGAAGTCCTTTTTTCATCGTAATTTTTATTTGTGATGCAAAATGGTACTGGTACAGGGCCTCATAGCAGGGTACCAGGGCATCCCCATTTTTGACGGGCTGGACAGTGGCTCTTCCTCCATTCCCGGGGAATCCATCTTTTCGGCCGGGGCAGAGGTCTTGACTCGTAAGCAGCAGAAAAAGGGCTGTGAAGAAATGATTGCTCATTTTTTCACAGGCCTTTTTGAACGTATGGAGGACGCAGGCCGCGGCTGACGGCTGGAGGCTGGCTGCTGTTTCCATTTACCCCAGCTTATTTCCTGATTTCATCCGCCAGCTTCCGGACATATTCCACAGGGACATTTGTCCAGGCAGCCGCTTGTTCCACAGGCATGCCGTTTTTCAACATGTTCATCAATAATTGGCGGCGTTCCTTTCCGCGGCATTTTTCCTCGCCTATTTCTATGCCTTCTTCCAGGATGGCCTGTCCGTACGTGCACATGGTATCCGCCTCCTTTTTCATTTCCACTGTCATGGGGATGGCAAAGTCCCGTTCCAGTATTTCCTTCTTTTCATCCGGCTTCATTTCCGTTGTCAGCAGTACGCTCAGCAGTTTCAGGATATCCCTGCGGGGACTCCTGTGATCGCCCAAACCGAGTACGGCGATCGTTTCCATGTCATACTCCATTTTATCATATTTTCCGGCTCCGGCCAGTCTTCTTGGGGTCAGGGAAAAAGAGTTATGGTTTCCTGCCATGCTTTCGGCACTTTGATGTCATGGCGCTTTGGTGCTTTGATGCTGTGATGCTTTGGTGCTGCGATCTGCCGTCAGCTTTCAGCCGCCAGCAGCCAGAAGCAGCCTGCGTTCTACGATTTGCGGCCCGCGACCAGCGACCTGCGGCCCGCGGCCTGTGTATACTGTACCCATAGTTATTGACACCCTGACTTTTAAAAACCCTTTGTTTTTGACAAGGAACCATCCTTTTGGACGGTCTGCCAGAGAGGCTTTGAAGCTTTGATGCCGCGATTTGCCGTCAGCTTTCAGCCGCCAGCAGCCAGAAGCAGCCTGCGTTCTACGATTTGCGGCCCGCGGCCAGCGACCTGCGATCTGCGTTCCGCGGCGTGCGATCTGCGGCTGAACCGTACCCCTTGTCAAGGACAGTTTTTAAGGTCATCGCCCCTGTTTTTAGACAGATTGACAATTCAAGAACCATCATAATGGACAGTTTGTCCTGCCATCCTTGATGTCC
>Ga0256406_1005665_pt1 | contig 13165 bp, 10 predicted proteins | sample RumenRJG_03DNA_FD_185986 | JGI IMG/M metagenome (GOLD analysis project Ga0256406, IMG submission 185986) | Bovine rumen microbial communities from Lethbridge, Alberta, Canada - RJG_03 | ecosystem: Host-associated > Mammals > Digestive system > Stomach > Rumen | place: Canada: Alberta | collected...
TGAGGGCATAACGCCCGAAACGGTGAACGCCGAGGGCTCGCTCATCGTCACAAGCAGCGCATTGCTCAAGGCCAAGAACCTGCCCCGCAGGCTGTGCATCATAGGAGCGGGCGTCATAGGCATGGAGTTTGCCTCGGCCTTCCAAGCCTTTGGCTGCGAAGTAACCGTGGTAGAATTTCTCAAGGAATGTCTGCCTGCACTTGATGCCGACATTGCCAAGCGCTTGCGCAAGTGCATGGAGAAGCGCGGCGTGACGTTCTATCTGCAGAGCGCCGTGGCTTCGGTTGCCCAACACGATGGCGAGTGCGCCGTGACCTTCAACCGGAAAGGAAAAGAAACTGTGGTAAACGCCGACCTGGTGCTGGTTGCCACGGGGCGCGCCGTGAACGTAGAGGGCCTCAATCTGGAGGCTGCCGGAGTGGAATACAGCCGCAAAGGCATTGTCGTAGACGATGATATGCGCACCCAAGTGCCGGGCATCTACGCCATAGGCGACGTAAACGGCCGCATGATGCTGGCTCACGCCGCTACCTTCCAAGGCCGGCGGGCTGTTAACAACATGCTGCACGAGGCCGACGGGCTGCGCCTCGACATTATGCCGGCAGCCATCTTCACTTATCCCGAGGCAGCCAGCGTAGGCCCAAGTGAGGATGTCTGCAAGGCTGGAGGCCACAGCTATAAGGCCCACAAAGCCTTCTATCGTGCCAACGGCAAGGCCCTGGCCATGCAAGAACCCGAAGGTATGGTGAAGCTGCTCACCGACGAGCAAGGCAAAATCATCTCTTGTCATGCCTACGGAGCACATGCCGCCGACATCATACAAGAGGTTTCGGCTCTCATGTGCCGCGACACCACGTTCGCACAGCTGCAAGACATGATACACATACACCCAACACTGGGTGAGCTTCTTGTGAGTTTCGCTGACTGACAAGCACGCTTTCATAACATCTATCATAGGATATGGCCAAGCGCCATATCCTTTTTTTTATCCTAAAATGCTAAGAACTAATGCGCTTATCACCCTCACTCCCTATCAGAGATAGCCTCTACTCGTTGTAAAGAAAAATCAAGTTCACTCATTATCTAATCGAAACGAGAAAGCCATCTCAGTAAATTCAGCTAACATTAAGACTATCAGGCAGTTGCGAAAGCACCCTTTTAAAGAAGCAAAACGCCCCTTTTTGCCACGCAAAACCTATGCTTTTACAACGTGAAAAGAGTACTTTTGCGAGTTGAAAGAGGCCATATTGCATAAGAAAGGGGCCGCGGATGTTGTCCGCAGCCCCTAATTGTAAAGAATCATCCTAACCCGTTCGGCTTGTAAGGACTATTATTTCAGTATCACCTTACGCACGCTTCCGTCAGACATACGCACCAGGTTGAGCCCTTTTGCAGGCCCTGCCGTCCGGCGTCCGTCGGCCGTATAGTAAGCCACAGCCACCACTTTGCCAGCAGCCTTGCCCGTCTGGCTGATGCCCGAAGCCACATTCGGTCGGCGCACAACCACCTCATCGAGGAAGAAGCGCTTGCCCGGCGTGAAGGTAATGCGCGTGGCGCCCGTTCCGTTCAGCTTGGTTGTAAAGGCTGTCCATTTCCCTTTCACCATGCTGAAGTCGGCCTGCGCCAATGTAGCGTTGCCGCTAGCACTGAGCGTGAGAGCCGTATCGTCGTTGCCCCATGGCGCGGCATAGAACGTCAGTTCCAGCTCCTGCCCGTCCAGCTGCAACTGTGGCGTAGTGGCAACACCCTCATGCGTAGCGTTGCCCAGCTTCACACAGCGGGCCGCCCCGCCTGCATAGAGAGCCTGCCAGCCACCATTGTCGGGCAAGAAGTCGGCCGAAGCCACTTGACTGTTGCCGCTGAACACACCGTCGTTGCCGCCGGTACCGAGGCAATCGTCAAACGGCAAGCATAATAACACATGTTCAACAATTAACAATTTACTGTATGAGGAATTTTACTTTTTATGCTATTGCATGGCTAAGCCTATCAGCTCTGACGGCATCGGCACAGTCCTTACACTTGGAGAAAGCACGTTCGGTGGCGCAACAAACGTCACGACACATGACAGAAGGCACTGTTTTGAAGCTCAGCGGCAACACGGCCCAACTGCTGAAAAAGGCTGCCAAGCACCCCGTAACAGAAACTCCAGACGGCGAGCTGAAGGAGTTTTCGCTGAACACGGAATATTATGACCCAAATATGGACGAATGGATAACACGCGACGGCATCAAGTCGTATGCGGTTATCGACGGCTCTACGGTATGGATAAAGGACATCGGCACAACATATAAGTATGGTACGTGGATTAAAGGCGAGATTTCGGAAGACAAGAAGCATGTGGTGTTCGACAATATGCAGCCCTACTATGAGGACGCCGACGGCAACCTTTATTATATAAGCCACTCTTACACCAACGCAAATCAGGACGTGATAGCCGACACAGAGAGTGATTCGTTCAGCTTTGACTATGATGAGCAAACAGGCACTATATCTAACGACACGCTGGAACTGAGCATTGTGAATGGCGACGGAGGTGTGTTCAGCCATAGCGTGGGCTATGTCTACACACCGTTCACCGACAAGCTGGTAGAGGTTCCTGCCGGACTGACGTTTCAAAGCTATTCGCTACGCTATGACAATGCATATAAATATTATGTTCCTACACTCATCAGCGTGGCCTGGCAGGGCAACGACTTCTACTTTAAAGGGCTGAGCACAAAGACTCCCAACAGCGTGCTCAAGGGCACACTGCAGGGCGACAGCATCGTGATAAACAACGGTCAGTACGTGGGATTGTATGACAACCAGTACTATCTCTACTTTAAAGGCGCTAAATATACGAGCCTTGACTCGGACGGCTGGCCCATCTATAAGTCGAAAGACCACGCCGCGCTGACCGTAAGCAAGAATGCGGCAGGCGAATATCAGTTTGACGGCAAAGACGGAATACTCTTCTGCCTGGGCAAGAAGGCCAACGCATCTTACAGCCAGTCATATCCCGCACAAACCATGCGCATCTTCCACGGTGCTCCGGCCACGCCAAAGACACCTGATATAAGCGGCTGGGATATAGACAACACGTATAAGACAACCACAACCTTGTCGTATATAGTACCCGTGGAAGACGTAGACGGCAACTACATCAACCCCGACTCGCTCTTCTACCGCGTCTTTGTGAACGGCAAACCATGGGTGTTCGACAAAGACTGGTACCCTGCTTTCAAGGACACATTGCTCGTCAACTCACTGTTCTCTGACAGAGGCATCACCCCTAAACAGCGCACCTACTGCAACGGAAGCTACCACGTGCTGGCCTTCGATCACGACAAGAGCCTGACGATAGACAGCATAGCTCTGCAAAACGTGTACTTCTGGAACGGCGAGGCACGCTACTCCGGCAAATGCACATACATCACTGCAACGGGCAACAAGTATACCGACGGCATACAGGCTGCAGCAATAAACAATGCCAACAAGAAGGTGGTTCGCGTTAGCTACTATGACTTGAGCGGACGGGAAATTGCCGAACCAAGGCAGGGAGCCTACATACGCAGCATTGTTTATGACGATGGCACACGCCAGACTGGCAAGTTTATCAAGTAAACAAACACTAACATAACGTAAAGACAACGCTGGTTGCCCCGTCATCCCAGGGCAACCGGCGCTTAACATAGGGTCAACTAATCTAAAATTTATTGAGTATGGTAAGAAGAATTTACGCATTATGGGCTTTGCTCATATTCTTTCTATGTGCAGCAAACGGCTATGCCGCTGAGTTGTGGTGGGGCAATTACTCTGATCAAGCACAGTCACTGACGGGTAACAGCCAGCTGGGCACCTACGAAGCTGCCATGTTTGTGAGTGGAACAGGCGACTTTCAGGGCATCAAGATATCAGGTCTGCGCTTCCGCTCGCGTCTCTACTCAAACGCCACTGACGTGAAGGTGTGGGTGCGCTCGGCACTCGACGGTTCCAATCTGGCCGAAGCAACAGTGTCAAACCCCGGCAAGAGCTCTACCGAATGGTCGCAGGCCACCTTTGACCAGCCCGTTGACGTGCCGGCAGAAGGCGTTTACGTAGGCTATAGCTTCACGCTCTCAAGTTGGTATAGCGACTACGACTACACGCCGGTGGTATATGCCAAGAAGGTAACCGAAAAGAGCTTCTACCTGAAACAGCCCACTGAGACGGCCTTTACCGATAAGTCGGCAACGGGATGTCTTGCCGCACAGGTGAGCATATCGGGTGAATCGCTGAAGAACAACGCCGCCAGCATAGCAGATGACATGGATGACGTGATGGCAAAAGTGGGCGACGAGGTGACCGTGACGGCCAATCTGAAGAACCTGGGTGCCAATGGTGTAAAAAGCATAGGCTATACTTATGACATGAACGGCACTACAAAGGAAGGCAGTGTGACCCTTGACACTCCTATACAGAACATCTATAACGGTGACGGAACAGCAACCTTGTCGCTGGGTAAGCCTGAAACGGAGGGCACACAAGAGATTACCATCAAGCTGACTAAGGTGAACGGCGTGGCCAACGAAAACACATCGAGGGTAAAAGCCACCGTTAACGTGGTAGCATTGGCACAGAGCGCCAACAGAAAAACGCTTGTGGAGGTTTACAACGACAAGCAAAAACCCAACTCACCACGTGCCTTCGTGGGCATGGAGAAGCTTAAAGAAGCTCTTGGTGACTCTGTAGTGATACTCAACATACACATGAGCGATTCGTTCGCCGTGGCCTCTTACAAGGAACGTGCCAGCGATTCGAGATACTATTCGGCTCCGATAGCTGAAGTAGATCGCATGACCTTGACCGATCCATACTATGGCAATGCTACGGCAGCACCCTATCACTTTACGGCAGACAAGGTGGTTTCTCCTTACCTGAAGCGCATCTCTGAGGCTGAGCTGGGTGTTAAAGCCAATTGGACTGACGATAACGAAGACAGCGTAAGCATCACTGCTACCACCAAGTTCCTGATGAGTAGCAGCAGCGCCTACTACAGATTAGGCTTCGCAGTGATAAAAGACTCTATCACTGCAGGGCAGTACAATTACATAACCTATTATAAATCGAGCTATCCCGACGATGATATGGCTTACTGGTGTGCGCAACCTTACTCTACAACTGCCGTAAACAACAACCTGGTTGTGGCGTCTAGCGATGCCAGCGGCATAGAGAAGAGCGTGCCAAGAAAGGTGGTTAAGGATGAGGAACTTACGTATAACTACGGTCTGAAAGTGCCGGTGGTGAACGGACAGAAAGGCGTTAACGCCCGCATAGTGGTATTCTTGGTGAACACCAACACGCGTGAAGTGGTGAATGCCAATGTTGCTGAGATACAATCGGCAGCAGTCACGGGCATCAAGCAGGCTATAGCAGCAACCGACAACGGCCTTACCAGAGTCTACTCTATGGGTGGCAGCCTGGTGGCTACGGGCAAAGACCTCAACAGTCTGCGCCTACAGCCGGGCCTGTATATTGTACAGCAAGGCGGCAAGACAAGCAAGATGCTTGTGAAATAAGATCTTATTAACTTAAAAAATCACTCACACAGGACATAAGCAACAGCGTTTGGCTGCAATATGCCCTGTGTTTTTGTATCATAAAAAGCGGATTGCATTGATTGATTTAGCTTTTTAGTGGATTTTTAATAAGAATAGTTTGCGTTTCTAACAAATGTTTTTTAACTTTGCCGATTGTAAATGAGAGATGCGAACAAATAATTTAAGATGAATGCAAATACATTTCTGGTCGGAGTCCTGGTACCATTTTTGACCTCTGTGTTGCTGGTATTCCTTATTCATCCCATTATAGACGGAATAGCCAAGAAATACGGATTGGTGGACAATCCCAACACGCGCAAACTGCAAAAGACACCTGTTCCGGTGATGGGAGGCATCGCTGTGTTTTGGGGAATTGTGATAGGCATGGGCGTAACAAGCATGTTTTTCGACTCGTTTGCCCTCTTCACATGTATCATGGTCATCATGGTGATGCTTTATGTGGGCTGTATAGACGATCTGCATGGCCTGTCACCCCAAGTAAGACTGCTCAGTGAGGTGCTCGTCGTGCTGTTTATCGTGCGCATGGACCATGTCAGCATAAACGATTTTCAGGGCATCTTCGGCATTGGCATGCTGCCTTCATGGGCGGCTTTGATACTGAGTTGCGTTGCCGGAGCGGGCATCATCAACTCCATCAACATGATAGATGGCGTGAACGGACTAAGTACCGGCTTCTGCATATTGGCCTGCCTGGTGCTGGGATGCTTCTTCCTAACCTCTTTCGACGGCACGATGACGGTGCTGGCCACCGTTACTGCTGGCTCATTGGTGCCCTTCTTCCTGCACAACGTGTTCGGCAAGTCGTCTAAGATGTTCATCGGCGATGGCGGAACTATGATGATGGGCATCATCATGACCGTGTTTTGCATGCACCTTATATCGCATCGCAGCATCGTAGCTTATAACTATCCCAACGTGTCTATGGTGAGTTTGTGCCTCTCTGTGCTCAGTGTGCCCATCTTCGACACGCTGCGTGTGATGACAGGACGCATCATGAAAGGCATCAGTCCCTTCCATCCTGACAAGAGCCACCTACACCATTTGTTCATAGAAATAGGGTTCTCGCATCTGGGAACCACCTGCATGGTGCTCAGCGCAGAGTGCTTCAATCTGCTTTGCTGGGGCATAACAGCCAAGCTTGACGCCAGTGCCACAGTGCAATTTGTGGTGGTTTGCTTTGTAGGAATAATGACAACAACGGGGTTCTACTTCATTGTTCGCAGACTAAACAAGGATCGTATCTTCTACAAAATACTTCACCGAATGGCTATTGCCAGCAATATTGAGCGCGGACCGCTGTTCAATAAGATGCAAAGGTTGATGGACAAGCTATAGAAAAGCATCAACAAAAGAGGCTGTGGCCCGTGCTCTGCAAAGGGAGCAACAAGCCACAGCCCATATAACCTATTTATATATACAACTTAACCGAGACTATTCTGCTGTCTGTAAGGGATATGCCAAACGCTTCATAGCATGTCCTCCCCACTCCGTATCGCTGACATATACAAAGCCCAAACGTCGATATAAGGCCTCAGCCTTGGGGTTGCCCTTATCAACAAGCAACGTTGCGGGAAGCCCCTTAGCACGTCCTTGCTCTATAGCATGCCTGAGCAGAGCCGTGGCTATGCCCTTATGCCGATGGTCTGGTGCCACACAGAGCGAGTCAAGATAATACTCGCCGGGCTGCGTCTCGGCCTTCATGCCAGAGTGATCTATGCCGAACGCCTTTCTGGCACCGTCGATGAAAGCCTGCCGAAGCTCCAGAAGCCTACTGCCATCATAAGCCACCAACATGCCCATGATGCTGTTGTCAGCATCTGTCGCCACGATGGTGTTGAGGTAAGAGTATTGCGAATGGCTGCTGGCCACCAGCTTTGTCATCAGCTTATGAAAGTCTTCCAGCGTATGACCGGGGCCTGCCAGGTTGAGACAACACTCGCTGTTCATGGCCGTCATGATGAGTTTGGCAATGACAGATGCCTCTTGTGGACGCGCCTGACGTATGTGATAATCCATCAGAATTCAGATGTAAAGTGGAACTTAATGTGCTTAAAATCTTGCTGAGCCATGCTGAGCACATAGCTAGAATCGGCCAGAAACACATCGCGACCCTCTGTATCCTTAGCCATGTACTGGTATTTGCGCTTCTTGAAGTTTTCCAGTTCCTGGTCGTTATCAGCTTCTATCCAGCAAGCCTTGTATAGATGGACGGGCTCCCAACGGCACTTGGCATTGTATTCGTGCTCCAAACGATATTGAATAACCTCAAACTGCAGCTGTCCTACGGTGCCTATGATGCGTCTGTTGTTGAACTGATTGATGAAGAGCTGGGCTACTCCCTCGTCCATAAGCTGCGTGATGCCCTTCTGGAACTGCTTGCTCTTCATGGGATCATCATTCTCTATATACTTGAAAAGCTCTGGCGAGAAGCTGGGAAGGCCGCGGAAATGCAGGTTCTCACCCTCTGTCAGCGTGTCGCCTATCTTGAATATGCCGTTGTCGGGCAGGCCCACTATGTCGCCGGGATAAGCCTCATCGATGGTGCTCTTGCGCTGAGCCATGAACTGAGTGGGCGATGAGAAGCGCACCGTTTTGCCCAATCTAACGTGCAGATAGGGCTGGTTGCGCACGAACTTGCCTGAGCACACCTTGCAAAAAGCAATGCACGAGCGGTGGTTAGGGTCGATATTGGCCGTTATCTTGAAGATGAAGCCGGTGAACTTAGGCTCTTCCGAGTTCACCATACGCTCTTCGGCTTGGGTCGGCTTGGGCGATGGAGCAATCTCAACAAAGCAGTCGAGCAACTCCTGAACACCGAAATTGTTGAGCGCCGAGCCAAAAAACACGGGGGCAACCTCGGCCTTCCGGTAGCTCTCCACGTCGAAATCGGGATACACACCGTTCACCAATTCAAGGTCATCACGCAGCCGTTGGGCATCGTCTTCGCCCACATGCTTCTCCAACTCGGCCGAGTGAACGTCTACCTCCACCTTTTCTGTAACCCGTTGCTTATTGGGCGTGAAGAGGTTTAGCTTGTTTTCGTAGATATTGTACACCCCTTTGAACTTCTGTCCTTGGTTGATAGGCCATGAGAGGGGGCGCACATGGATGTGCAATTCCTCCTCAAGTTCATCGAGAAGATCGAATGGATCACGTCCCTCACGGTCCATCTTATTGACGAAGATGATGACGGGCGTGTTGCGCATACGGCACACTTCCATGAGTTTTCGCGTTTGTGCCTCCACACCTTTGGCCGAATCCACCACTATGATGGCCGAATCCACGGCAGTAAGAGTGCGGTAAGTGTCCTCGGCAAAGTCCTGGTGACCGGGTGTATCAAGGATATTCACCTTGTAACCCTCGTAGTCGAACTCCATCACAGAGGTAGACACAGATATTCCGCGCTGCTTTTCTATGTCCATCCAGTCGGAAGTTGCCGTCTTGCGAATCTTGTTATTCTTCACTGCACCGGCCACTTGTATCTGCCCACCAAAGAGCAGAAACTTCTCCGTAAGGGTTGTTTTACCGGCATCCGGGTGAGAGATGATGGCAAAGGTGCGCCTGCGTTGTATCTCGTTCATATTGCTTTATGCTTGCATTTTCAGCTCTCCCATGTTTCTCAGACATGTTTTGAGCGAGTCTATCCAATAAGGTATGTTGGTGTTAAATGTTTCTTTTATCTTTGTTTTGTCTAAAACCGAATAGGCAGGACGGGTCACGGGCGATGGAAACTCGTCGCTGTGGCACGGCTGAATGTCGCAGTTGGTGTGTCCGCTGAGCCATGCTATCATCTTGGTAAAGTCAAACCATGAGCAAACGCCTTCGTTTGAGAAGTTGTAAATGCCCTGGTGACCGTCCATCTTTCGGTTTTCCACGATGTCGAATATGGCAGCTGCCAAGTCACCGGCATACGTCGGCGTGCCTGCCTGGTCGAAGACAACCTTCAGCTGGGGCTTAGTGGCAGTGAGATTGAGCATTGTCTTCACGAAGTTATGGCCAAACTCGCTGTATAGCCACGATGTGCGGAAGATGATATAATGAGCTCCTGAGGCCTGAATCTTCTGCTCGCCATGCAGCTTAGTGAGCCCGTACACGCCCGTGGGCGTACCTTTCTGGTCTTCGCGGCACGGTTTATTGTATGGATCACCACCAAAAACATAGTCTGTGCTCACGTGTATGAGCCAGCCATCTACCTCTTTCATGGCTCTGGCAAGGTTTTCCGGAGCCTTGGCATTGAGCGTTTCAACAATGTCGCCGGCCGTTTCGGCCTTATCCACGTTGGTCCAAGCGGCGCAGTTGATAATGCACTGCACGTTGTTTTGGCTCACCATGCGACGCACATCGTCCATATTCGTGATGTCGAGTTTGTCATATCCCTCGCACACATCCGTGAAGATGTAATGGTCTTTGCTGTTTTTTGCCACACGCTGTATCTCGTTTCCGAGCTGTCCGTTGGCACCTGTGATAAGTATATTCATCGTTACAATTAGTTTAAAAGTATCATAAGGCTAAACTTCCTCGTCGTCGTCAAACTTCAGTCCCTCCGTTCTGTCCTTCTCATAATAGTCAGACAGCATGCCCACAAAGGTGGTAATCTCCTTGATGGCGTGCTCGGTTTCGGGGCTGATCGTCTTTTTTTGCAAGCGCAGCATCATCACGCCATAGAGCGCGTTGAGGCAAGTCTCCACCTCATTCTCTTGCTTATTGGCCCCCTTGCTGCGCAGTTCCACTATATAAGGCAGCACTCTGTAGTACTCAGCGTTATAAAAAGGAAACTTGTTACTGGCCAAAAGACGTGCGTGAAGGTCGGAAACGTCTTGCAAAAGCACCTTGTTTATCTGCAGATGTCCGTGCTCCCGGCATCCTTCCTGGTTCATCATACGCACCAAGTCGCCAAACCAGTCGGCCTCTTCGGCCTTCTGCTCATCGGTATATTGAAACTTGCTGATGTATTCATTACGTATACGTTGCAACGAACAGCCGTAAGCTCTGATCAAATCCTCCACTTGCCACATATAAAGCAAGTACTCGGCTATCGACTTCTTCCTTAATTCTCTTGCTACAAACATGATGATGAAAAAAATAAATAGTTAATGCAGGGGCAGATGATAGAGGTTAAACACCGTGCCCAAGAGGATGATCACGGAGAAGATAACCACTATAGAGCCTATCGCCTTGTTGATGATGGCAATGCCATTGACATCAAATTTGGCGCCAATCTTGTCTACCAGCCACGTCAGACCATACCACCAGAGTAGCGCTCCCAAGGGTATGCACAGGAAACCAACGGCCATATTGAACTCCTCATCAGGCCTAATGAAGGCGAACTGCGCGAAGACGGCCATGAAGAGAAAGATGATAAGGGGATTGGAAAAGGTAACCAGGAAGGCCGTCAGCCCGTTGTGCAGCAGCGTGCCCTTGGTTTTTCCGCTCTTGTGCATCTTCTTCTTAGGGTCAGAGCGAAAGCAATAAAGACCGAAGAGCAGCAGGATGACCGAACCGGATATTTGTAAAACAAACTGATAGCGGGGATCTTCGAGCGGCTTCATGATGAAGCTCATGCCCAAACCCACCATCAGGGCGTATATAAAATCGCTTATAGCAGCTCCCACACCTGTAATAAAGCCATACCAGCGACCCTTGTTCAGCGTGCGCTGAATACACAAGATGCCCACCGGCCCCATGGGAGCCGAGGCTATGATACCTATGAGAAGCCCTTTAAAGATAAAGTCAATAATATCTAAATGTATCGGAAGAGGCAAATTCATATCGGATGCAAAAGAACGAAAAAAAGGCGAGATAAGCAAATTTACATAGCAAAAGTTTGTTTAATGACGTAATTTTCATAACTTTGCAGAACACAACTTAATTATCAAAAATCACAGTAGAATGGAAATGCAGCAACAAAAACCCTACGTAATCGGCTTAGACTTAGGAGGCACCAACTCCGTTTTTGGCATCGTAGACCAGCGCGGACTCATCCTCGCAACAACGGCCATCAAGACTCAAGCCTACGACAAGGTAGAGAATTATGTACGTGCTTCGGTTGAAGCACTCACCCCTATCATCGAAGAAGTGGGTGGTATCGAAAAGATAAAAGCCATGGGCATTGGCGCGCCTAACGCCAATTTCTACACTGGTTCCATCGAATATGCGCCTAACATCCATTGGGCACACAAAGGCATCGTGCCTTTGGCAGAAATGTTTTCCAAGGCTTTGGGCATACCGGTGGGCATGACCAACGACGCCAATGCGGCTGCCTTGGGCGAGATGACCTATGGTGTGGCACGCGGCATGAAGAACTTCATTGTGCTGACTTTGGGCACCGGAGTAGGCTCTGGCATTGTTGTCAACGGACAGCTGGTTTATGGCAGCGACGGATTTGCCGGCGAGCTGGGCCACATAACCATGGTGCACGGCGACAAAGCGCGCACATGTGGCTGTGGACGTAAGGGCTGCCTGGAGGCTTACTGCTCTGCTACAGGAGTGGCACGCACGGCAAGAGAATTCCTAAAAGAGAGCAATGAGCCATCGCTCATGCGCGACATTGACCCCGAAAAGATTACATCGCTCGACGTGAGCATGGCAGCATCAAAGGGCGATGCCCTCGCCAAACGCGTGTATGAGTTTACGGGTGAGATGCTCGGAGAGGCTTGCGCCAACTTCACTTTGTTCTCTAGTCCAGAGGCATACGTGTTCTTCGGCGGGCTCACCAAGGCCGGCGAACTGCTCATGAAGCCCATTCGCAACAGCTATGAAAAGCACGTTATGGACACCTTCAAAGGAAAGGCAAAGTTTCTTGTCAGCTCACTCGAAGGTTCATCGGCCGCTGTTCTCGGCGCGTCGGGCGTGGCATGGGAACTTTAAAACCAAACGTAAGAACCGACCGGCAAGCTATCTGAGGCAACCGGGACGGGAGATTACAGCAATCAAAACGGCGGCTTAGGTCGCCGTTTTTTGTTTTTTACAAAGTCGGAATGGCAATAATGAAAAAGCCTCATTAACAAGATTCGACATCCAGGCAGACAACAGAGGCCCGTGGCAGAGACCTTGCGCTAGCGCAAAACATGGTATATAACCTTTGCAGGTGCGGAGTACGCATGCTTGTTTCCACCCTCTGCAGGCAGCGATAAGCATGGACGAAGACCGGCAAAAACATCGTTCCCCTAAATCACTGAATATCAATTACTTTTCAAAACCCCTGTTTTTAGCTTGCAAAACCATGCTTTTTACGCTGCAAAATAGGCACTTTTACAAGCCCAAATAGGCCTTTTTGGAAAACAAGGAGCACCAGGTGCCAGGGCAAATAGTGAATAATCGTCTAACAAGTGATATAATCTTCTATCTCAAACAAACGTTTTGGGGTGCGAAGAGTATATCATTCTTTATTGTTATATAGCAATCGCACGGATTGCATCTCCATAACAGAAGACCGCAATCCGTGCGAAAACATCAGTTAATGTGAAGTTACTTTACCAGCACTTTGCGGCCTCCCACGATATATAATCCCTTAGGAAGCCCTGAGAGTGAGGTAGCCTGACGGCGCAACAGTATGCCATTCGCACTATAAACATCGAATGCCG
>Ga0256406_1005667_pt1 | contig 13162 bp, 9 predicted proteins | sample RumenRJG_03DNA_FD_185986 | JGI IMG/M metagenome (GOLD analysis project Ga0256406, IMG submission 185986) | Bovine rumen microbial communities from Lethbridge, Alberta, Canada - RJG_03 | ecosystem: Host-associated > Mammals > Digestive system > Stomach > Rumen | place: Canada: Alberta | collected...
GGGGAAAGTAAACGGGTTCCGGGGTGCCGTCCTTGGATAAATGGTTCTTGGCCTTGCCGGTGCGGCGGATGTCATCCACGGCAGCCGCGGCCTGGGCGATACGGGGTGCCAGCTGGTGCAGTTCCTGCTCCGTGATCCGGCCCTCGCCCAACATATTGGTTCCATCAAAAGAAAAGCCGGAAGGCAACGTGATTTTTTGCTTCATGGCAAATGATGCTCCTTTTGTTCCCAATTTTTTTGCAATTTTACCTCATTGTATCCTATAATAATTTCATATTATCATGTTCTACCTGTACATGCAATAAAAAGGTAAAAATGCTTTTGCCTTTGCTATAGTCTAGACAGAAAACAGATAAAAAAGTTACACTCAAGGAGTTCTGTCGGACTCTCCCAGCGTTACGGCCGACCCATCGCCGTTCGGGGGCGGGCTTACCGTTGGTAAGCCCCTACGAAAACACTGAAAAATGGTCGGCCGCAAGATAGTCCGCCCCCTGTGGGGGCGGGGGACCGTTGCGCTTGCGCAATGGTGGTGGGGTCATCGGCGATAGCCGATACCACAAGTTGGAGAATTGATTCCGCACTTTCGGTGTGAAATTCATTCGGCCTGACGGCCTCAGACCCCTCCACCGCGACAAGCGCGGTCCCCCTCCCCCACAGGGGGAGGACTGGTTGCTGTCGAAGTTCCGCATGGTTATCCATGCAATTGTAACCTGATAAAGGAGGCCTTCCTCATGACCAAAGGGATCAACCAGAAACTGAAAATGCTGTACCTGAAGGATATCTTTGAAAAGGAGACGGACGACGACCACTGCCTGAGCCTGCAGGAAATCATGGACAAACTGAAGGCCAAAGGGGTCAACGCTGACCGCAAGACCCTATATTCCGATTTCCAGGAACTGCGGAACTACGGTCTGGACATCCTGAACTCCAACAGCGGCCGGGGCTGTGTCTACCACCTGGGCAACCGGAATTTCGAGCTGCCCGAACTGAAGCTGCTGGTGGATTCTGTGCAGGCCGCCCGGTTCATTTCCGACAAGAAATCCCGGGAGCTGATCGACAAGCTGGGAAAACTGGTCAGCGAGGACCAGGCCGACAGCCTGAAGCGCCAGGTGGTGCTGGCCGGCCGGGTGAAGACCATGAACCGCAGTGTGTATTTGACCGTGGACAAGCTGCACCAGGCCATCAACCAGCAGATCCAGGTGCGCTTCCATTATATGAAGTGGAACACCCAGAAGGAACTGGTGCCCCGGAACAACGGCAACTGGTTCCAGGTCAGCCCCTGGCTCATGATCCTGTCCGACGAGAACTACTATCTGGCGGCGTACTATGCGGAGACCCGGGAGATCCGCCATTATCGGGTGGACAAGATCAAAGACCTGCAGCTGCTGCCGGACCAGCCCCTGCAGGGCCACCCGGAATTCCGGAAGCTGGACATCGCCCGGTACGCCGACACCCATTTCGGCATGTTCAACGGCGTGAAGGTGAATGTACAGTTCAAGATTGCCAACGATAAGGTGGGCATCTTCATCGATCGGTTCGGCAAAGACATCATGCTGATCCCGGCCGGGCCCGGTGCGGTGACCACCACCATCCCGGTGGAAGTCAGCGACCAGTTCCTGGGGTGGATCATGGCCCTGGGCGAAGGGGTGGAGATCACCGGACCCCAGTGGGTACGGGACAAGATGCAGGAAGCCGGACAGCGGCTGGTGGAGGAGTATAAGGGTTAGTGGGTAGTGGGTAGTGGGTAGTGATTAGTGGCTGAACCCACCACCATTGCGCTGCGCGCAACGGTCCCCCGCCCTTGAAAAGGGCGGATAATCGTGTGGCGGAGTGCTGCGTTTCGGATTCGAGACCGATGAAAGTCGATTGTCTGATGAAAGCATAAACGAACAATCGAATCACAGTAATCAATCCGACAAGAAACGTCAAACACACGACAACAAGGATATCCGCCCTTTTCAAGGGCGGGGGACCATGCGAATGCATGGTGGTGGGTTCTTCTTTTTTTGTATATAACGAGAAAAAGCATGTTGCTTTTGCAACATGCTTTTGGTGTTTGAATGGTGCGGGCAAGAGGACTTGAACCTCCACGGGGTTGCCCCCACTAGCTCCTGAAGCTAGCGCGTCTGCCAATTCCGCCATGCCCGCATATGAAGTTTTTGCTGTCCGACCGGCTTGTCACGTCCTGGATTAATGAGTTGGTGCGGTTGGCGGGACTTGAACCCGCATGAGGTTACCCTCACCAGCCCCTCAAGCTGACGCGTCTGCCTTTCCGCCACAACCGCAAAGTTGTGTGTGACTCCTGAGGTTTGAAAAGTTGGTGCGGGCAAGAGGACTTGAACCTCCACGGGGTTGCCCCCACTAGCTCCTGAAGCTAGCGCGTCTGCCAATTCCGCCATGCCCGCTTTTCAATTTTTTCTTGTTTCCTCTGTCGGCAACAAAGATATAATACCACTAATCGGAACTCTCGTCAATAGTTTTTTAAAGTTTTTTTATAAAGATTTTGGTAGTTGTTCCGGTCATTCAAAACCTTCTGTACGTAGATGCGGGTATCGCTGAAGGGGATCTGGGAAATATCGCTGAAATCGTAGCCCCAGCCATAGTCCTTCATCCACTCTTTCACCGTGCCCCGGCCTGCGTTGTAGGCGGCCAGCATCAGCACCTCGTTGTTCTGGAATTCGTTTTCCAGTTCGGACAGGTACCAGCAGCCGAATTTGATGTTCAGTTCCGGTTTCAGCAGCAGGTTATCCCGGAAGTTGGGAAAATCGGTGCATTTGGCGATCCAGGCGCCGGTCTCGGGCGTGATCTGCATGAGCCCCAGGGCCCCGGCCTTGGATTTGGCCTCCGTTTTGAAGTTGCTTTCGTTTTTGATGACGGCCACGGCCAGGAACGGATCCACCCGGTATTGGGCACTGTACAGATGGATTTCCCGGGCGTAGGGCCAGTTGTACACGAAGCGCCGCTGGGCCGTATCGGTTTTCCACCCAAAGTAACCGGCCACCAGCAGCAGGATGAAAACCAGCACCACCGGCAGGCAGCCAGGCCGTTTCGTTCTTCTTTTACGTTCCAACACAATCCCTCACAATATATAAGACAGAAGCCGGGAGCCATGGACTCCCTGCGGATAAACCTTTTTATCTTTATATCATATCAAATAGAGCGTTGGAAGTCCAATGGGTTCGTCGTAGAACCCACCACCATTGCGCTGACAAACCAGTCCTCCCCCACGGGGGGAGGGGGACCGCCGAATGGCGGTGGAGGGGTCTGAGGCCGTCAGGCCGAATGAATTTCACTCCGAAAGTGCGGAATCGGTTCCCCAACTTGAGGTATCGGCTATCGCCGATAACCCCACCACCATTGCGCAAGCGCAATGGTCCCCCGCCCCCACGGGGGGCGGACTGGCTGCTACCGTTGGTTTTCTGCCAATCCACCCAGCGCCTCGTCCACCTTCTGGTACAGCTGCTCCAGCGTGCCGCTGTTGTCGATGATGGTGTCGGCCTTCTTTCTTTTTTCGGTGAGGGGCATCTGCTTGTTGATCCGGTCCACCACTTCCTGCCGGGTCATGCCGGACCGGGCCATGGCCCGTTTGATCTGCTCCTCCGGGTCGATGTCCACCAGCCACACGGTGTCGGCCTTCTTCTCCCAGCCACATTCCAGGAGCAGCGGTGCGTCCAGCACCACCACCGGGTCTCCGGCGTGAGCCGCAAGGAACGCGTCCCTCTTCTCTTCCACCGCTTTATGGACGATGGTGTTCAGCTGCTGCAGGATGTTGGGGTCATGGAAAGCCAGCTGGGCCATGTGGCTGCGGTCCAGCTCCCCGTCCGGCTGCAGGATTTCCTTGCCGAAAGCCTGCACCAGCTGCTGCAGGCAGGGCTGGCCGGCCTTTTCCACTTCCCAGGCCGTGGCATCTGCATCGAATACGGGGATGCCCTTTTCCTTTAAATACGCACTGACGGTACTTTTGCCCGAGGCGATGCCCCCGGTGAGCCCGATGACGGTCATAGCGCTTCCTTCTTTCTTATTTCTGGCAGTGGGGACAGTACACGCTGCCCCGGCCGCCCACTTTGATCTGTTTCAGCAGGGTGCCGCAGCGCAGGCAGGGCAGCCCCTTCCGGTGGTACACCTGCAGGTAGCGGGCGTTGTCCCCCATGTGTCCGTCCGCGTCCTGGTAGTTGCGGAACGTGGTGCCGTGGTGTTCCAGTCCCTGGCGGATCACGGCCTTGATGGCAAGCGTCAGGGCCTCCCACTCTTTCCGGGTGATCCGGTTCACCCGGCGGGTGGGCCGCACCCCGGCCGCAAACAGGGCCTCATCCACATAGATGTTCCCCAGCCCGGCGATGACGCTCTGGTCCAGCAGGAAGGCCTTCAGCACCGTGCTCTTGCCCCTGGCCTTTTCCTTCAGGTACTGGGGCGTCAGGGCCGCATCCATGGGTTCCGGCCCCAGGGACGCATAGCCTTTGTCCTCGTACCCGTCCCCGTCCATCAGGGCCACCACCCCGAATTTGCGGATATCGGTGAAGTACAGGTTCTCGGGCCCGTCCAGCTGGAACACCAGATGGGTGAACCGGGGTTCCGGCAGTTCTTTCTTCACGGCCAGCAGGGCTCCGGTCATCCGCAGATGGACCAGCAGCCACGTGCCGTTATCCAGTTCCAGCCGCAGGTATTTGCCCCGGCGGCCCACCCCGGTGATGGTCCGCCCCACCAGGGCCTTCCGGAATTCCTCCACCCCGGGATGGAGCACCATCTTGGGCACATCCACCCGTACGCCCGTGAATTTTCGTCCCACCACATGGGGCACCAGGCTGCTCCGCACCTGTTCCACTTCCGGCAGTTCCGGCATGGCAAATCCCTCCTATTTGGCTTTCGCCCAGTTCTCACCGGTGGCCACATCCGCCACCAGGGGCACTTCCAGGGGCACGGCCTGTTCCATGGTGGTCTTTACGATTTCGGCCACCTGGTCTTTTTCCTCTTTGGGTACTTCCAGCACCAGTTCATCGTGGACCTGGAGCAGCACCCGGCTCTTCACGCCGGCTTCCTTTAGCTTTTTGGCCACCTTCAGCATGGCAATCTTGATGATGTCCGCTGCGGTGCCCTGGATGGGCGTATTGATGGCCGTCCGTTCCGCAAAGCTGCGGCGGTTGAAGTTCTTGGCCTTGATGTCCGGCAGATACCGGCGCCGACCGAACAGGGTCTCCACGTAGCCCAGGTCCCGGGCCTTCTGTTTTTCCCGTTCCATGTAGGCCTTCACACCGGTGTACCGGGCGAAATAGCTTTCAATATATTGGGCGGCTTCGCTGCGGGACACGCCCAGCTGCTTTGCCAGCCCGAAATCGCTGATGCCGTAGATGATGCCGAAGTTCACGGTCTTGGCCTTGCTGCGCATGTAGTGGGTCACCTGGTCCAGGGGTACCCCGAAGATTTCGGAGGCTGTACGGGCATGGACGTCCTGGCCGTGGCGGAAAGAATCCAGCAGCAGCTCGTCCTTGGCGATGCTGGCCATGACCCGCAGTTCCACCTGGGAATAGTCGCAGCTCATGAGCAGGTCGTACCCCTTGCCGGGCACGAACATCTCCCGCATGCGCTTGCCCACTTCCGTCCGGGTGGGGATGTTCTGCAGGTTGGGTTCCGTGCTGGACAGCCGGCCCGTGACCGTGGCCATCTGGTTGAAATGGGTGTGGATGCGGCCGGTGTTGGGGTTGATCAACGGATGGAGCCCCAGCAGGTACGTGGACAGCAGCTTGGACAGCTGGCGGTAGGCGATCAGGGTCTCGATGATGGGATGCTCGCCCTGCAGCGCTTCCAGCACGGACACGTCCGTGGAATACCCGGTCTTCGTCTTCTTGATGATGGGCAGGCCCAGTTTTTCGAACAGCAGCACGCCCAGCTGTTTCGGGGAATTCAGGTTGAACTCTTCCCCGGCCTGGTCCCAGGCCTGCTGTTCCAGGGCGCTGACCTTCTTCTTCATTTCGTCCGTGACTTCGTCCAGCATGGCCTGGTCGATGGTGATGCCGTTAAATTCCATTTCGGCCAGGTTCTCGGTAAGCGGCAGCTCGATGTTCTCATACAGATTGGTGAGCCCCCGTTCTTCCAGCTTTTCCCGCAGCACGGGCACCAGGGCCGCCGTATCCTGGGCCCCTTCCCCGCTGGCGGCGGGCAGGAATTCTTCGCCCAGGTTCGTCAGGCTGTAGCTGGTGGCGCCGGGTTCGTACAGATAGCCGGCCAGGGCGGGGTCGTCGGTGACGCCCCGGAGCATGCTGTGCTGCCCCAGCATATATTTGTACAGTTCCTTGGGGTCGGCAATGGCTTTCGGGATGTCCCCATCGGCCAGCAGGTCCAGCAGCATAGCCTTGCCCGCCAGTTCCGGCTGGAAATGATAGTGTTTGTTTTCAAAAGCCAGGTCCAGGCTGTCCAGAGCCAGCTGGGGCAGCAGCCCGCTGGTGGCATAGGCGATGGCCACCTGCTGCTTTTGGGCCCGCAGGTCCTGCAGCAGCTTTTCCGCCTGGGCGTTGTCGGTGATGTCCACGGTTTCCCAGGTCTCGGCAGCCGCCGGGGCTCCGAACAGGGCCATGGGGTCATCGGAGCCGGGGTCTTCCATGCCTTCGGCCAGGCCCAGAACCGGCACGAACCGGTCCCACAGGTTCTTGAACTGCAGTTCCTGCATCATGGAATGGCTTGCGCTGGTGAGCCCGGTGAGAGGATAGGCCGTCAGTGCCTTGTCCACAGGGGCGTCCAGGCAGATGGTGGCCAGGTCTTTGGACAGCAGGGCCTGGTCCTTATAGGTCTTCAGTTTTTCCTGGAGGGATTTGCCCTTTACTTCGTCCGCATGGTCCAGCACGTTTTCCACGGTCTGGTAGGCGGTGATCAGCTTCAGGGCCGTTTTGGGTCCCACGCCGGGCACGCCGGGGATGTTGTCGCTGGTATCCCCCATGAGCCCCTTCAGATCGATGATCTGCTTCGGCACCAGGCCCTGGTATTCTTCCCCGAAGGCTTTTTCGTCGTACACTGCGATGTTGGAGATGCCCTTCTTCGTGAACAGCACTTCCACGTTGCTCTTGATGAGCTGGAATTCGTCCCGGTCGCCGGTGACGATCTTCACGTCCACATCCTCGGGGGCCGCGGCGGACAGGGTGCCGATGATGTCGTCGGCTTCGTAGTTGTCCAGTTCCAGGGTGGGGATGCCCATGGTCTGGAGCAGTTCGATGGACAGGGGGAACTGTTCCTTCAGTTCCGGGGGCGTGGCCTTCCGCTGTCCCTTGTAGTCGGCAAATTTTTCCGTCCGGAAGCTTTTCCGGGATTTATCGAAGGCCACCAGCATGTACTTGGGCTGGATTTCCTGGAGCAGCTTCAGCAGCATGTTGCACAGGCCGTACACGGCGCCCGTATTGACGCCCGCTTTGTTCGTCAGCGGCGGCAGGGCAAAAAAAGCCCGGTGCAGCAGGCTGCTGCCGTCGATCAGAAGGAATTTCTCGCTCATGATACACCATCCTTGGTTCAAAGATTACGGTTCCACGTTTCAAATCCTTACTATTATACCATACTTATGGAAACTGTGTTTTTGTACCAAATGAAACAATTGAAAGCACATTGTATCCTGTATACATGCTATGGAATTTCTGTGCTTGACGGTTTTCCGTACCCGGTGATAGCATATTTGAGACAAAGTTAACACCTGCAGAGTTGTGCTTCTGCAGGTAGGGGAGGAATTTTTGATGGAATACAAATTGGCAGAACGGATGGCCGGCATGCAGGCTTCTGCTGTACGGGAAATCCTGAAAGTGACCCAGCGTCCGGAAGTGATTTCTTTTGCAGGCGGACTGCCGGCACCGGAACTGTTCCCGGTGGACGAAATCAGCAAGGTCTGCACGGAAGTATGTGCCGCCGAAGGCCGGAAGGTGCTGCAATACGCCACCACGGAAGGCCGTCCCACCCTGCGGGCCAAGATTGCCGAACGGAGCAACCGGAAATACAAGACGAACCTGAAGGCGGAAAACATCCTGATCACCACCGGCAGCCAGCAGAACCTGGATATGGCCGGCAAGATCTTCCTGGACAAGGGAGATGTGGTGCTGATGGAAAGCCCCACCTACCTGGCTGCCATCAATGCCTTCAAGGCCTACCAGCCCGTCTTCAAGGAAGTGCCCACCGATGAAAAGGGCATGATCCCCGAAGAACTGGACAAGATCCTGGCTGCTACGCCGAAAGCCAAACTGATCTACGTGATCCCCGACTTCCAGAACCCCACCGGCATCTGCTGGAGCCTGGAACGGCGGAAAGCATTCATGGACGTAATCAACAAATATGAAATCCCTGTGCTGGAAGACAACCCCTACGGAGAACTGCGGTACGAAGGGGAAACCCTGCCCAGCCTGCAGAGCATGGATACGAAGGAACTGGTCATGGACATGGGCACGTTCTCCAAGACGTTCTGCCCGGGCCTGCGGATCGGCTGGCTGGCGGCTCCCGTAAAGATCATGAAGGAATTCGTGAAGGTGAAACAGAGCGCTGATCTGCACACCTCCGCTTTCGACCAGGCCATCATCGACCGGTACATGGATGAATTCAGCCTGGACGAACACGTACGGGAAATCAACAAGCTGTACAAGCATCGCCGGGACCTGCTGCTGAACACCATGAAGGAAACGTTCACGGACGGCACCACCTGGACCCATCCCGAAGGGGGCCTGTTCCTGTGGCTGACGTTCCCGGAAGGGGTCAGCGCCCGGAAGGTGTTCGACAAGTGCATCGAAAAGAACGTGGCCGGGGTGCTGGGCGAATTCTTCTATCCCAACGCCAAGAACGACCGCCACATGCGCATCAACTATTCCAACATGCCGGATGACCGGATCGTGGAAGGGGTCAAACGGATGGCCGAAGCACTGAAAGAGATTAAAGAGGGAAAGTAAAAAAGAGGCTGTGACAACTGTCACAGCCTCTTTCGTCATACGTCAGTCGTCATACGTCATACGCAAAGGATAAAATTTGCCATTGGCAAATTTTGAATCAATGGCCCTCCGGGCGACCTGGGAACGGTCTCCCCTTACGGGTAGACCCTACGCAAGATATCCGTAAGTACCTTTTTATGCGTAGGGACGGCCCATAAGGGACGTCCGAACCCAGGTATCCGATTGGGATTTATTTCCGTCAGCGTCAGCTGACTTCCATCGGCGTATGACCTATGACGTATGACAATCCCCGTCGCAATTGCGGCGGGGATTTTTTTATTTCTCTCTCGGCCAGCAGGGCGTTTCTATACCCAGGACCTTTTTGCCGTCGAAGGGTTCGGCGTTTTCGCTGACGAAGTGTTCCTTGGCTTTCAGCACATACTTGAACCCTTTGTACAGCAGCGGGATGTTGCAGTACACCATGATGATGTTGGCCAGGTCGGAGAAGGCCCACAGGTTGCCCAGGTCGTAGCCGGCGATGTTCACCAGCACCCCGAAGGTAGCCACTGCCAGGCACAGGCACCGGACGATGACGATGACTTTGGGATCCCTGCTCAGCCGGGCAGAAGCGATTTCCGAAAAGGAGATCATGCCGATGAGGCAGGTGTAGGCGAACAGGCAGAAGCACAGGGTCAGGGCCAGGGTCACGATCAGGTTCAGGCCCGGCGTATGGGTCAGGGTGGTGACGGCCATCAGGTATTTCGGCAGCTTGCCGGCGGCTTTCCAGGCCGTGGGCTGCTGCAGCCAGCTGTGGGCCATGATGATGATGAACCCGGTCATGGTGCAGATAATGTGGGTGTCCAGGAACACACCGGCAGCGGACAGCAGGCCCTGTTCGCAGGGATGATGGTCATCGGCGGAAGCGGCGGACATGGTGATGGTCCCCTGCCCGGCTTCGTTACTCATGAGCCCCCGTTTCACGCCCTGGACCAGCACGGTGCCGAACACCCCGCCGAAGAAGGCTTCGGGTTTGAAGGCGCCCACGAACACGGCGTGGAAGAAGAACGGTACGGAATTCACGTTGGCCACGATCAGCAGGATGGTGGTGACCACATAGATCACTGCCATGACCGGCACCATGGCGTTGGTGATCTTCGTCACCTTCTTGATGCCCCCGAAGGACAGGATGCCCGTGCCGATCAGCACGATGGCCGCCGTCACATAATAGAAAGCCGATTTCGTGGGGATCTCAGCGCCGTCCAGCAGAGAACCCATGGCCCCCACAGAGGAAACCACGTTGAAGCCCTGGGCGGGCAGACAGCCCAGCGCATAGAAGATGTACAGCAGGGACAGGAAAATCCCTACTTTTTTACTTCCATTAAATAATGCCCGGCCGTAGAACGGCAGGCCGCCCACAAATTCCCCATGGCGGCTTTCCTTGAAGATCTGGGCCAGGGTGGCTTCCACAAAGGCCGTGGCCATACCGAAGAACGCGGAGATCCACATCCAGAACAGAGCCCCCGGGCCCCCTACGGAAATGGCACCGGTGACGCCCAGGATGTTCCCGGGCCCCACCCGCATGGCCGAACTGAGCATGAAGGCCGCCAGCGGCGAAATCCCGGTTTCCGCACTGCGCCGTTTGGCCAGGATATGGATGGCCTGCCCCATGTGGGTCAGCTGGATGAAATGGAGCCGCAGGGAAAAATAGATTCCCGACCCCACCAGGACGATGATGGCGAACGAAAAGCTCCCCAAGAGCGGAATATTTTTATACCAGCCTAACATGGTGGGAACATCCCAGAAGAAGTCGGATAGCGGGCCCACGAATTTCAGGACCGAGTTGATCCAGGCAAACAAATTTTCCATACACATCTCCCCCATTCGAGTTACTATGCTACTACTATAACATAGTACAGAATTTTTTCAAGAATTTGTAGAATAGTTGTGAATTTGGCCACAAAATATGATAAAATAATACAGATTTTTAGGCATTTGTCCAACACTACTAGTACCCAATAAAGGAGAACATCATGCAACCTGTAGACGTGGGGATCCTATCCCTCCTTCCTCCCATCATTGCCATTTCCCTGGCACTGATCACCAAAGAAGTCATTTCCTCCCTGATGCTGGGCATCCTGTCCGGCGGCCTGATCTATGCAGCGGCCACCGGTGGCGGTCTGGTGGCCATGAGCCTGTCGGCCTTTGAAATCATGGCCAAGACCGTGGGCACCCCGGATAAATTCAACATCATCCTGTTCCTGGCCCTGCTGGGCTCCCTGGTGGCCGTGGTGAACAAGGCCGGCGGCTCCCAGGCCTACGGCAACTGGGCCACCCGGAAGATCAAAAGCAAACGGGCCGCGGAACTGGCCACCAGCGTGCTGGGCGTATTGATCTTCATCGACGACTATTTCAACTGCCTCACCGTGGGCACGGTCATGAAACCGGTGACGGACAAGTACAAGGTGTCCCGGGCCAAGCTGGCCTACATCATCGACACCACGGCCGCCCCGGTGTGCATCATCGCTCCCGTTTCCAGCTGGGCGGCCGCCGTGGGCTCCACCCTGTACGAAACCGGGGCGTTCCCCAACGAAATGGCTGCGTTCCTGGCCACCATCCCCTACAACATGTACGCCATCCTGAGCATCCTGATCGTGCTGGTGCTTTCCTTCAGCGACCTGGAATTCGGCCCCATGGCGGACGCGGAATACAAGGCGGAAACCACCGGTGAGCTGGGTTCCATCGAAAAGAAATTCGAGAAAGAGGAAGCCGCTGTGACCACCAAAGGGACGGTGTGGGACCTGCTGATCCCCATCGGCGCCCTGATCGTGTTCACCATCCTGGCCATGCTGTACACCGGCGGCTACTGGGAAAAAGGCCTTACGTTCCAGGAAGCCATCGGCGCCAGCAACTCTTCCGCCTCCCTGGTGCTGGGCAGCTTCTGGGCCCTGATCGTGGCCTTCATCCAGTTCCTGCCCCGGAAACTGCTCACGTTCCGGGAATTCATGGACAGCATCGGTACCGGCATCAACACCATGGTACCGGCCTACATCATCCTGACCCTGGCCTGGACCATCGGTACCCTGTGCCAGAAGTACCTGGGCACCGGCCAATACATCGGCATGCTGGTACAGACCAGCCACCTGCCCATGGAACTGCTGCCGGCCATTGTGTTCCTGGTGGCGGCGGGGCTGTCCTTCTCCATCGGCACGGCCTGGGGCACGTTCGGGCTGTTCATCCCCATCGTGGTGTTCATCTGCCAGAGCGCCACGCCGGAAATCATGACGGTGACGCTGTCCGCCACCCTGGCGGGCTCCGTGTTCGGGGACCACTGCTCCCCCATTTCGGATACCACCATCCTGTCGTCTTCGGGCGCCGGGTGCAACCACATGCAGCATGTGAGCACCCAGATCCCCTATGCATGCCTGGTGGCGGCCTGCTGTTTCGTCAGCTACCTGGTAGCCGGGTTCAGCGGCGGCAGCGCACCGCTGACGCTGCTCACCGGTATCGTCCTGCTGCTGGCGGCGCTGCTGGTGCTGCACAAGCGGGCGAGAGCGAGACTGAGTGATTAGTGGTTAGTGATTAGTGGCTAGTGATTAGTGGCTAGTGATTAGTGGCTAGTGATTAGTGGCTAGTGATTAGTGGCTAGTGATTAGTGGCTAGTGATTAGTGGCTAGTGATTAGTGGAACAAGGAAAAAATTTGCCTTCAGCAAATTTTGAATGAAAAAAACTCCGGGAGGCCGGAACGGGTTTACCGGGCGACACGGCTGCGCCGGTCTTGGTAAACCCCTACGGAGCCGAATCGAAAGTCAGATGGAATTCGTAGGAGGATTCGTAGGGGCGCACCAAGATTTTTGCCATAGGCAAAATATCGCCCGGTGCGCCCGTCCCCGACCTCCCAGCGGACCATTCGTTCCATGCCAGCGCCAGCTGGCTTCCTTCAGCCACTGACTACTGACCACTGACAGCAAAAGACCCTGTGGAAAATTTCCACAGGGTCTTTTTTGAATGGCTTACTTCACAATGGTCACAGGGCAATGGGCACTTTGCGATACTTTCGTGCTTACGCTGCCCAGGAAGAATCCGGCCAGCACCCCCATGCCACGGTTGCCCATGACGATCAGGTCCACATCGTCCTTTTCGGCTTCGGCGCAGATCCGTTCAGCCGGGTCGATGTCCACCACTTTTTTGAACGTAATGTTCGTGTAGGCGGCTTTGTCGGATACCCGTTTTGCTTCTTCCAGCGGGGTGGGAACGGTCACTTCCGGCGGGATGATGTTGC
>Ga0256406_1005668_pt1 | contig 13162 bp, 20 predicted proteins | sample RumenRJG_03DNA_FD_185986 | JGI IMG/M metagenome (GOLD analysis project Ga0256406, IMG submission 185986) | Bovine rumen microbial communities from Lethbridge, Alberta, Canada - RJG_03 | ecosystem: Host-associated > Mammals > Digestive system > Stomach > Rumen | place: Canada: Alberta | collected...
GAAGTGCCTTCAAAAGTGCACGTCGAAGGACAGGGAGTGCATGCGGCACATCCATTGGGACCCGGCGGAGAAGATGATGGTGGCGACTGATGCCAAACGCATGCTCATGTGGCGTGTAGGAGATCCGATCCTTGAGGAATTTCTCGGTCAAGAGCCGTCTGAGTTCGACTGGATCAACCAAGGCAAGATGCTTGCATCTTCCAAAGCGACCCCGAAGGATTTCCCTTGCTGGAACCGGGTATTGCTTGCCAAAGGGAAGTACATCGAGCTGACCGGCATGATATGCCCGATCACATACGTCGCGCATGCGGCAGGGATCGTGCTTGATACCAGATACGAAGACATCCTCAAGACCTTCAAGCCATACGGGATGTGGTTCATCGACGGCATGCATCCCGTGCTCTTCGACCTTGGACCAGATCTCCGCTACATGGTCATGCCGATGCTCTCGCCAGAGCCGTCCATCTTCAACATGGAAGACGTTCCGCCGATGGAAGCGCAAACAGTCAAAGCGACATACAACTTCGTCGGAGGACCGGCATGAAGGCGATGGAATATTGTGACGGCCGCAAGCTCGACCGCATGGCGGTCGACAGTTGCCCGTGCGGAGAAAAGAAACCAAGGCAGAAGACGGAGATGAGCTCCCCAGTACTGACGAGAGACGGCAAGGAGGATGAAAAATGACCGAACAAGAGATGAAGAATGCAATCACAATAATTGCGATGCACTACGGCATGAAGGCGCAGTCCATGCAGACATGCGAGGAGTGTGCGGAGTTGATTCAGGCTGTCAGCAAGTTGACCAGAGGAGTGACCGAGATACGGATATTGGCGCTCGTAGAGGAGATTGCCGACGTGCGCATCATGATGTCGCAATTGATGCAACTCTATGGAATACCGGAGCATGAGGTCTCGGAACGTATCGATGAGAAGCTGAAGCGGCAGCTTGAACGCATCAGGGAGGCAAGTCATGAGCATGCCTAGGTACTGCCGGAATTGCAAGTGGTTCCATGCAGAGAGGGCCCGTGGAAGCAACGATGGCGAATGCGCCGAGCCGTACTGGCAGACCGTCGAGTATATCCGCACCTGCCGCACGGCGACGATGTGCTGCACCCGCTGGACGCCGAAGACGGAGCACACGGCGCTGAGCGACGACGACCTCGCCGAAGCCGACAGGCAGGCGAGGAAGATCAGGGAGGAACGGAGATGAGCGGACTGATTCTGTTGATGCTGTGCATCGCCTTCATAATCGTGGTGGCAAAGGATTGAGGAGATAAAGATGACGAAAAAATGTTTTCTGAATGAGATAAAGACGATCGCCGAGTACAGCGACATAGTGGACCTGATAAAAGAGGCAAAATCTTTCTATAGCGACACAGACCCGTTCGAAGATGACTTAATCACCTTTATGCATGAAATAGCCAAACTTGACATCACGATATCGCTGATTGCCAGCAAAATAGGCATCGACGACAAGCGGTACATGGAGCTCGTAGAGGACGAACTTGCAAAGAGGATGAGAACCATCAACGACAAGTCCATCGGGAGCAGTGAGGAGCGGAAATGGAAACGACTGAAGCCTAAAAGGAAGTGAAATCGGAGGGACACAAATGACACTGGAAATGACGAAAAACATGATGACGGACGCCGACTACAAGACTCGGTTCCGCGCGGAATACTGGCAAACCAAAATCCGGTACGACAAGCTCCACCGGATGCTCGTAAAGTGGGAAGCAGGCACGCTGGACTTCACCCCGACGTGCCCCAAGGAGTTGCTGACAGAGCAAGCAAGCTACATGGGCAACTATCTCAGGATTCTTGAGATCCGTGCCGAGATGGAAGGCATAGTCCTTTTCGGAGAGGCAAAGAAATCGTGAGGGAGGAATGAGAGAGCTAATGCAGATATATTTTTTTGAGATTGAGCCAATAGCGTATGGCAGGATGATGCCTGTGCGCTGTGGGCGCTACACCCGCATGGTTGAACCCCAGAAGCAAAGAGACTACCAGCACTATATCTCACTCCAGACGGCACTCCAGAGTGACGGGAAGGTGGCTACCGGGCCGCTTGTCTGCCAAATCAGGTTATTCCTCTCTGTGCCTCATACATGGAGCCGCAAGAAGCATCAGCAGGCATATGACGGCAAGCTACGCCCGACTGGCAAGCCCGACCTTGACAACTATATCAAGATCCTTTTAGACGGCATGAACGGACACGCGTGGGCCGATGACGCGCAGATTGTACAATATTCCGACGCAGGCAAATGGTATGTGCATAGCGAGCAGGAGTCTCCGCATGTAGAGGTGAGTGTATGGAGCCTGCAAGAGTATGTCGAGGCGCGATGATGGGATGCCACGTGATCGCATACGACCGAGGTGAGAGTTGGGAGTACGACAATCTTGCCGACTGCGCTTCAGATTATGGATTCACAGACAGGTATGCTCTGGTGCGTGCAATCAACGAGAGTGGGGTCTCGCCGTCTGACGGATATACAACATTCGACTGGACCTGCGACACCCCGGATCGTCTGATTCGATCGATGACGCTGACGGCATACCGCAAGGTCGGACGGTCCGTCCCAATCAGGAGGCTTTGATGCTGAAGAGACGATGCAAGACGCCTGGATGCCCCAACCTCCACACCAACAGGTCAGGATACTGCGACGCATGCGAGGGCAGACACAAGGCGCAGCACTTGGAGCGTGATGTGTCAGTCAAAGGGACAGCGTTCGAGGTCGAGTGGCGCAAGCCAAGAGGCAAGACGGCCGAGCGAGGCTATGCTGGTGGCTGGAAGGGGTTCGCAAAGAAGTTCCTGCATGACCATCCGTTCTGTGCTATCTGCGGTGCTCCTGCCACATGCGTCGACCACAAGGACATGCCCGCAGAAATCATGATGGACCTGTACGGCAAGTCCGTACTCGATCCTGACCTGTACCAGGCTCTCTGCACGTCGTGCAACAACCGCAAGCGCGCGGATGACCAGCGGAAGGTGCGCGAGTATCTGAGGGGGCGCTCCTTCCTCGACCGGCATGACGATGACTCCGGCCCTCCGGTAGTCTGACCCCGGGGGGAGGGCTGAAAATAGTTTGACCCCCAAGGTGACCCGCGCATGTAGGGTTTTCCCACACACGGAAATTTTTTCGAAATATTATTTATTAAATAAAACATTTTTTGGAGGAACAAATGGCGAAGAAACGGAATGCCCAGCTGGTGGCGGAGGAGAAGAAGAAATACTTGTACGAGAATTTGATTGTCGCCTGTCCGAACTGCTGGTCTCGGTTCAAGCTGCACGGAATGTCGCCAATGCGCGGCAGGGTCGTCCACTGCCCTGTGTGCGGACAACCTGTCGGAGTGAGACCGCAGAACAGCCGTGTCGTATCGTTCGAGGAGAATGATGATGTCGAAGACTAGGACTCCAATCGAGAAGCGCAAGGTCCCGCCAGCTCCTCCAGCCTGGCTTGGCGATGACGGCAGGGAGTGCTGGAACGACACGATCAGGATCCTGATGGAGAAGGGCAACGTCGAGGACATCGACCTGCGGATCATCGGGATCTATTGTCGCGAATGGGAGAAGTACCGCGCCTGTGACAATGCCGAACTGGACGATGACGCCCGCAAGCATGGCGAGATGGTGATCAAGGTCGGACAGCTCTTCGGGGCGACTCCTAAGGCGCGCCTTCGGATCGTCTCCAAGAAGAAGGACAAGGCAAAGGATGCCGACGAGGATATCCTAGCTGCGTTCGGGGCAGGTGATTCGGAGGAATGAGGGAGCTTGGTCTGAAAGCGGAAAAGGTCCTGCGCCAGGCATTCATATCAGACTACTACCATTACATCTCCCAGGTGACAAATGGCAAGCGCATCGCAGGGATGATGGAGCGGTCCATGATCCAGCGGCAGCAGGACGATCTCGCCAGGGCACGGTCCGATGACTGGCCTTGGGTGTTCAGTTGGGAGCGCGCGACGGCTCCTCTTGTGTGGATGGCGGCGAACCTGTGCTTCCCAGATGGCACGAAGATGGACAAGGTGCTGAGGCTGGAGCCCTGGCAGGTCTTCCTGGTGATGGTGCTCTATGGCTGGGTCAATGGCACCACCGGGGTGCGCCGATACATGGACGCCTACATAGAGATTCCCAGGAAAAACGGCAAGTCGACACTTGCAGGTGCGCTCATCGACTACATGGCATTCTCTGAAGCCGAGGGCCGCGGGTCCCCATGCTACATCGGAGCTACCTCCCTTGACCAGGCAGGGGACACGTTCCGTAGGGCTGTAGGATGCCTGCGCAAGTGGGAGGGCAACGGGCTTAGGGTTGCGGACTCGAAGAACAACAAGGAGATCGTGTACGGCAGGCAGAGGATCACCGCGATCAGTGCGGCGCCAAAGGACGGCAAGCTTTCGCACTGCTTTCTCTGCGACGAGTATCACCAACACGTCAGCAACGAGCTGATAAACAGTATCGTATCTGGATCCGTCTCTGATCCCGAGTCAATCACCATCAGGATCACCACTGCGGGGACGAACCTGCAGGGGGTCTGCAAGCAGGAGCACGACAAGTGTGTGCGCATCCTACAGGGCGTCGTAAGGACCGACCGGTACTTCGTCGCGATCTACTGTCCTGACGATGGTGACGATATCTCATCGCCGATCACCTGGGAGAAGGCAAACCCGAATTGGGGGGTGTCGGTAGACATCGACTCCTTCAAGGCTCGCTGGGAGTACGTGAAGGACAGCGAGAGCGACCGTGTGGATTTCCAGACGAAGAACCTGAACAGGTGGGTCGACTCCAACACTCGGTGGGCGAACATGCCGGTATGGCGTGAGAAGTGCTGCCATCCGATCGACAATCAGTCATTGGAGGGCAGGTGGTGTTGCGCGGGATTGGATCTGTCAGGCAACTCGGACTTCACCGCCTTCACACTCGATTTCCCTGAGGATGGGGAGGAAGGGGTGCGGCATATCCAGACGCATATGTTCTGGGTGCCTGAGAACAGGGTGACGATGCTGGAGCGGCAGCTACGTGTGCCGCTCCGCCAGTGGGTCAGGCAGGGGCTTGTCCAGGCTACTCCTGGAGACGTGGTCGACTATGCGGTTGTCGCCCAGTATATCGAGGACGCGCACAAGCGGTACGATCTCCAGCTGATCGCGTGCGACAAGTGGAAGATTGACAACCTGGAGCGCAACATGCCGGATTGGTTCCAGGATGTGGCGATCATCTTCAGTCAGGGGATGATGAGCATGTCGCCATCGATCAAGGAGTTCGAGCGGAACTATCTGCTTGGGAACATCGCCAACGACAATCCGGTTGAGACGTGGATGATGAGCTGTGCGGACAGCAAGCAGGACGAGCACGGCAACGTCAAGCTTGTCAAGCCTGCGCTTGGACGGAGCGCGTCTCGCATCGACGGTGTGATCACCGCCATCATGGCCTTCGACACATCCTCGACGCACTGGGAGACCGGGCTATCAGAGGGGGATGTCAGCAGCTCCATCTTCTTCGCCTGATTTGTCAATGGCATTCTTTTCTCTGTTTTTTATCTGTTCTTTCCAATCCTTTGAAAAGTTACGGAGTCTGCGAGCAATGATTGCTTGTATGTGCTATATATGGCCTTAGAGGTATTCCGAGATGGGATTATTTCATAGGCGTAAGAATGTCTCCGACTCCACAACCGGGGTGACCGTCGGAAGTGGGTCATCACTGGGGTTGCTTGCTACCCAGCGTGACTACAAAGCGTTGGAAAACAGCGCCTTCTGGGATTGCGTCAGACAACTCTGCATGACCTATGCGACGATGCCTTTACATCTCTATCGCCCTACGGGCTTCGGCTGGAAGGAGATCTATGACTCGCGCATCGCGGTCTTGATGGACCATCCGAACTACTACATGACCTCCTACGAGTTCCGCTGGGCGATGGGGTTTAACTTCGAACTTTTCGGCGTCGCATACGCCATCATCGAGCGGGACATCCAGGGAAGGATCGTGGCGCTCTATCCGGTATCACCCCGCAACATCTCACGTGTTGTCCTGGCTGACGGAACTCTCGGTTACTGCTACGGCCCGACCGGCCAGCTCCTGGGCGAGCGGGACATCCTGAAGGTCAGCCACACGCCGATCGGATACCGCGAATACCTCGCTCCTCTCTATTACGCGGACAAGGACGTTGAGATCGCGTCGGCCAACAAGCAGCTGCAGAAGAGCTTCTTTGACAAGGGCACCAGCCTCGGGGGCGTGGTGACCGTGCCAAAGGGGACGAAGAAGGAAGTCAAGGAAGAGATCAGCCGGGCCATTCAAGCCGGTTACAGCGGAAGCGCCAACGCCTTCAAGACGATGGTCATCGAGGACTCGATGAAGTATGAGGCGTTCCGCTTCAGCGAAGGCGACACCAAGAATCTCATTGACGCCCAGTCCTGGAGCGTGAAAGAAGTGGCAAGGCGTTTCGGCGTTCCTGCTTCCTGGATCGGAGACACCTCCAACTCGACTGTCGGCAACTCGGAGCAGCAGGGCCTGTATCTCGTGACGTATGCGCTACAACCTCGCTTCATCAGCTGGGAGACTGCCCTGCTCAAGATCGTCGAACAGCCAGGAGACAGGTTCCGCTACAACTTCAGAGGTCTCTTGAGAGGCGATCACGCGACCCGTGCCACATACTATCACAACGCGATTGCGGATGGCTGGATGAGCATCAACGAGGTCAGGGAGCTTGAGGACTTGAATCCAGTTGAAGGCGGTGACCAGCACTTCTTCCCGATGAACTACACGACCATCGACAAGGTCGGGCAGACGACCAACAACGGCTGGGACTTAAACGCGGCTTCGCATGGTGACAACAAGAAGATCACCGACAAGGTACTTAAGGACAGGGCGTTCTACCGGGACGTGACGACCATAACCAAGAGTTCGCGCAGCAAGGTCGAGACCATCATCCGCAAGGACATGAAGGAGGCGATCGACTGGCTACGCGAGCACAAGGAAGAGACCGCTGACGCCATTGCCACCGGCTTCCAGAATTGGGCGGAAGGCAAGGCTGCCGAGTGGGGCTCTTCATATGCCGAAGTCTACAAGGAGATCATGGCGCGTCTCTATCCAATCGTGCAGAAGCAGGTCGGCACTGACGCGCAAGTCAGCGCAGACAGCATGGAGGCGTTTGCCGCCAAGTGTGGTATGGATGCGGCAAGTCGTTGTGTGAGCACTCGTGTCAGGCAAGTCTCGACGAAGCTCGCTGGAGCATCGCAGGACGACATCGAGGACGATATCGACGAGCTTTACGAGCACTGGACGCAGGACGTCCCGGCTCAAGAATCGGGAGACGAGACACACAGGGCAGGCCAGGCGTTCGATGTGTTCCTATACCAGCAACTCGGCGTGCAGTACATGCACGTGGTCGCAAGCCCGGACGCATGCGAGTTCTGCGGACAGCTCGACGGCAAGGTGACAAGCGTTGACGGCAACGTCATCGCGAAGGGGACAGACCTGACAGATCCGCAGGGGAATGTCATGCACATCCATCGCGACCTGGCGCATCCGCCGTGGCACACGGGATGCAGATGTGTGGTGGCTCCAGGCAAATAACAACGAGGAGAGGATATGAGCAAGAAGACATTGATGGTGGATACGCTGATGCTGGATGCGTCCGACTTCAAGCCGGTAAAGCTGACCGAAGAAGAGGCAGGGCAGTACAGCGCGCACTGGACCGCGCCGATCTGGAACATCGGTAAGATCAATCTCAACGGGCGTGTCTACACGCAGGATCTTGCGGATCGGATCTGCAGGGAGAACAAGGCCACGGGCGTATGCGACGGGCATGATCCTGACTATCACTATGAGTATGCGAATTATGTCGCGGTTGCGAAGAATCCGAGGATCGATAACGGGCAGCTTGTCATCGACCTCTATTTCGTTGACGAGGACTACGCAATGAAGTTGGACAAGCTCCGCGCTATGGGTGTAGGAATCGGCGTAAGCTCCGTAGGATACGGCGAGCAGGATGCTGATGGAGTAGTCAACCCGCTCACTTACGAGCTGATACGTTACTGCGACTTCGTGCAATACCCGGCCAACAGTACCTACGCCAGTCCGGCTGGCGACAAGCCTGCTTCGCAGGGTTCTGCGGGACAAGACGAGAACAAGGAAACTGACAGCCAGGGGCCTGCTATGGCGACGGCTGGAAAATCTTCTGAGGAGAAGCATATGGAAGAGAAGAAAGAGGGCATGGCCTCTACCGAGCAGGCCATGGATGAGCAGAAGCGGAATCTCGATGACGAGCAGAAGAAGAACGCTGCCGGTGCATCCGGGATTGTCGAGGGGGAGAAGAAGCCGGAGCAGATGATGGGCGAGGCAAAGAAATTCGTCAATCGCATCATCGAGGCGGTGACTGTAGGTACGTCTTTTGCAGGAACCGTTCCTGCGGAGATTGCAAGCCAGATTGTCGCGAAGCGCAACACTCTCGCCCAGATCCGCGGCATCGCTACCGTACATCAGGCAAGCGGAGACTACAAGATCGCGGTTGAGTCGACCGGGGTGACGGTCGCCTATACTGGCGAGGGTGCCGCGATTGGGGACAGCACTCCGGACGTGTCCGTGTTGACATTGTCCGCATACAAAATCGCGGCGTTGGTCAAGGCCTCCCGCGAGTCACTGACCGATCCGGCTGTCGACGTGCAGCAGTATCTGGTCGACTCCATCGGTAAGGCAATGGCGGCCTTCGAGGAGAACGAGTTTCTGAATGGCACCGGGTCCAGCAACAATCACATCACCGGCATCCTGACTACGCTGGCTCTGACGGCCAATAAGGCCCAGGTGATCACTGCTGCTAGTGCTACCGCGCTGACTTGGGATGACGTCTCGCAGATAGACGCCGTGCTTTCGGCCTATGCACCGAACGCTACTCTGGTAATGAATCCCGCGACCGCCAACGCGATCCGGCTTCTGAAGGATGGTGGCGGGCATTTCATCTTCCCACAGAACGAGCCGCTGACGATGGTGCTTGGACACCGTGTCCTGGAAAGCAAGTTCATGCCGAAGATTGCTACCGGCGCAAGCGTGATTGTGGCGGGCGACTTCAGCTACTACCACATCGCGGACCGCCAGGGTCTTGACGTGCAGGTACTGAACGAGCTGTACGCAGCCAACGACCAGGTCGGTATCAAGGCGGTCGAGAGGCTCGACGGCAATTGCGCGCTGCCTGAGGCATTCTGCGTCGTCAAGATGGCATGATGTGAGGTGATCCGATGAGTGTGCTGACCCCTGCCGATCTTCGCAAGACGTACAACATGAATCTTCCTGCTTCTGCCGATGCGGTCTGGCAAGACTGCATCGACACGGCAGAGGACCAATGCCGTCGCGTCCTTGATGTCGGTGTGGATTGGAGCGCCCAGAGGACCGCGTACTTCGACGCGGCAGACGTGCGTAACGGGTTGCTCGCCCTCGGGCGGGCACCTGTACTGACGTTGCAGGTCTGGATTGATGACGGAGGACATACGTGGCCTAGCATGCTCGACGCGGGTAGCTACCGCCTTGACTCTGAGACTGGCATCGTGGTGTTGTACGGGTCTCCTGCAATCCCTGAAGAGAGGGATGCGGTGAAGGCCGAGTACTCGTATGGGTGGACAGCGGAGACTCTGCCAGCAGGCATCAGGCGAGCGATTGCGTGGACGGCTCAGTACATCGCGAAGATGACAGGATCTAACCAGATCGGCATTTCCCAGAGGACCAATGTCGACGGCGGGACGGAGAGCATCGAGCAGTCGATGGTGCCGTCCGCTGTGCTGAAGACGTTGGACTACTACCGTACCGGGAGGATTGTCTGATGGCTGACGGATTCACCGTGCGGATCGACAAGGCAAGCTATGATGAGTGGCAGCAGTATGTGTCGAGCCATCTCCAGTACCGGGTCAACGGCGCGCTTGGCAAGGAAGGCGATGCCGCCGCGAAGTGGATCGCCGCGACGTACCTGCACGGCAAGGCGATGAACCGGATTACCGGCACGACCATCGCTCACTTCGGCGTCCGATGGAGCAGGCGGTATAAAGCATACCTACTTGCGCCTGGCTACAAGATCCGAGGCAATCAGAACTATCTTGCCCGCTATGTCGGCACGAAGCACGAGTTCGTCCGGCCTGGATTCGAAGCATACTTCGGCAGCCATAACATCACCGAGACGCTGGAACAGGTGATCCGGAAGACGATGGAGGAGATGAGATGAGAAAGCTTGTGAGCCGCACGTCGAAGCTGCTCGACGCGGTCGGAAGTTTCCTGATGAAGGAACTTGCCGCCGGGTGCGAGGAGTGGAACGGCAAGGACGAAACGCTCGGCCTACCTGCAATCCATCAATGCCACCATGGATACTGCGAGCCGATGAACGGTCTCACGGTCTATCCATCTTTGATCCTGATCGTTCAGGGGAGGGAGAGCGGTGACGCCTTCTTCTCCACCTACCGGCTAACGGTAGGCATCGCCATCAAGTGCGATGATCCGGAGACGCTGGTGCGATGGGGCGAGGCGTATGAGGACATCCTTGAGGATGTGGTCGACAGCGACCACTCCCTTGGAGGGTCCGTCCTCGACGTGAACAACCAGACGATGGACAAGGACCTTTCGAGTGGCACCTATCTCATATCGCTCGATCTGGAGGCGATGGTGGACAGAGGAGGATACGTGTATGCAGAGAACGAGTACGGCGCAGACACTGGTACGTGAGTGGCAGTGCGAGCGTTGCGGGACCAAGGCCCCGAGGGTCGAAGGAGATGAGACAAGGCGGAACTGCCCTGTCTGCGGAAGCAAGATGGTGCCGATTGTTGAGTCGGCTAATGTAACGGCAAAGCTTGAGAAGATGGAGGATTGAAATATGGCAGTAATGGCTGGAGTAGACGGCATCGTCAAACTTGGAGAGAACACGATCGGTTACATCGACACGTGGAGCCTCACGAGAAATCAGAACACTGGAGAAACGAGCCAGCTTGGTAAGAGGGACCAGGAGTACATTCCGACCAACCGGAACTGGAGCGGGTCTTTCAGTGGGTCGTTCGACTACGCGGATGCCGCGCAGAAGTCGGTCATCGACCAGCTGATCGATGATGGAGTCGGCACGACGCTCAAGTGCGTCTTCGTTACCAATGCGACGTTGTCCCTCAGCGGACAGATCATCGTCACCAGCGTGGCGCTCGGTGCGACCCATGGCGACAAGATCACCCTGAGCATCAACTTCCAGGGTACCGGCAAGCTCGGCAAGGAGGTCTCGGCATGACCGTCTCCATCGCACGTACCAAGATCTTTGCGCTAGACGGGCATCCTGAGGTTCTGATCACCTATCGTGTGCCGACCGCACAGGACTTCGAGAAGATCGTCACCAACAAGCCCGGCGATTGCGAGCTGTTCAAGGAGTTCGTTACCACCGTGGAGGGAGTCACCGACGAGACGGGAACTCCATGCAAGGCTGCTGACATTGTTCTTCTTCCTGGTTCCTGGCCGATCGTGACCGGGGTGGCAAAGGCGGTGATCGAGTCCGCCACGCTGGGACTCGACGGAAAAAACGAGTAGCGGCGCTCTATGCCTTGGCCTGCGAGGGTTATGACAGGTATAAGGGGGGGCGCCATTACGGTGGAGCGGACAGGACGGTCGACCTGCGATGTGGGGTTACGGTAAGGATGGACGACATTCCATCCTACTTCCGCGACGAGTATCTGGATTCGGCTGTCCGGTTCTATCTCCGGTACAGAAAGATGGGTCTACCGTATCCGGGCTGGGGGGCTTGCCCGAATATTCTTGTGGAAATCGTAGATGTCTTGGAGCCTCTTGACCGGCTCTATCACCCGAAGAGGGACTGGCTGTAATGGCGTTGTTTCCGGACGAATCCAGGTCTACAAAGTTTGGCGTCAAGCTGATGCTTGGCATCGTCATTGGCGGGTTCGGCGGCTTGGTCGGACTGATCGGACTAGGCATCGAGCCGGTGCTTGGCATCATCATCTGGTGCCTATCCGTCATCATCTACAAGTTCGTGGTTCATATTCTGTTTGGCTGACTAGGGAGGAGCTATGTCTGTTGGAGGCATCAAGATTCCGATTACCGCGACGACGACACAGGCAGTCGCCGCGTTGCGTGACGTCTCGAGCAAGGTCGACCAGATTGCCAAAGCACATGTAGGGCTACGTGGATCTATTCAGACAATTGCTGCACTTGGTGTTGCGTATCATACGGTCTCATCTACCATCAGCACCATGGTGAATGCAGGCAAGGCGCTTGTATCAGAGTACGCCGCTGGGGCAAAACAGACGATCACCATGCAGTCCGCAGTCAAAACGATGGGAACACAGATGGGCGTCACGACCAAGGATGTGTTCGAGCTCGCAACCAGTCTGAAGCAGGTCACCACATACGACAACGACACACTAATCGGAGTACAACAGCTCCTTATCGCGACGAAGAGCTTGTCGAAGGACGGCCTCAAGCAGGCAACGGAAGCATCCCTAGACCTGGCGACTGCGATGGGCACCGACGCGAAGAGCGCGGCATCATCGCTTGCACGTGCGCTTGCGGATCCAGCGGACAACATGCGCGCGTTGCGCTCGGCCAATATACAGTTCACCGACGCGGAAGAGGAACAGATCAAGACCCTTCAAAAATCGGGTAAGCTCTGGGATGCACAGCAGGTCATCCTGGACAAGGTAGAAAAAACCTATGGCGGCATGGCCAAGGCTGTCGGAGACACGGACGTCGGCAAGCTTGACCGCATTGCAGGAGCCATGGGGGACCTCAGGGAATCGCTTGGAGGAGCTCTTGTAAATGCTATCTCGCCATATCTTGATCATATCTATGATTCTATTGTGAGGATTCAGAGTTGGATTGACGAGCACAACGCGGCAACATCACTGAGCATGGCGTTGCAGAACGGCGGAAGTCTTGCTGACTTCGACACTTCGGCCTTGACCGAACGATACATACAGAGAAGCAGGGAGCGAAGCAGCCTGCTTGTCGATATCGCCCAGTCGGGACTTCTGGACGCTAGTGGTAACGTCATTGATCCGGCATCACTCGGAGCCGCGAACAACCCGACAGCATCGGAACTCTACCGGTCTTGGACAACACTCAATGACGAGATGACCCGGATAACCAGGGAACTCGCATCGCGCAATGCGGCATCTACTCTGTCATCCGCTGTACCTGCAGCCGCTGGCGG
>Ga0256406_1005669_pt1 | contig 13159 bp, 10 predicted proteins | sample RumenRJG_03DNA_FD_185986 | JGI IMG/M metagenome (GOLD analysis project Ga0256406, IMG submission 185986) | Bovine rumen microbial communities from Lethbridge, Alberta, Canada - RJG_03 | ecosystem: Host-associated > Mammals > Digestive system > Stomach > Rumen | place: Canada: Alberta | collected...
CTATCTGCCTGCTTTCGAGTTTGCCATCCAGCAGACACGCGACAATATCCAGGCTATCGTTGATAATACTGACTCAGCAACTTTCGAGAATACCATCCTCGCCTACGAGGAGAGCGGACGACTGCTCGATCGCGTCAGTCGTGTGTTCTTCGCCTTGACAGAGGCCGACAAGACCCCTGAGATTGGCGAGATTGAGAAGAAGGTACAGCCCATGCTGACCGACCTTCAGAACGAGATTGCCTTCAACAAGCCACTCTTCGAACGCATCAAGAAGGTGTACGACAACGAATATTCTCACGATAACAGCTACCTGGGACTTACTGGTGAAGACAGGAAACTAACAGATGAGATCTACAAGGACTTCGTACGTCAGGGTGCTCTTCTGCCCGATGATAAGATGGCACGCATGAAGGAAATCAACCTGCGAATCTCTGACCTGCAGCAGCAATGGGGCGACTTGTTGCAAGCTGCCGTGAACGATGCTGTGGTATGGGTCGATAAGAAGGAAGACCTGGCAGGACTCTCTGAGGCTGACATCGCCCAGTGCGCCAAGGATGCCGAAACACGTGGCGGCAAGGCTCCCTATGCCATCGTCATCGTCAACACTACGCAGCAGGCCATCCTCACCAACCTGGACAACCGCGACCTGCGTAAGAAGGTTTATGAGGCCAGCATCCACCGTGCAGACGGTACTAATAAGCACAACACTTATGCTATCGTGAGCGAAATGGCTAAGTTGCGTGCCGAGAAGGCTGAGATTATGGGCTATCCCAACTATGCGGCCTATTCTTTGGATAATACAATGGCAAAAACGCCCGAGAATGTCTATGCTTTCCTGAAGAATCTTATTGCGCAGTACACGCCAAAGGCTGATGCCGAGACGAAAGATATCGAAGAATATGCCCGCAAGACAGCAGGTGCCGACTTCAACCTGGAGCCTTACGACCGTTTCTACTATTCTGCCAAGATGAAGAAGGAGCTGCTGAACATCTCCGAAGATGAGGTAAAGCCTTATTTCAACGTGGACAGCGTGCTTATCAATGGTGTGTTCTATGCCGCCAACCGCGTCTATGGGCTCACCTTCAAGGAGCGTACGGACATTCCCCTCTATCATCCTGACATGAAGGCCTTCGAGGTCATCGACAAGGACGGTAAGTCCAAGGCACTCTTCTATACCGACTATTTCCGTCGCCCCACAAAGCGTGGCGGTGCCTGGATGGACGGTTTCCAGAAACAGAGTCGCCAGTGGAACCAGTTACCTATTATATTTAATGTATGCAACAGCGCCAAGGCCCCCGAGGGTCAGCCATCATTGCTGACTTGGGACGAGGTGACTACCATGTTCCATGAGTTTGGCCATGCCCTTCACGGCATTCTCTCAGACTGTCAGTATAATAAGTTGAGCGGTACCAGCGTAGCCCGCGACTTCGTGGAGATGCCCTCACAGTTCAACGAGTCATTCGCATCTATCCCCGAGATATTCGACAACTATGCCCGTCATTACGAGACTGGCGAGCAGATGCCTGCCGACCTGAAGGAGCGCATGCTCAGCAGCATCAACTTCCAGTCAGCCTATGCTCTTGGCGAGAACCTGGCTGCCACCTGTCTGGACCTGGCTTGGCACATGTTGCCCTCTAAGGATGTACCTTCTGCCGAAGAGGCTGCTCAGTTCGAGACCGAGGCCCTGCGTCAGATTGGCCTGCTCAACAATCAGATTCCCCCACGCTATCGCACCAGCTACTTCAACCACGTATGGGGTGGAGGCTATGCTGCTGGCTACTACAGTTATCTGTGGACCGAGGTGTTGGCTGTGAATATTGCTGATGTCTTTGCTCAACGCGGCGCCCTGAATCCAGCAACTGGTCAGGATATGCGCGATAAGATACTGAGTCGCGGAAATACCGGCGACCTGATGAAGATGTTCTCCGACTTCACCGGTATGGAGCAGCCCGATGCCTCCAGTCTGTTGAAGGCACGCGGCCTCTAAAGAAAAAAGACGAGAATCTGAAAATTGCTAAAATTGCTGCAAAGATACGTGTATTAAATAAAAAATGCGTATCTTTGCAGCAATTATGTTACAAGAAGAAAAGACAAAAATAGAAGAGCGGATCGTGGATGTGCTGAAGACCGTCTATGATCCTGAGATTCCCGTCAACATCTATGACCTGGGAATGATTTACAAAATCGACGTGCAGGACGACTCGTCAGTAGAACTGGATATGACCTTTACAGCCCCTAACTGTCCCGCTGCCGATTTCATCCTGGAGGATGTGCGCACCAAGGTTGAGAGCGTAGAGGGCGTGAAAGGTGCCAACGTCAACCTGGTGTTTGAACCCGCATGGGATCAAAGCATGATGTCAGAAGAAGCAAGAGTTGAACTTGGATTCGACTAACAATGAAGAATATTTATTTTTTATCTGATGCCCACCTCGGCTCATGGGCGATAGACCACAGACGCATGCAGGAGCGACGTCTGGTGCGCTTCCTTGACTCTATCAAGGATAAGGCAGCAGCCGTCTATCTGTTGGGCGATATGTTCGACTTCTGGTACGAATATAAATATGTGGTGCCAAAAGGCTTCACCCGTTTCCTCGGAAAGATATCCGAATTGACCGACATGGGTGTCGAGGTACATTACTTCACTGGCAACCACGATATCTGGGCCTACGAATACCTGGAGAAAGAGTGCGGTGTTATCCTGCATAAACAGCCACAGACAGTTGAGCTCTATGGCAAGATTTTCTACCTGGCTCACGGCGACGGGCTGGGCGATCCCAACAAGTCGTTCAAGGTGATACGCAGCATCTTCCACAGCAAGACCTGCCAATGGCTCTTCTCTGGATTACATCCACGCTGGGGATTATGGTTCGGACACACATGGGCAAAACACTCACGATTGAAACACGAGGCAAACGGCGTTGATCCTTATATGGGTGAAGACAAAGAGCATCTGGTGCTCTACACCAAGAAATACATCCAGTATCATCCTAATGTAGATTATTTCATCTACGGACACCGCCACATAGAATTAGATCTTCAGTTAACGAAAAAAGCCCGTGTACTGATATTGGGCGACTGGATCAGTCAGTTCACCTACGTGGTTTACGACGGCCAGCACCTGTTCCTGCAACAGTATATTGAGGGAGAAAGCAAGGTTTAAGGAAAAGGTAAAAATGAAAAGTGAAAAATTTGCTACCGCGCGATACAGATGCGGTAGCAAATTTTTCACTTTTCACTATTCACTATACCCTTACAGCAGGTTCATCGTGTCGGTAGCAATCATCAGTTCCTCGTCTGTAGGAATGACAACAACCTTCACCTTAGAATCGTCGGCAGAGATAATAGCCTCCTCGCCACGAACCTGATTCTTCTGGTCGTCGAACTTCACGCCAAGGAACTCCAGATCCTTGCAAACCTCAGAGCGCATAGAAATCTGGTTTTCACCAACGCCAGCTGTGAAGACGATGACATCAACGCCTCCCATAGCAGCAGCATAAGCACCGATATACTTCTTAATACGATAGAAATACATCTGCTGTGCCAATACAGCCTTAGGCTCACCAGCCTTAGCAGCGTTCTCTACATCGCGCATATCGCTTGAACCACCAGTGATACCAGCTACACCACTCTTCTTATTAAGCAGGTTGCTCATACCGTCGGCATCCAAACCGAGCTTCTTCTCGAGGAAGGTAACAGCGCCACCGTCGATATCACCAGAACGCGTACCCATCACGAGACCCTCCAGAGGTGTAAGACCCATTGAGGTATCGATGCACTTGCCATCGAGCACAGCAGCAACAGAACCACCGTTACCAATGTGACAGGTAATCATCTTGGTTCCCTCAGCCTTGATACCCAGGAACTCGCAGGCACGAGCTGATACATAACGATGAGAGGTGCCGTGGAAACCATAGCGACGCACGCCATACTTCTCGTACAACTCGTAAGGAATAGCGTACATATATGCCTTTGCAGGCATGGTCTGATGGAAGGCAGTATCAAACACACCAACCTGGGGCAGACCAGGCATCAGCTCTTTCACTGCATTCACACCCTTCAGGTTAGCAGGGTTGTGCAGAGGAGCCAGGTCAGAGCACTCCTCGAAAGCCTTCAAAACCTCGTCGGTCAGCACAACAGACTTATTGAACTTCTCGCCACCATGCACCATACGATGACCTACGGCATCAATCTCCTTCAGGTCTTTGATGACACCAATCTCAGGATCGGTAAGCAGAGAGAAGATGAACTTCACGCCCTCAGTATGCTCGGGGATATCGTGCATAATCTGCTTCTTCTCGCCATTGGCCAGCTTCACCTTTACGAAAGCATTGTCCAAGCCAACGCGCTCAGCACCACCACTGGTCATCACGCTCTTATCGTCCATGTTGTACAGGGCGTACTTGATTGACGATGAGCCACAATTCAATACTAATATCTTCATAATTATCGACCCCCTCCCAACCTCCCCCTGTATGGGGAGGAGTATTTACCAATAGGAGTTATAGGGGCATTCTTTAAATGATTATTCTAATTGTATCCACTCCCCTCCATACAGGGAGGGGTTGGGGGTGGGTCCTACTTCTTAGCATCCATTGCCTGACAAGCTGTGATAGCTACCAAGTAGTAGATATCCTCTACAGAGCAACCACGGCTCAGGTCGTTAACAGGACGGGCGATACCCTGCAGGATAGGACCAATAGCAGTAGCACCAGCCAGACGCTGAACCAGCTTATAGGCGATGTTACCTACCTCCAGACAAGGCATTACCAGCACGTTAGCCTTACCGGCAATCTCTGAACCAGGAGCCTTCTTTGTACCTACAGAGGGAACGAGGGCAGCATCTGCCTGCAACTCACCATCAATCTTCAGTGAAGGATCGAGTTCCTTAGCCAACTTAGTAGCCTCAACAACCTTGTCTACCACCTCGTGAGAAGCACTACCCTTTGTAGAGAAGCTCAACATAGCCACGCGAGGATCAGCAAAGCCTGCCACGCTCTTTGCAGTCTGAGCCGTGCAGACAGCAATCTGACTCAGTTGGTTAGCATCAGGCATAGGTGTCACAGCAACGTCACCGAATACCAGTACACCATTCTCACCATACTCGGGCTTATCAGTAATCATCAGCATTGCGCCGCTCACACAAGTGATACCAGGAGCACACTTGATAATCTGCAAAGCAGGACGCAGCGTCTCACCTGTTGTAGACAGCGCACCAGAAATCTGGCCATCAGCACCCTCTGTCTTGATAATCATACAACCCAGATAGAGAGGATCCTTTACCAGCTCACGAGCCTTCTCGATAGTCATACCCTTCTTCTCACGGAGTTTCTGCAGAAGCTGAGCCAGTTCCTCACTCTTCTCATAGTTCAGCGGGTCAATCAGGGTAGCCTTGTCAATGTGAGTCAGTCCCTTCTCCTTAGCCAATGCATGCACCTTCTCAGGGTTACCAATCAGAATCAGGTCTGCGATGTCATCTGCCAGCACACGGTCGGCGGCAGTCAGGGTGCGCTCCTCTTCAGCCTCAGGGAGCACAATGCGCTGTTTGTTGCTCTTAGCACGCGCAATGATTTGTTCAATTAATCCCATAGTTTGTATTATGTTTAACATTTATTTTTAGATGCATGCAAAATTACAAAAAAATATCCGAACATCGGTCAGATATTCGGATTTTTTTTATTTCTCAATTCATTTCATTAACTCCGTCAGTTCTGCTTCCAGCTCCTCGGCAGAAAGTCGCAAATGGAACACGCCGTTATGAGCCGTACTGATGGTACCCGTCTCCTCCGACACGATGACACACAGGGCATCACTCTCCTGCGACATACCAAGCGCAGCCCTATGACGCAACCCTAGCTCCTTGGGGATATCCAAATCATGACTCACGGGCAGGATACAGCCAGCCGCCTTGATACGATGATTGCAGATAATCATAGCACCATCATGGAGAGGTGAGTTCTTAAAGAATATATTCTCAATCAGGCGCTGGTTCACCTCGGCATCTATCACGTCACCCGTTTCCACGATATCGTCCAACGGCACGTTGTTCTCTACTACAATCAGCGCGCCCACCTTGCCTTTTGCCATCTGAATGGCAGCCATCACAATAGGTAGCACATTCTTCTTGCGCTGAGCCATGTTACGTTCCTCAGCATATCTTGGCGAGAACATACGCATCAGCGTGCGCATACGCCGATGAGCACCAAGGTTATACAAGAACTTGCGGATATCCTCCTGGAAAATCACAATGATAGCAATGACACCCACAGATACCAGCTTATCGAGGATAGTACCCAGCAGTTTCATTTCCAGAACCTGAGACACAAAGACCCACACCAGGATGAAGATCATGATACCCACAAAGATATTCAGCGAGCGTGACTCACGCATCACCCTGTAGGTATAAAACAGCATCACCGCCACCAGCAGAATGTCAATAATATCCTTAACTCCGAAGTCTATCATACATCTTCACTATTTCTACGGCCTCCTTCACATCGTGCACACGCAGGATGTCGGCGCCCTTCATCAGCGCAATGGTATTGAGGAACGTGGTGCCATTAAGGGCCTCGTCTTGAGTGATGCCTAGCAGTTTGTAGATCATCGTCTTGCGCGAGATGCCCACCAGTAAAGGCAGTTGCAGCACCTGCAGTTTCTCCATCTCGTTCATCAGGCGATAATTATCGTCGAGTGTCTTGCCAAAGCAAAAGCCTGGGTCCAGGATGATGTCTTTCTGTCCCAAGTCGCGCAACTGCTGCACCTTCTGGGCAAAAGCCATCAGCGTGTCGTGCAGGTTCTTCTGTACCGACATCAGAATATATGGTACGCGCAAACGGGCTACCATACGAAACATCGCCTCATCCGCACCCTCACTCACATCGTTGATAATGTCAGCACCATATTCCTCCACGGCCATGCGAGCCACATCAGGTCTGAATGTATCTATCGACAAGGGCACATCGGGTTGCTCATGTCTCACCACAGCCAATGCCATTCGCATACGTGCCATCTCTTCCTGCTCCGATACTTCTGTAGCACCAGGTCGTGTAGAGTAAGCACCAACATCGATAAACGTACCGCCCTGAGCCACTATTTCATTGGCTCTGTCGGCTATTTCCTTTTCTGTCTGTTTACGGCTGTCGGCAAAGAATGAGTCGGGTGTGGCATTCAGGATACCCATCACAGTAGGCTCCTTCAAGTCCAGCAGTCGTCCCTTTATATTCAGTGTATATTCCATAATCGACGGCAAAGGTACAAATTTAATTATGAGTTAAGAGTTAAGAAGTAAGAAAATTTTCCATATCAAGACATTTTTTCTTAATTCTTAACTCTTAACTCTTAACTTTTCCTTAACTTTGCATCAAATTTTATGAAGATTATGGACATTAAGGAACTATACAAGCTCTACCAACAGCATCCATGCATCACGACGGATAGCCGCGATTGCCCTGAGGGTAGCATCTTTCTGGCCCTGAAAGGCGAGAAATTCAATGGAAACCAATATGCACTGCAAGCCCTTGAAAAAGGCTGTGCATACGCCATCGTTGACGAGGATATCGATTCTTCAGCTCTCAGTTCTCGGTTAATCAAGGTTGACAACTGTCTGCAGACCTTCAAGGATATTGCCCGCGAGCATCGCCGCCAGTTCAATATCCCTGTCATCGGCATCACTGGTACCAATGGTAAGACTACCACCAAGGAACTCATCAAGGCCGTGCTCTCAGAGAAATATAACGTGCTGGCCACTGAGGGCAACTTCAACAACGACGTGGGTGTGCCCAAGACGCTGTTGCGCCTGAACAAGGAGCACGAGATTGCCATCATCGAGATGGGTGCCAGTCATCCTGGCGACATCAAAACACTGGTTGAGACAGCCGAACCCACCTGTGGCCTCATCACCAACGTGGGACGTGCCCATCTGCAGGGCTTTGGTTCGTTCGAGGGTGTCATCAAGACCAAGGGCGAACTCTATGATTATCTGCGCACCAAGGAAGATGGACTGGTGTTTGTCAATGCCGACAACGACTACCTGTGCGACATGCTGACCGACGAGATGTGGTGCACACCCTACTCTACCGACCCTGAGAAGCAGTATGCCTGCATATCGGGCGAGGTGCTGAGCTGCGACCCTCTGCTGAAGTTCCGCTGGCGCAGGCCTTTGATGGAACTGGAAGAGACGGGTGCCTCGCAGAAGTGGCATAAGGTGCAGACCAACCTTATTGGCGCCTACAACATAGACAACCTGCTGGCTGCCATCGCTGTGGGCATCAACTTCAGCGTGGACCGCAAGCAGATCTGTCATGCTCTGGAGACTTATGTGCCTACGAACAACCGCTCGCAACTCACTGAGACGCCTTACAACCGACTCATCGTGGATGCCTATAACGCCAACCCATCGAGCATGGCTGCCGCTCTGGAGAACTTCCAGATGGTGGTGCCTCACGAGGGCGAGACGAAGATGGCCATCCTGGGCGACATGCGCGAGCTGGGCGAGGTGAGTCTGGAGGAACATCAGAAGACGGTTGACCTGTTGGCAGCATCGAGTCTCACGAACGTATGGCTGGTGGGCGAGGAGTTTGGAAAGACCAACACACAGTTCCGTAAGTTCAAGGATGTGGAAGAGGTAAAGGCCGAGATACAAAAAAATCGTCCCACTGGTCACCTTATTCTTATTAAGGGTTCCAACGGAACGAAGCTCTATCAGTTGCCCGAACTGCTATAACGCAGGTTTCAGGTACTGTTTCTTTATACGCGCTATCTGTTTCTCCAGATGGCGCGTTTTCTTATCTGGACGCCACTTGGGGAACATATTCTTGATTGTATATTTCTTTGCCTCTTTCTCAGAGAAAACAGTTTCAATATAGCGACAGTCATCATTGACGACAAACTCAACCACATTGGACGAGGGAGTGATCACATTTCCATCGACATCCATCGTGTGATACTCAAAAAACTCATTATCAACAGAACGAATACCCTGCGGTTCAAATCGGGTAGGAATGAGTTTTCCGGGTGTCTCCAACGTCGTATTCAGCCAGGCACAACGCGGATGCGTGTGCCAACCACGGGCAAAACCAAACAACGACACATCATTACGTACCGTACAATGATCGAACACATATCCCCACTTTGTCGCAGATGTACGAGGAGCCGCAATCACATTCTTACCAGTGCCGTCCTCGTTACGTTTCTCAGTGACTATCAGGCAGCGATTAAAATACACATCACCCGCGCCACAGATAAAATCCACCGTACCATGAATCTCAGAGTCCTCCATATAATGGCTACACTCCTCACTATGACTGTAATAGGTATCCTGATACGACAGCATCCTCACACGTTTAAAGATGGTGTAGTTGCCCTTATCCTGCCAACAAACGGCACGACCGGCAGGTCCACAACGGTAATAGTCCAACGCATTCTGTAGCGTCAGGTCCTGCAGGTAGGTATTCCATCCACGATTCAGAAGTGTTGCCGTCTTACTGATGCCTTCATTTTCCACCGCAGGGGCGTTTTTTATGATTACGCCCTCCATGCTCTCGCCCACCAGTGCGATGTTATGTCCCCATATCTGTGTTAGCGTGCGGTCACCAAGATCATACACACCATTGGGAATAAACACAAACAGACGACTGGCTGTTGAGTCGATATTTTGCTTGTTAGCCTTATCGATGGCCTCCAGCAGGCTCTCTGCATTGCCAGCTTCCACCACAATCTGCGCTTCCATCGTGGAAACCACAGCCAAGAATACCAACGATATGATTTGTTTCAGATATTTCATGTTTTAGCTAATAGTACTCATTTAACAAAAATCGCCAACCTTCATCTCTAAAGATTAGCGATTTTTATGGTGGTACCTCCAGGAATCGAACCGGGGACACACGGATTTTCAGTCCGATGCTCTACCAACTGAGCTAAGGCACCATTTTCTTATCCGTGTGCAAAGGTACAACAAAAATCTGACATATCATAACTTTTTCTTGAAAAATTTGCTTAATCCATAAAAAAGCACTACCTTTGCACTCGCTTTTCTGGAAATATGCTGGCTTTTGCAGGCTATCCCGCAAAGCATTCGGGATGTAGCGCAGTTGGTAGCGCACTACGTTCGGGACGTAGGGGTCGGGCGTTCGAGTCGCCTCATCCCGACAATTACTAAGTCGGAAAACAGAGAAAGTGGCTGAAATCAACCACTTTCTCTGTTTTTATATGGAAAGCAGGTTAAGGCATCGTAAACCTATGACTTAGCAACCGTAAACCATAGAGTTATGATTCCTAACCAAAGTTGCTGTCCCGAAATTGCTGAAATTTTTGTCTGCTAAACAGTTAGCATCGACGCACGATTGACACCAAGTTGCACGGCACGGTCGATGAGTGCCTGATTGCGGCGCACCTCGCGTACGATGACGTCGTTTTTCTCTTTCAACTCATCACTCTTATGTAGCAGGTGAATGACCAGCACTCCTACTATAATGGCTAGCACCAACAAGGCTGAAGCCATCAGAATCATCAACATTGCCGTTTCCATATACATTTACCTTATTTATTAGACCTATGATGAACTGTGTCGAGTACAAACAAGCCTACGACCATGGCGAGAATCACCAGGGCGTAGATCAGCATGATAGTCAGGTTTGTCGTTCCCATATATTTTATGTTTATATTTTCGTTTTCGAATTGTCCTACATTGTTTTTAAATTAACCGAAGCTCCCAGACCAATCTTTTGTCTGTAGTCGAAATGTCCATTGGTCTGGGCTCCGGTGTCGCAGCTGACGTCTCGTCTCAAGTACGTGCTGCATCAGAAATTGTCAAAAAGGTTATCGTAGTATAGAATATTTAGATATAGATATATATAGAAAAGATTGTTTCTGAAATCCGATGCAAAGATATAACAAAAAGTCCGTGCCCACAAGGGCACAGACAAATGGTCGGGTGGTTTCAGACAAATAGTCGGATAAAAAGACGGTTCGTCGGATGGTATCGACGAAACGTCGGCTACTTATCGCTGTTTAGCGTCTGTTTATAGGTGGTAGGCGTCATGCCATATTTAGCGCGGAAATTGCGGGTAAAGGTATCGGCATTGGTAAAACCGCTGGACTGACTGACCATCTCCACAGCAATGTCGGGTTGGTCGTTCATCAGTCGTACGGCATAGTCGAGTCGCAGTTCACGGACATATGCTGGCAGAGACACACTATCGCTACCCTGAGCAAAGGCGGCACCGATGCGCTCCTTGGAAAGACCAGTATGGTCAATGAGTGTCTGGCGACCGAAATCTGGTTTCAGGAACAACTTTTCATTCTCTATCAAATCACGCAGACAGAGGAAGAGCTGTTCGTCAGAAAGGGTGGTCAGCGACCCACCCCCCAGCCCCTCCCTGAGAGGGAGGGGAGTAGACAGACCTTCCGCTGTATCTCCATCCTGAGTGTGACCACTCCCCTCCATTACAGGGAGGGGCTGGGGGTGGGTCTGTTGGTGGGTCTTCTGTTTCAGTTCCCTATATTTCTTCTTATATTCCAAAGCCTCGTTAATCTGTTCAACAAGGATACGGTTTCTCTTTTTCGTGTTGCGCCACTGATGGAAGATATAGACAGCAAAAGCGAGAATCAGCAGAGCCAGTACGGTCACGGCAATGCTGATAGCTGTCACCAGGCGGTTCTCGGCACGCTGCTCCAGGATTTTGCGCTCCTTACCCTGTGTGTCGTAGATGGTGGCAAGTTCTGCCGACTCACTACGTTTCTGTCGTACCAGAGCAGTATCATAGACCTCTGCTATCTGCATAGCCACACGCAAGGCAGAATCCTGGCGCCCAGACAGGTAGTTGGCACGGAATTTAGGCAGCAGATTTTGTCTGATGGTCTCCAAATCGTAATCGTAGCCCCACTCCTTGATAAACTGGTCCAGATTCGTATAGATATCGGCAGCCTCTCCATAGCGATTGGCCGCCATCAGGTAGTCACAACCATTGATGCGCCCCTCAAGTCCCTGTCCGTAGTCACTCCTGGCATATTGATCATAATTGTAGGCTGCCTCTTTACTCTGACCACGCATCTGCAGAAATCGCGCCCGGTGAAGGAATACCAGCGCACGCAACGTCTTCACCTCTTTCTCTATCACCTTAGGCTCTTTCTCGTAGAGCGTCACCAGCGAGTCCATGCGATCTACCCATACGCCAGCCTCATCCAGATGATGGTTGAGCTGACTGGAGGAGATATTCTCTAAAGTCTCAATACTCGCGGCAATGGGTCGGCAGGTGGAGTCGTTAGGCGTGCGAAGCACCCACTGGTAAGCCTCGTCATAGCTTTTCCTTGCATCGTCAAGACGTTCCAACATCATCTGCGTGTCGCCCAAGCACAGATAGAGCGTCTGCATCTCTATGGCGCGTTGCGGACTGTCCACGTCCTTCAGCTTATCTATCAACCGAAGGGCGGTACGCATCGCGTTATCATAGTCGCGATTGGTAGTCAGCATGATCACGAGGTTGGTACCAGCATGTATATACTCCCAAAAATCCTCGGCGGGTGGATTGTCTATTGCAACGACACGACGGAGCACCTCTACACACTTGTCCGTCTGTCCCAATTGAAAATAGGCCACGCCACGATAACCGTCGGCACGTATCGGCGAGAGTTCGCCTGCCTCAGCCAGACTATCAGTCACAGCAAGGAAATATTCGAAATTGCCCGAGAACCTGGCGGCAAGAGCAATACTATCGCCACGTGTACGTTCCATTTTGTAGGGAATGTCACCCTGCAACCTGTCACCCTTTCCACCACAAGCTGTAAGCACAGTTAATGCGACAACGGCAACAATACCTATTATATATTTGTATCCTAAAACGCGGATTTGTTCCATTTTTTCCATTTTGCGTGCAAAATTAATCAATTTTCCGCAAACAATCAAATGCTTTCTGTTTTTTCTACTTATTTATATGATAAACCTCCCCCTCTCACTCAAATCTCCTGAAACACCGATGCACAAAGGCACGGAGCCCAGTGAGAGGATATTTTGGCCTCTCACTCACCTCTCACTGGACCTGTAAGCGTATCCGCTTTGACGCCTTGCAGGCTATAGTGCCTTCCATCTGTCAGGCAGTAGCTCCCTGTATTTCTGTATGTCTACAGGTTTCTTAGGAGGTATCGCAGCAGCCCTGTTGATAATGTC
>Ga0256406_1005670_pt1 | contig 13157 bp, 13 predicted proteins | sample RumenRJG_03DNA_FD_185986 | JGI IMG/M metagenome (GOLD analysis project Ga0256406, IMG submission 185986) | Bovine rumen microbial communities from Lethbridge, Alberta, Canada - RJG_03 | ecosystem: Host-associated > Mammals > Digestive system > Stomach > Rumen | place: Canada: Alberta | collected...
TTTGCCTCCGCCTTCCTCCAGACGCCTCCTCACGTCAACGCCCTTGGCTTTGGCTGTACTCTTCCCACTGCCGGGCGAGTTAGGGACTTTCACCCATTAGAGCGTGCGCCCGCCGGGCGCACCAAAATTCACACAGCGGATTCTGAGTCCGCCGTGTGAAACCTGCTTGTCAGGATCTCAAAGATCAGACTTTATTGATCCTCATGTATGTCAGTGGGTAACACCGTTGTCTGCCTGTGCTGCGGTCCACTTCTCGTTCCACTCGTTTGCGAGATCGTCCATGGTCATGTCGCCCTGGACAGCGTGTGTCACGACTTCCGTTGCGCACTCACCGGAGACGTTGATGCCAAGCTCGGACTCGTCGTTGATGTCGTTGAACAGCGACTCCTTGCCTTCCGGTGCCGGGTTGTTGACGATGGTCTTGACGGTGTCGGAATCAAAGGCTGCAAGGAAATCCGGAAGCGTTGCATCGACGACGCAGTCAATGCCGCCCTGCGTTGCCGCATAGCCGGACTTCTCAACGAGGTACTTCACATACAGCTCTGCTGCAAGCTTCTCGTCATCGGTGTCGTTCACGTTGATGCCGTAGAAGTAATCCGGGCCCTCGGTTGCATACTGCACGCCGTCAATGGAGATCGGGAACGGCATGTAGGCGATGTCATCGGCATTGTCGCCGGCACTCTGCATCTGCGGAATTGCCCAGGAACCGAGCACCATGCAGCCGATCTGGCCGTTGTTGAGCATGCCCTTGGAGCCTTCCCAGTCGGTCGTGGTCGGATCGTCCTCGGTCAGGCCTCTGGAGACTGCCTCATACAGCGTGTCGTACACGGCGTAGGGGCCGGTGCCGTCGCCTCTGTCGGAGAACGGATTCTCGCCGCAGGTCAGACCCTCGTACTGGAAATCGGGATCACCGGTTGCGCAGCCGTCGATGTAGGCATCCCATGCGGACATCGTCCAGCCTGCCGCGAAGTTCGTGTACAGCGGAATGGCGTCGGTGTTGTCCTTGATCTTCTGCAGATCATCGAGGAACTCGTCCGGGGTCTTCGGCGTGTCGGCGATGCCGGCCGCCTCAAAGACTGCCTTGTTGTAGACAACGCCGGACAGGTTTGCCATCGACGGAATGCCGTAGGCCTGTCCGTCATAGGTGAAGTTGTCGAGCAGCGTGTACTTCTTCGTCAGATCATCGGTGGAGCCGTAGCTCATGAAGAAGCTCGAGAGGTCCTTCTTCTGCACGGTCGTCGGGATCATGCAGATGTCGCCCCAGTCGCCGGTGGAAAGACGGGTCGTAATGTCATCGGCGTAATTGGTCATGCCCTCGTACTCGATCGTGATGTTCGGATACATCTTATTGAAATCTGCGACATAGTCCTTGAAGGCGGTGTCCACAAGGTCCGTGCGGTTCGTGAGAACGTGGAGCGATGCGGTGATGTCCGTTCCGTCGGTCCCAAGCTCCAGATCCGCGAAGTTCTTTGCGGAGGAATCTGCTGCTGCATCAGTTGATGCGGTGCCTGCAGCAGAAGTATCCGCTGCAGCTGCGGTATCCCCCGCCGCAGAACTTGTCGCAGCACTTCCGGAATCGGAGCTTCCGCATGCTGCAAGTGCACAGCACATGGTGCAGGTCATGACAACTGCAAGAATCTTTTTCTTCATCATACCCTCCTGATGTTATCAGTTCCGGTGCCTTGGCACCGTTTCATTTAAGTTGATTTTAGTTTATCCAGCTTTGCGTGTTGGAACAAGTTAAACATAGTTTTAGTTTTCAATTTAAGTCGCGTCAATAAAATCAGCTCTCGTGCCGCTTTTCTGCGCAGAATGAACAAAAAGAACAGCGCGCCAGACAGCGTGCTGTTCAGATCAATCGCAGAACACAAAGGGAAGGTTCCGATCTCCTTCCTGGGAAATTGCTTTCGTGAGAGCTTCAGGAAAGTGCCTTCACACTGTCCCTTACGACGATCTTCCCGGGGACATAGCGGATCCCGTAGTGGGTTTCCTCCCCGTGCACCTTGCCGAGAACCCGGCGAACCGCCATCTCTGCCATGGCGGCAAGATCCACGTTGTAGGTGGTGAGGTGATGGGAGAGATCATTCCAGGGCAGGTAGTTGTCGTAGCTGATAAGCGAGACATCGTCCGGCACCCGGATTCCCTTTTTCTGCAGGGCCTCAAAGGTAAACTGCGCCGCAAGGTCGCCGCTTGCCGCAAAGGCGGTCGGCATCTCATCCGGCAGAGTGACGTTCATGCAGTGGTTTACAAGGTCTCTGTCCTCGAGGCGCCAGCCCTTATGGACCGGGATCTCATACTCTTCCATCGCCTTCCGGAAGCCGAAGTACCGGTCCATGATGTTCTCATTGGCATAGATCGAGCCCACAAACGCGATCCTTCTGTGCCCGCGCTCAAGAAGATACCGCGTCACCTTGTACATGCCGACGTAGTTTGCACTCATCACGCAGTCGCAGGCAAGGCCGCGCACCTGAAAGTCAAGGAGCACCACCGGCACCTGTGCATGCTCCACGATCTGACGCACATAGGGCTCAAAGAGATACCCGATGATGATCAGTGCATCACAGAGGTGGTTTTCCAGGATCCGGGGCTTTGGCAGGTGGCTTCGGTTCGTGTCGTCGATAATCTCGAGTGTTGTCATGCTCCCCGCCTTCGCCGCAGCCTGGACCACCTGCTGATAGAGTGCCCAGTAGAAGGAGTTTCCGACCTCAAAGTAATCGGCACTGACAAGGACGCCGATCATGACGCCCTGGGACTTTGTCTCGTACCGGGACATGTCATATCCCATCTGCCTTGCCACCGATTCGATGTGATCCCGCATCTGGCCGCTCACGCCCTTCTTGCCCGAGAGGGCATTGGAGACCGTGACCGTGCTGACCCCCACCGCCTCAGCGATGTCCCGTAGCTTCACGTTTTCCATTTGTCCTCCTTCTGTAGCGGACGCTCTCTCCGTGGATCAGCGTCCCCTCGACAAACCTGACGCCCTGGGGCTTTGCCCCGTCCAGCCGGTTCATCATCGTCTGCACGGCAATCCGTGCGATCACCTGCGGATCATTTTTATACGTTGCAAGCCGGATTCCGTCCGGGTGCGGCGGGAAGTTGTCAAATCCCGCCACCGAGATCTCGCTCCCGACGCGGATCCCCCTCTTTTCGAGAAGCTCCATCACCTTGTAGGCCGTTGTATCACAGTTGCAGAGAAAGGCCTGCGGCAGGGGATCCGGAAGGGTTGGCGTCATCAGGATCCCTCTCTCTGTCCGGTCCGGAATCACCCTAAGCGCTGCCGGGTCCCGTCCCACCCGGATCAGCGCCTTGCAGCAGCCAAGATACCGGTCGCAGATGTTCTTTGTCCCGTGGACGTTGCCGACAAAGACAAGGTCCGAGAGCCCCTGGTCGAGGAGAAGTCTTGTCATCTCCTCCATTCCCCGGAAGCCGTCGGTCACGACACAGTCGACATCATCATCGACATCGTAGTAGTCGACAAAAATCAGCGGGGTATCCAGAAGCGCAGCCTTGAGTGCGTCCAGGTACGGGCGCTTCATCTCCCCGATCACCATGCAGGCATCCTGCGGGCTCTCCGGCATCCGCGGGACGATGGCCTCGTTCTCCTCGTCCTCCGTCACGATCCGGAGGGTCAGAAGAACCCCCCGCTTCATCGCCTCGTCCGCAATGCAGCGGTACACCTCCATATAGAAGGCGGGACTCTCCTGGAGATAGCGCTGGGCGATGAACACCTGCGCCATCGCCGCCTTCTCCCGGTCCTTCCCCGTATCCCGCGGCTGGTTCTCCTCGTAGCCAAGCTCTCTTGCCTTCTCGAGAACCAGCTTCCTGGTCTTTTCTCCGACACCCTTTTTCCCGGATATCGCAAGAGAAACCGCCGAGACCGAGATTCCGGTCTCCTTCGCGATGGTCTCCAGTTTGATCTTCTTTGTGCGCCCCATTCCGTCCTCCGGCCGGGAATCTCCCGGTAATTTGCTTAATTTTAGTTCATATTGTTTGAGGTGACAAGGGTAGTGATGCGACGAAACTTAAGTTTCGTTCCGATTTGTACAGGTTGCCGTAGAGTCCAGATAAATTTCGGGCGATGTGACCATGCCGCTCCGGCTGACAAAATGCAGGCAGTTGCGCTAAAATGTCAGTCAGACAGGCTTGTAGGAGAAAGCCTGCGGGGGACTGGATATGAGGTCAGAAGTTTACGGAAAACGGGATCCGAACATGGAAAGACTGTGTGCATCTGTGCTGGCGCACAGTGCCGGCCAGACAGCCATCGACATTGCATGGGTTCCGAGAGATGCCGCATCGTACAAAAGCCTCATGGACAGCCTCATCACCGTGCTCTCGGACGAGCTTCCGGCCATTCCCCTCTATATCCCGCAGGAGATCTTCCGGGACTTTACCGGTCTTTCCGAATCCGAACTTCCGGAAATGCTTGAAAAGCGTCTTCTTCGCATCCGTCGTGTCATCCTCTTTATCCGTCCGGATATTTCCTCCGATACCATCTTCAAGGCAATCACCTGGATGGCCGAAAACGTCGATACCGGCTTCTCACTGCCCGACGTCACAAAGCACTGCTATCTGAACCGCTATTACTTCAGTTCTCTCTTCCACGAGGCCACGGGAATCCGCTACTGCGACTACGCAAAGATCATGAAGGTCGAGCGGGCAAAGATCCTGCTCACCGGTCCCTCCAGAAAGCAGACGGTCGCCATCGCCGCAACACTCGGCTTTCGCGATCCCCAGTATTTCTCGGACATGTTCCGGGAGGTGACGGGCGTGCGCCCTGCAAAGTATCAGTATGACGTGGAGGACGACCTGAAGAACTACCTTCCCCGCCTTGCAAAGAAAAAGGAGACGTGCCTGCAGGAAGGCGCAGCCGCAGAGAACTAATCCCGTTCGGGAATCCCATCAGAAAAGAAAGAAATCAGAAGAAGAAGTCACAGGACATAAAAAAAGGACAGAAGCGGAATCTCTTCCGCCGCTGTCCCTTTCTCTTTCCATGTCTTTTTCGGTGCCGGTCACCAGAATCTCATCGATCGGCGTGTCAAAGATCACGCTCAGGATTCCGAGGTTTCTCGTCGTGGGAACGTCCTTTCCGGACTCCCAGTTGGAGATGCTCGCCGTGGAAACCCCGACGAGGGTTCCCAGCTGTTCCTGCGAGATCTTCGGCACACACCGCTTGCGAAGTGCCCGAATTCTCTGTCCGGTCTTTCCTGCATCGACGGTGAGCAGCATGTAGTCGCGCATCAGATCCACACGGATCGCCTTGTGTTCCTGTTCCATAAGTCACCTCCTGTTGATGCCAGATGAACGAGGGACTTTTAAGTATATCGCAGGGTGGAAAGACCGTCTATTGGTGCACTCCTACAAAGATCCGGGATCTGTTTTGGTGAATTTATCAGTCAATCTCCATCTCTTCCCCGGGGTGGAGGTAGAAGGCGCCCTCCGGGGCAAACTTCCCTGCATTCTTCTCATCGTAGAGTGCAAGGTTTGCATCGCAGGTGTGATAGGGAACGGAGACCCCTGCCTTCACAAGCTCTGCGCACGCTTGTGCCTCTGCAGGATCCATGTTGTAGACGCCGTCGCAGCAGAAAAGCGCCACACTGATATGCCGTTTTGCAAGCTCTTGCATCTCTTCCGTCTTCGAGGTATCCCCGGAGATGTACAGGGTCTTGCCGTCGGAAAAGGTCAGGACAAAGCCCACGCATTTTCGAATGTCGTGATTCCTGTTGTTCCCCGCCTGCACGGCCTCGACCTTGCAGAAGTCAAAGGCAAAGGTGTGGTAGACGCCGTGTGTCAGGGCATCCGCATATGTAATCACCCTCGTCTCCGGTTTCCTTCTCACAAGCTGTACCTGGTTGTGGTCGAAGTGATCATGGGTTACCAGAATGAGGTCTGCAGCTTTTTCATAGTCTTCTTTCCTTCCCGCAAAGGGATCCACATACAGGACAGCCCCTTCCGGGGTCGTGATCCGAAGGCTTGCATGGCCGATGTAATGTAACAGAGCATGTGCTGACATTTCTTTTCCTCCTGATAGTCTTATAGTTCCACCGGCTCCGTGCCGGTATCATAGGACGCGTTTTCCGTCTGCTCCTTCCGATAACGGGCCACCTCATCCGCAAGGCATTCCACCTCGCGCTTTCCATCCCCGGGCAGGATGCCGTGCTTTTTTTCCGGCGGAAGATACGCCTCCACCCCGTACCATCTCTCCCCGGTGCGACGATGGAGGATCGAAAGGAGTGCCTCCCGGACATCCTTTTCCCGGATCGCGGGGATATAGATCCTTGTCCTTTTGTGAACGCTCCCGTCCAGGACCTCTCCCTTCACCCTGTCATACCCGCAGCGAAGACACCCGCCGTCCTGTAGGATGAGAAACGCCGTATCACCGACCAGAAGATCGGGCTTTTGTCTTTCTTCTGTCATAATAGAGAATCCAGGCCGCAGTGGAAACCACGGGGCTTGCCCCGTGCCGCGAAGCGGGGCGGCCGCCCTCCTTCCTTCAGGCAAATACAAGCCCCCGATTGTGGCAAATCACCCTGCACTGGCGAATCGGAGCCTCCCTGCAGATTCCCTTTTCCACAAACTGGTATCGGTCGTTATGCTTGCCACTGACGGTAAGCGTATGTCCCTTGTACAAAACTAGCGCTCCTGGCAGTTCACGTTTCATATCGTTGTATCCGCGTGTACTCTTCCTGACAGACAGCCTGGATATCTCATGCGGGTGCTGTGCCCGATACTCTGCCAGGCTGATATACTTTGAAACCCCGTCCGTCTGTCCGGTGCGTTTATGCCTGTTCTTGCAGACAATCCTGTCGTCCAGACAATAGGTCCGTTCTTTCTGGTAATGAATTCTCGCTCTGTCGTGCCGTCTGAACTGCAGGATCATCTGCCTGTTGGAAAACGTCGGTATTTCCTCTGGGCAGATCCCCATGGCATCAACAGCGATAATCCACGCATCGATGTGATGGGTATTATCGTCCTTCTCCTTTTCGGGAAGACCATATTCAATACGGCTTCGGTGTGTTTTCTGCCCTGTCGTAACATAGGTCGGGTACAGGGCTGAGAGTTCTGTTAACAGGCGCTGCATGATCTGATTGAGTACGCTGAGTACGTGATATTTCTTCAGCTGGCCCTGTTTCTTTCCCTGCAGTTTTGCCGAGGCAGTCTCGTTTTTATGCACAAGCTCATGACATTTCGCACACAGCCCCGCAACGTTATCAATACTTTCTGAGCCACCACGGCTTCTCGGAACAATGTGGTGATAGTGCTCGATTTTCCGTCTTCCGCAGAGCAGGCATCTGCCGTGCTGCAGAGAGAAGACGGCTTCATTACGATCTGCGAATCCGAACAGTTTTCCCTTCTGATACTGCCAGTTCAAAATGCCGGGATTCTCCATCTTCGCAAAGTCGAAACGGCTGATCTCGATCGCAATGTTCCGGATCGGATAATACTCTGCAAGACGTTTTACCGCCTGAAGATGGGTGTCCAGCAGATTCCGGGCAGTCGGCGTAAGCCATCCTTCCGGGCGTTTCCTGTTGTTGAACCTCGCCTTACTGTTGCGGATTGACTTGCATCTGACCGGTCTTTTACAGCCCGGCAGCATGCGGTAGATCCTGGTCTTTCTTAACGTGCCTGTCCAGTCTGCGGAAACAGCCCGTCTCTGGCGGCGCTTCCGTTCGCCGCGCCTTGATGCCTGCCGATGGATTCTGCGGTCCTTCATGTGCGTCGGAACAGCTTTGTTGTCCGTCTGAAGGACATAGGAGCCGAGGCTCCTTCCTTTGCCGTCAATCAGTGCCAGACCGATATTTGTTCTTCCGGGGTCGATACCAAGTGTTACGATATCCAGTCCCGGATTCTCGATCTGATATGTCAAACGGATAACGAACGGTCTCCGGCAGACGATGCGTGCCTTGCCGGACCGGAGCATACGTTTCGTTCTTCCGTAGTGGTGAGTCGGCATCAGCGGCGTGCCGTCCGCATTCTGAACCATGATATTGACTTCGAACATGCGCTGATGCCTCCTTTCGCAGATTTGGCTGTAAGCCACAGGCATTTCAGCCTGTTGAGTTTCCATAGCCTTGGTACGCCCTGTGCAGAGCGGGCAGCTTGGAATCACCGCCCGGTGCAGACGTATCACGGCTCTGCTCACTGACGCCACGTCGCTTCCGGCGCAGAACTGATCAGGCGTTCCCTTTTAAGGTTCCCCCGACCAATCCCCTGGGCTTGCCCAGGGGTCAGTGAAGCCATCCTCCCGTTCACAGCGGCAAGAATACACACCGAAAGCACCACTGCGGCGGCCGTAAGAAGCCGCCTTCGAAGTGTCTTGATCTCTCTTTCCTTTACCTGCTTTTCGAGTTCCCCGATGGTATCCCGAAGATCCTGTACCGCATCCTGCCCCGCTCCCATCTCCTGTGCCCGGTCCAGATACCCGTTCGCCTTCTCGAGGCTCTTTGTGCTCCGGTTCCCGGAAAGGACAAGGAGCGATGCAAGGGTAAGATACGCGCCCTTCAGGAGTTCCGGTTCCGTGCTTCTGTCCGTGAACAGGGTGAGGTTTGAAATGGCATCCCCGCCGTATGTCGGAGCATCCGTCAGAAGTTCGGACACCGCAAGAAGATACCGTCCCTCGATGCAGTGCACTGCCATCGAATCGGCGCGCTTTCTTGCCCTGTCGTACTCCCCGCTTTGCAGGTCGTGCGCAATCAGCCGGTACATCGCCTCGGTGTTACCCTTTTTTGCAAGGCGGGTCATGTTGTAGGAAAACTTCTCCTCCTGTCCCGTGGCCTCATAAAAGGCCGCCATCGTGTGAAGCAGGTAGTTTCCGTCGCTGCAGTCCCGGAGGCGGGACAGGAGCTGTTTCTCATCAGAAGCCTTGCAGTGAGCGGCAGCGTAAAGGTCCGGATCCCCGGTTTCTTCCGCGTTCTTCCTGTGAAAGTGCCAGCTTTTGTCCATCACCTTTTCGGGATCCGGAACACAGACCGGTATGGGATGCTCTGATGCAAGATCCGGATCGACAGAGGAGGCGGCAGCTGAGCTTTCATGCATCTTTACCACCACCTCGACAAGGATCAGGACAAGCATGACCGGCGCACAGAAGCAGAAGGCGGACAGGAGAAGTGCCGGTACCGCGCTGACAAAGACAAGCGGGAGATTACCGGAAAGGAATCCTGCCGTAAACGCCCCGGAAAGAGCAGCTCTCACATGGTCAAAGTGTGCCGAAACCCACCCTGTCACGGGATCCGGGGACGATACGGGAAGGAGAAGGGAGAGCGCCCCGATTGCATACCCCGCAAGGGACCAGATCCAGCCGGTGAAATGGCCGGTGACATAGACGGGAAACAGGAGGATCTTCCAGAGAATCGAAAGAAAGCGGGAAGGACTCATGATACACCTCCCGGAAGGCGCACGGCTCCGAAGGCCTCTGCGCAAAGGGAAAGGTTAAGATCCTGTCCTGTCATATACCTGGTAAAGACGCAGCCTGCAGGAAAGCGGACAAGGAGTTTCTCCCCCGAAAGGTCAAAGACCACCTCGAGCACAAGGTCCGGCCGCTGCGCCAGGGAGTCCAGAAGGTGCGCAAAGCACACCTCGCTTCCTATCACCCGCACCGCGGACTTTGGCTTTGCCTCCCGGATTTTCCGAGCAATCGTCTCTTCTCGGACTGTCATGTTCTCCCCCTCTAGTTCATCACCGCATCACAGGTCAGGCTCTTTGCAAGAGCAAGGGCCCTGTCGTTTTCTTCCTTTGTGCCGCCCTTATACACCCAGCTGCCCCCGAAGGTCTTTGCAAATCCCGCCTGCATGAGCTCCTGCCGGCAGGGCGCATCAGCTCCCCTTTTCCGGAACTTCAGCTTCAGCGCTCCCGCCTTCCGGTCGCGAAGACAGGTGGCAGGAGAGGTCCCGGACGGCTCCTTCTCTTCCTTCTCCACCTTGGCCTGAAACGCCGCACCGCGGTCACTATGAAGGTGCACCGCCCCGGTTTTGAGAAGCAGCGGCTTCTCCCCGAAAAACGGCTCGGAATCATAAAGTTCCAGCCGCAGCATCTGCTCATAGCGCTCCACCCCGGGGAAGGCACCGGGCTGTGTCCTGACCCGCACCACACAGAGCGTTCCCGGCGAGATGGCCTGTCCCGTAAAGACCTGGTGCTCCGTCCCGTCCTGCACGCTGATCCGGTACAGCCAAAGCTCTGCAGGAGCCGTGTTCCGGTTGACGACAAGCACGGTCCCGAGGCCCTTTCCCTCTGCATCAACATGGAAAGAGGAAAGTTCCACCAGGGCATACGCATTGTCCGCAGAGATCACGGGATCCGGCGTTTTGATGAGCGTTTCATATTCGAGAGGATCGCTCTGATACAGGGCGGACAGAAGGGCATCCCGTCCCTTTGGTCCGAAGGTGTGCAGAAGACGCCTAGAAAACACCGGAAGATCCCCCGCGCTCTTTGCCCTCCGGTACAGGGCAAGCGCCTCCCTCTCAACGCTCTTTCCTGCCTGTATAAGGCTCTTTGTCCGTTCGATGAGATCCTCCATGGGCAGGTGCTCCAGTCCCGGGTGGAGACCTGTCAGGATTTCATCCCTTAAAGGTCCCTCCAGGTCCTGAAGAGCTTCCTCTGCCGGGCGTACGATGGAGCTCTCCAGCGTTCTCCAGAGGGGATCGTCCGGGGTGAGGGCCTGTTTCATGCGGGTACAGGATGGCAGAATTCTTCTCTCAAAGGACAGGGCTGCGGGGATCTTCTCCCTGGCGTCAAAGGCCTTGGTCTCCTCCTGTCCGAGGGCCATGATCGCCTGATTCAGGGCATCCCGGATCTTCAGGATCTTCCGCCCGGCGACCTTCTCCGCGGCAAGAAGACAGATAAGGGCATTGGCGATTCCCGTCGCCGGGGAAGCGAGGATCTGTGCCCGCACCGGCTCGAACAGGAACTTCCGGAATGCCTGCGTCATCTCGTGCTCCGATGCTCCCTCCCAGCCGCATCTTCCTGCAAGGTACCCGCTCAGGGTCCTGTCAGGCAGGATTTCATAATCAGAGAGAAGGCAGAACAGAAGGGTCCAGTCTTTTGGAAGGTCGAAGATCGAATCCCTTGCAAGAAGGGACAGAGAGGCGATGACCATGGCGTCCGGATCGCCGACCTTTGCCGGAACACTCTGAAAGAGCCAGTCATCGGAGTCGAACAGATCCGTCTTATGGCGGATCCAGAAAAAGGCATAGGGAGAACGGGGAATCCGGGCGGCCGCTTTTTTTGCTTCCTCTAAAGTCAGCGCCTCACGTTCGATCCCGGAGAGGTTGATCATGACATGTCCCTGCACGGCGCGCTCAATGTCCTTTGGCCGTGCGGATGCGAGGATTCCCAGCTGATAGAAGGGATTGTCCTTCAGTGCACACACAAGCCCCGCCGGCGTACTGTCAAGACTTACGTTTTCGACTCTCTTCGTGCGGCTCATCAGGCAATTCCCCCCAGAATTGTTGCGAAATGATTACATTTTTAAGTGTACCACATGGCAGGCACTTAAAGGAGGAGATAACGGGAAAACCTGCGCAAAAAAGGATCGAGTAGGAGGGGGTGACTAACCCCCGTCCTCTCACACCACCGTACGTACCGTTCGGTATACGGCGGTTTCAATAGTGTTAGTGCGCAAGGGCTGTATAAGCGGCGACCATATCAATGAGTCCCCACTTGTACAGCTTTTCGTTTGTAAGGGCCATTTTGACCCCCTGGGAGTTTGATATTCTCCAGTAGGCCTTGCGGGAGTAAGCCGTGTTGTAGGCCAACTCCCCATTAATACCAAGTTTCCGCAGCTCCCGCAGTTTCGTTCTGGGCAGTTTCCATTGCTTCCAGATGCACATGCGGATTCTGTGGTTCAGCCACTGCTGTGAGGTAATAAGGAACTTCCTCATGGTTGCAATGCCGTAATAGTTCAGCCATCCCGAAACGTAGAGCCTGATCGCTCTGAACGCAGGAAGGATGCTCTGAGCATGCCTCCGGGAAGAGAGGTTCCTCAGATTCGATCTGAACTTTGCCAATGACTTCGGATGAACCCGAACGTAGACGCCGTTCCTGTTCTTTCCCAATGCGAAGCCAAGGTACTTGAATTGCGTGGCTGAAAAGACGCTCACTACCCTGCTCTTGGTTCTGTTGACCGTGAGCCCGAGGTTGCCCTCGAGGTAGGAAACGCTGGAGTTCAGCAGGCGTTCTGCCGCCCGTCTGCTCTTCGCAAACATGGCGATGTCGTCTGCATAGCGGACAAATCGAACGCCTCGTTTCGCAAACTCCTGATCGAATTCATTCAGGTAGATTAACGACAACAGAGGACTCAACGGTCCGCCCTGCGGGCTCCCGGCCTCTGTTTCTTCAAAGACGCCCTGATCCATAACACCACTTTTCAGAAACCTCTTGATGAGCTGTATGACCCGCTCGTCCGTGATGTTGCGACGAAGGATATTGAGCAGGTGTTCATGGTTGATCGTGTCGAAATACTTCGACAGATCCAACACTACAGCCTGTGTGTATCCCTCTTCCGCATACTCCTTGACCTTGTTAATGGCTCCCTGTGCACTGCGCCCCGGTCGGTATCCATAGCTTTCGTCTGCAAACAGCGGCTCATAAATGGGCGCCAGTTGCTGAGCTACGGCCTATTGGATAATCCTGTCGACTACCGTTGGAATGCCAAGCTTCCGCACTCCACCGTCCGGCTTCGCGATCTCTTTGCGACGAACTGGTTGCGGGGTATATTTGCCCCGGTAGATATCTTCCACCAGTCTCGCTCCGTTCTCTTTCAGCCAGATGAGCGCTTCCTCGATCGACATGCCGTCGATTCCGGGTGCACCGTGATTCGCCTTCACTCTCTTGTAGGCCCTGTTAAGGTTGTCCTTGTTCAGGATCTTTTCCAAGAGTGCAGGTCCTGCACTGCCCCTTTCCTTCCATATCAGTCGGTGAGACCTCCGCCCTCCTGCATATCCTTCGTGTTCCGCACTATTCTTTTGCAGGCAGTGCTCTTTTGCGAGCGATTCTGCTTTCATCGGTCCTGCCTCCTTTCCCCGGCTGTACTCAGGACTATAGTAAACGACATAAATAAATTTACTTTGAACTGTTGAGCCGCACGTGCTACTATCCTCCTGTAAGGAGGTAGCTGTATGAACTCACGGAAATACCATACCGATCCCGAAGAACTCCTGCGTCAA
>Ga0256406_1005671_pt1 | contig 13155 bp, 13 predicted proteins | sample RumenRJG_03DNA_FD_185986 | JGI IMG/M metagenome (GOLD analysis project Ga0256406, IMG submission 185986) | Bovine rumen microbial communities from Lethbridge, Alberta, Canada - RJG_03 | ecosystem: Host-associated > Mammals > Digestive system > Stomach > Rumen | place: Canada: Alberta | collected...
TGTAGCAACGCTTGCTCAGGCTGAACGATCGCTTGTTGTCTTGGTACTCTGCTTTCTTCTCGGCTTCCGCCAGATCGGGGTCAGATGCCTTTCTGCCAAGTCTCGGTCCGAACATCTGTATGCCATACTCTTTGCAGTACGCCCTGTTCTTTCTCGTCCGATGGATCTGGTCGACTAGGACCCGTTCCGGGTAGTGACCGATTCGAGCGCGATAGCGCTCGACCGCCCCCCCGCAGAGTCTCGGTCTCGTTGTAGGACTCGTACGAGAACTTCTCGATCCTGGCAAGCCCAGACTCGTCAAGGCTCATGTCGAACCTGGGGCCGAATTCAACCGGTTTGTTGGTCTTGCCTCTGACAATCGGACGAATGAACGGCATTTGAAGGCTGCCAATCCTGTGATCCACGCGGTACCTTGTTGTCGTACATGTACTTCTGCTGAAGGTAGAGCTCCCGGATGACAACGAATTTTCTCATCTCCCGGTCATCCAGCTTTTGCCCCTTCGCCATGAGGTCTTCAATATGGCGAAGGTCCCTGCGCAGGTACGGAAGCTGCCCCTTGACCACGCTGCGGATCCTGTCTGCACTCGGCTTCTTGGATTTTGCCAGGTTCAGGTACTCCTTGTGGGCGTTTTCACAGTGCATTCTTGGCATGGGGAGATTGTTATCGTGGCAGACTCTCCGGATGATTGCCTCCGCCTTCTCCCTTACCTCGTTCAGCAGGAAAGTGTCCATGGGATAACGGATGTCCACAGGAGCGCAGGTGGCATCGAGAATCAGAGCTCCGCCGTTTGATGCTTCCCCTGCCGGCTTTGCTTCTTATGCCGGTTTGCTGCTCTGGCTTGCCTCAGACGCCTTCTCCGTTCCGGGGTCTGCGCCATCTGTATTGGAAGGAGCGGCTGTATCACCAGAGGATCCGCCTCCTGGGTCGCTGGGACCGCCCTTCCTATGGGGATGTTTGCGGTTTCCGTGAGCTTGTCCTTTGCTGACATAACGAGGTCATGGTTCTTAGAGACGACATCCTCGTTGATCTGGTCAACGGTCACGTTCCCGATTCTCTTTCTGGACAGAGTGATGAGACTTGGGTCAAATGGAGCTTTCGTCTGAAAGCGCGGCAGGCCGATGAAGTACTGGAAATACGGATTCTCCTGAATCTGCCGGACCGTCTCCCGATCTGAAGTTCCAAATCTGGTCTGGATGATCAGGGTTCCTAACGCCATTCGGAATGGCTTCGCCAGATTTCCAGCTTCCGTTCTGCTCAGCTTGGATGCGTAGACGGTTTCATAGTCATCCCAGAGGATCAGCTCAGCGAGCTGGTAACAGCGGTTATGGTGGTCAAGAGGGTTCCCAATGGGCTGGTCAAAGTCGTTCAGCTGGATCTGGTTATGCATTTCGGATGAATATTTGTACATGGCTTCCGCGGTCCTCTCAGAGCGATTTTTGAGAGTGTGTGCAGGGGGAATTTGCCTTAAATCCTCGATTCCTCTCAAATCAGGGTTCCAAATCCTTGCACCTATTTACCACTGAAGGGCCAAAGAACGCCGCAAAATGAGGCAAAACTGAGATTTTCAATCCCGTTCAGCTGACACTATATAAACTAAAACATAAAACTACAAATAATATGCATTACGTGCTTAATACACTAGATATACACAAGATAAATGATGCAGGTCACATACTACCTGCACAGCTATTTCGGATAGATATTATTAATAATATTATACACAAGAAATGATCATAGGCAACAAATACAATATATCAAGTAAACTCAGCATATATAGCGACATAATATCTAATTTTGAATAATTATATAGTATATAGGATATGTATATTTGACGGTAAATACAAAATTTTACAAAAATAAAATTGACATGTTGCACAACTGATGATAGCATAAAGACATTGATAAATGATTTTATAAAATAATTGCTTAAAATCATTATCAATGGCTGTTGAATCAGGGGAGATTCATCGCGAACACCGGCTCTGTGTGAAACGGAGTCACAATTTTTATCCTAAGGAGGGAAAGGTAATGAAAAAACGAGCATTGTCATTGATTCTTGCATCAGCAACTGCGGTCGGACTTTTAGCAGGATGTGGATCCTCGAGCGACACCTCAACAACCACAGCCGAAAATGATACTTCAACAGAGTCGGCATCATCGACAGCTTCAGCCTCAACCAGCGAGGCAACGACAACAGAAAATAGTTCGTCCGGTGATGATATCACCATTAGAATGTGGACTTTCCTAGATCCGACAAATACTGAGAATGGAAGATCTGTTGCTCTTCAGCAGATGATTGACGAATTCCAGGAAGAGAATCCTGGCGTCAAGGTTGTTGTAGAGCCTCAGGATTGGACAACAATGACAGCGAAATTCCTTGCAGCCAATGCGTCCGGAGATGCACCTGATATTATGTGGTGCGCACGCGATGAGCTGTACGGTGTACTTGATGCTGGCGCTCTTGAACCGCTTGAAAATTTGTTTATGAAAGACTGGACACAGGAAGAGATCGATGATGTTGATGACGCCTTCTTCCGATTTGGTGAACGTGACGGCAAGCATTATACGCTGACATTGAATAAGAACTGCACAGGCTTTCTTTACCGTGAGGATCTCTTAAAGGATGCCGGATTGGAAGTCCCGACAACATTTGATGAACTCTATGATGCAGGAGTGAAGTTAACTGGTAAGGATTCGAGCGGCATTGACCGTTATGGTATGGGAATGTCTTTCTCTACAGAAACCAATGATGCTCAGTGCATCGTGAACTGGCTCCTCCAGGAAAATGGTGATCTCTTCAATGAGGATGGGACTGCTAACTGGGCTAATGAAGGCGGCGTTAAGGGACTTGAGTGGACCAAAAAGTGTGTTGATGACGGCATTACACCTGCTGAGAGTGTGAATACGACTATTGAGGATATCTATACAGAGTTTGCGGCAGGCAAATATGCTATGTCAGTTGGCAGTGCTGTTCGACTTTCTACACTGCGCCAGAATGCTTCGTTTGATGGCAGTACAATTCAGTTTGCACCCCTTCCGGGAGGAACTGTAATTGATGGTTGGTTTGTTGGTATTTGGTCTGGATCGCAGCACAAGGAAGAAGCAGGAAAATTTCTCGAGAAAATGTACTCTCCGGAGTCAGATCTTAAGTGGATTCAGATTGGTGGTCAGGCACCTAACAGAAAATCAACTGTTGATAAGATCGAAATTACCGACGAAAACAAGTATCTGGATTCGATGCTCGCCGCATTTGATCAAGGGTGGCTTCCGTCTAATGATAAGGCATATGTTGGCTGGAAACTTGATTTGAACTATCCGGTTCAGGACGTTCTGACGAATAATGCCGATCCGATGACAGCACTCAAAGACGCGGAAAATCGTTTCAACAGTGACAATGGCCGTTAATTACTAGAAATATCAGCAGAAAATTACATAGTTATTTATAGCAGGAGCGCGTATCAATAAGCTCCTGCTATAAATTGAGAGGGCAGGCTGCCGTGAACACAAAAATACTAAAAAAATTTTCATTTATGTACATCGTGCCGGCAATGGCTTTTTTAACGATGTTTTTAATTGCCCCGTTGATATATACTTTATATTGCAGTTTTTTTAATCTTGACTACCTTGTAAAAGGCGACTTTGTTGGACTTAAAAATTATGCTACCTTACTCACCGATAAAAGAGTTATTAGTGCTTTTAGATTTACATTTGTCATAACGATTATTTCGACAGCTTGTTCTGTCGTTATTGGACTTGCACTTGCCCTTTGGATTGATAGAAAACATGGCCCCTTCGCTTACGCAATTGAAATGTTCGGTCTAATTCCGTGGGTAATTTCCATGGTTGTTGCAGCACTGCTATGGAGATGGCTGTTTAATGGAGACTTAGGATTATTCAATATGATCCTCAAAGGACTGGGACACGATCCTATTTATGTTGTGCAAAACAAAGATTCGGCAAGAATCGCTCTTGTATTTGTCCTTGTTTGGAGACTCGTTGGCTATGCGATGGTTATGATTCTTGCTGGACTCAAGAGTCTAGATCAGTCACTAGTCGAGGCGGCCAAGGTTGATGGTGCAAATGGCTGGCAAATGCTTTGGTATATTAAGCTTCCGTTGATCAAAACATCCGTTCTTCTCTCTACTATTGTTCTCACAGTTAGTAACTTTACAAACAACACGGTTCCGCTGGTACTTACAAGTGGCGGACCAAATGATGCAACAAATGTTATCACCCTTATGCAATACAATCTAGGATTTCGGTATTACCATTTCGGCACATCATCTGCTTTGTCTGTACTTATCATGATAGTTGTGTCTCTGATAATTTTGGCATACATCAAGGTCAGCGATTATAAGATCTAATACTACCATGGTTTATCAGGCATCATACCAAGAATATTAAGGCCACAAAAATGGAAAAAATCACACATAAGGTCGTAATCAATAAAATAGTAGAAATAATCATTTTAATTCTCCTTGCATTCATCACAATAATTCCAATTTATTGGGGAATCGTGACATCTCTAAAAAATACGAACGAAATAGCATCGTACCCACCTAAGGTCATTGGGTTTAATGTTACATGGAACAACTACATGCGTATTATTACACAAGGGTATTTAAGAGCACTGGGAAACAGTGCTTTTTATTCACTTGTGACCATTCTTTTGTGCCTTGTGCTAGGCTACATCGCAGGATATGGGTTCGAACGCCGATTCTTCCCGCTAAAGAGATTTTGGTTCTCACTTGTTGTAATTGGTATTCCGCTTTCTACGGGTTGCTCAGTGCTTCTTATCCCAAATTATCTGATGATGATGAAACTTCATATGACAAATCATATTTATACTATGCCGATAATTTACACTACATATAACCTTCCTCTTTGCATTTGGATGATGATATCTGGAGTACGGTCTCTTCCAATTGAGGTAGAAGAGTCGGCAAAGATAGATGGATGTTCTCAAAAATATATAATCGCAAAACTGATTCCGCCGATTATTAAGCCATCATTTGCTGCCGCAGGAATCTTCATATTCATCGGAGCTTGGAATGAGTATATTTCCACTTCTGTCATGATCAACAGCAGAGAACTTAAGAACGTCCAGATGGCTATTTATGATTATATGGGATTCTTCGGCCAGGAATGGGGTCCGCTCTGCGCTGCCGCTACGGTGGCCATTATTCCGATTCTTATTGTGTTCACGGTTCTTGGGAAACAGTTGGTAAGCGGTCTTACTGCAGGGGCAGTAAAAGGATAGAGCCTTTAGAGAATGAATGTCTTAATCCTGACCCGGAAATAAGCCCGGCGTATGTCTCGGCGTGAATAGAGAGGACAAATCCTATGTCGGTTAGAAGCAAAAATGAGCAGTATGAAATAGTAGTGATAGGAGGAGGCATTGCTGGTGTTTGCGCCGCTGTTGCTGCCGCGAGAATGGGGTGCAAGGTAGCCATTGTACAAAATCGTTCTGTCTTCGGTGGAAACGCAAGCTCAGAAATACGCATGCACATTGTTGGAGCAAATTGTCATTCTTCAAAAGCAAATCTTAGAGAAACAGGGATTCTAGAAGAAATATTGTTGGAGAATAAGCATCGAAATGCGTATGCAAACTTCCCGATATTTGACATGATCTTATGGGAAACGGTTTACTTAACTCCTAATCTTACCGCTTACCTTAATACAAATATAGATAATGTCGTAATGGATGGTAACAGAATTCAATCAGTGATAGGACATCAAAATTCAACAGAGACTGAGTTAAATCTCTCTGCTGATATTTTTATCGATGCAACAGGCCATGGAACTGTTGGAGTAATGGCAGGAGCGGCAAATCGTACCGGATCGGAATCAAAATATGAATTTGGAGAGCCTACTGCTCCTGAAAAGGCAAACAACTACAAAATGGGCAGTACTATAATGTTCCATGCTGTAAATCGAGGAAAGCCAGTAAAATTTATCAAACCTGCCTGGGCGCATACATATACGGAAGAAGACTTGAGATTCCGTCCTCATGTAAATCGAATCGCAGTGGATGATGAGAACGGGATAGGTGATGCGAATTCACCAGAAGCAAAAGGCAAGCTTCCTGAGTTTTCGAACATGGATGCTGGATATTGGTGGTGCGAGCTTGGCGGAGACCTTAACGACAATATTAGTACCTGTGAAGAAATTCGAAATGAGCTTTTAAAATGTGTATATGGAGTTTGGGATCATATCAAAAACGGTGGCGATCACGGAGCAGAGAATTATGATCTTGACTGGGTAGGAATGGTACCAGGGTATCGTGAGAGCAGAAGGCTGGAAGGCGACTATATTCTGAATGAAAATGATGTCAGGGCAAATCGCATCTTTGATGATGCTGTCGCATATGGTGGATGGCCAATGGATGTTCATATTCCTGGCGGAATTAATGATCTATCACGTTATCCATCGAAAGTCTATAACTTTGAAGGATGTTATTCGATTCCATATCGATGTTATTACAGCAGAAATATCGATAATCTGATGATGGCAGGGCGTGACATAAGTACATCAAAAATGGCTTTTAGCTCTACTAGAGTTATGGGGACTTGTGCAGTAGGAGGGCAAGCTTCAGGAACAGCGGCAGCTCTAGCAGTAAGACATCATGAGACGCCAAGGGATGTTGGGTTAAAGCATATTCATGAGCTTCAGCAGGTTCTACTTAAAAATGATTGCTATATTCCTGGATTTGTTAATGAAGACGAGAACGATCTCGCAAGAAATGCAATTTTTACAGCAAATAGCGAAATAGAGGGGTGCTCGGCAGAAAATGTTGCAAATGGTGTTTCGAGGCCTGTCGGAAACAAAGGAAACTATTGGCAGTCTAAAGATCTTTCAAATGCAATGCTTACATGCACATTAAAAGAGCCGACGGAAATTAGTGAAATACGGATCACATTTGATACAAATCTTAGTACTGAGATTCAACCATCTATGATTCGCAATGTTTATGATCGTGAAGTAAAGGGAATGCCAAATGAACTGGTGAAAAGCTATATCGTACGTATGTATTTAGGAAAGAATATCCTACTTGAAAAACATATAGAAGATAACCACCAGCGCTTAAACGTTATTGAAACTTCGGACATATTATGCGATCGAATTGAAATTGCAGTTGTAGAAACGTATGGAGTTCCATTTGCAAGAATTCAGGAAGTAAGAATGTACGGAAAAAATACTTGATATAAGATAGCTACTATTGGAAATCAGTAAGCTGTAAGAATTATCTTATCAATTTGCACACGTTAAATTAATCAAAATTTTGAGTTATAAGTTATTATGTAAATTAATATAAGGATACTCACTATGAAATGCTTTGTTCATGAAATTCCGAAACCATCTTTGAATCCGCCAATTCAAAAAGAATATGATGTAGTAGTTGTAGGCGGCGGTATGAGCGGAATCTGTGCAGCAATAGCAAGTGCTAGAGAAGGCGCAAAGACTGCCCTGATTCAGGATCGCAGTGTATATGGCGGAAATGCAAGTTCAGAAAACAGAATGCACATATCAGGTGCATCTTGCCATTGGGGTAAGGAGAATGCAGCAGAAACCGGAATTTTGATGGAATTGCAGCTTGAGAACAAACGTCTTAATGATAGTTACAATTATTCCATATGGGATGGTGTTCTCTGGTCAACGGTTCGCAATACGGCAAATCTTGACAGTTACATGAACACAACAATGGATGTGGTTCACTCTGATGGACAGAAAATTCGATCAATAGAATGCTATCAGATGAGCACAGAAGTTCGCTATGAATTTACATCCAAAATTTATATTGACTGTACCGGCCATGGCACGCTTGGTTATTTTGCTGGTGCAGAATATAGAATTGGGCGGGAAGATAAAGTCGAATTCCATGAAAAGGATGCACCTGATAAGCCGGATGGCGAAACAATGGGAAATACTATATATTTCTGCGCACACGATACGGGTCATCCTGTAAAATTCGTTAAACCATCTTGGGCACTCGACTTTGATGAAAGCTGGTTTAAATATCGTTACCATGGAGATGTTGTTGTATATCATGATGCTGATGATGTTGTCGTACTAAAGCCTGGTGAGGATTATGAAGATCATGCTGATCAACTTGTGGAAAAGTATGATGTGAAGTCGGGCTATTGGTGGATTGAAGTTGGCGGTGACTACGACGATATCATCAAACAGGCAGAAGATATCCGGTATGAATTATACCAAATAGTGTACGGCGTCTGGGATCACATAAAAAATCATGGTGATCATGGTGCTGAAAATTATGAATTGGACTGGGTTGGTGTCGTGGGAGCGTTTCGTGAGAGCCGAAGACTTGTCGGAGATTTCATGCTTACGGAGAATGACATCATATCAAATAATGAGTCAGAAGACGGTGTTGCATATGGTGGCTGGCCCATGGACGAGCATACTGCAGGAGGATTTCATGCAAAGGGTGTGATTCCATCAAAGGTTCGAAGCTTTCCTGGGTTATATGCAATTCCCTATGGGTGTTACTGCTCCAGAAATATCCAAAATCTTATGATGGCGGGAAGGGATATCAGTGCATCAAAACTGGCATTTGGCTCTACGCGTGTCATGGGAACCTGCGCCATTGGTGGACAGGCTGCAGGAACAGCAGCAGCCATGGCAGCACTACTGGGAGAGACTCCAAGAGAGTTTGGCAAGAACCATATCCAGGATTTGCGGCAGGAGCTGATGAAGAATGACTGTTATATCCTTGGAGGAAAAAATAAAGACAAGAAGGACTTTGCAAGAAATGCAACAGTTACTGCATCAAGTGAGAAAAAAGGCTTTGAAGCGATAAATGTCATTTCTGGAGTTACACGGAAAGTTGGTAAGGAATCAAATCTTTGGATATCGGATGGCATTCGTAATGGCGGGGAAACACTAACATTAAAGCTTTCAAAAGTCGAGACTCTAAAAGAAGCAAGGCTTGTTTTTGATCCAGATCTTTCAGCAGAAATTTGCATCTCTGTATCGAAAGCATTCATTGAAAAAGAAAAGAGAGGAATTCCTGAAAACTTAGTAAAAGACTTTGACATTTCCCTTCTGAAAAGCGGCAAGACTATTATCAGTAGAAGAATACGAGGTAATTATCAAAGACTCTGTGTTGTTGATTTTGGTGAGCCCGTAGAAGCAGATACAATGAGTATTACCGTGTACACAACGAATGGATGTGCGGACGCAAGAATATTCGAAGTTAGAATTTACTAACCGATTGCTAAATTTCATATGAAGGCAAGAATCTCCCCTGATAGATTGCTGAAATTGTTATCGCAACGGTGTAAAACTGCTAGCTTACAATAGCTGTTGCCAAAGGAGCGAAAGTATGAAAATGATGAGACAGGAGTTAATGACAGCACCGGGAGAAATCACAATTAGACAGGTTGAAGTTCCGGAACCAGGCCCAGATCAGGTCCTGGTTCGGATTAAGAGAATTGGCATCTGTGGAAGTGACATTCATGTATACCATGGCACACATCCTTATACTAAGTATCCGGTGACACAGGGTCATGAAGTCTCCGGGCAAATCGTTAAATGCGGTCAGTATGCCAATAAGTACAAGCCCGGTCAGAGAATTGTTATTGAACCACAGGTTTTTTGTGGTCGCTGCTATCCGTGTCTGCATGGAAAATACAATCTTTGTGAGCATTTAAAGGTTATGGGATTCCAGACTGTAGGAACAGCAAGTGACTATTTTGCAGTAGATGAATCGAAAGTCACTCCCCTTCCGGATGATTTGAGCTATGACGAAGGCGCAATGATTGAACCTTTGGCAGTTACCGTACATGCAACAAAACGCTTCCCAGATATTAAGGGAGCAAATGTTGCAATTCTCGGATGCGGGCCAATTGGAATACTTCTTGCACAGTCCTGTAAGGCGTTTGGAGCAAAGAAGGTTTTGAGTACAGATATCTCTGACTTCCGGCTGGAGCTTGCGAAACAGGTTGGAGTGGATGCAATCGCGAATACGAAGAAGGAAGACTTCGGTGAAGCTATGATCCGCGAGTTTGGTCCAGATAAGGCAGATGTCATATATGACTGCGCTGGAAATGATACAACAATGAACGCAGCAATTCAGAATGCGCGGAAGGGAAGTACCATTATTCTGGTAGCAGTATTCGGAAAAATTGCGACTGTAGATCTTGCAAAGCTGAATGATTCGGAACTCGATTTGAATACATCCATGATGTATCGCCATGAGGACTATGTTGATGCATTGCGCATTGTTGAGGAAGGGAAAGTTCAGTTAAAGCCGCTTATGACAAAACATTTCGATATGGAACATTACCTGGACGCATATAAGTATATTGATGCAAATCGAGAGAAGACAATGAAAGTCATCGTAGATATTGATGCAGAAGGCTAATCATTATACATTACTGATATAATACAATACAGTAAATGCAAAGAGTTGAATTTGCAGGTGATGCATATTACTGGCACCAGCAAGCTCAACTCTTATTTATGTACCATAATCAATTATGGAGAGCACTATGAAATACGGTATTTACTTTGCATATTGGGAAAAAGAGTGGGACGTTGATCAAACAAAATACATACAAAAAGTGAAGGATATCGGATTTGATGACCTGGAAATTTCATGCGCAATGCTAAGAGATATTTCAACTCAGCGACTTATCGATATAAGGAAGATGGCAGAAGATGCTGGCGTACAGTTGACAGCTGGATATGGTCCGCGTCAACAGGAAAATCTGGCAAGTCCGGAACCTGAGATACAGAAGAATGCGATTGCATTTTTTACAGATATATTGCAGAAACTTGAAATACTTGGTGTCCACACTATTGGTGGAGGCCTCTATTCATATTGGCCTATTGATTACTCAAAGCCGATCGATAAGGCACGCGATTGGGAGACAAGCGTGAAGAATGTGCGGGTGGTTGGAAAGATCGCTCGGGAGTGCGGAGTTGATTATTGCCTTGAGGTTTTAAATCGCTTTGAAGGATATCTTCTTAACACATGTGATGAGTGCTTGAAATTTGTCGATGAGGTTGATGTTGCAAACGTAAAGGTTATGCTTGATACCTTCCATATGAATATTGAGGAAGATGATATGTTTGCAGCAATTCGGAAAGCCGGTAAGAAACTTGGACATTTCCATGTTGGTGAGAACAATCGCAGACTTCCTGGCAAGGGAGGACTTGACTGGTATCACATTGGTGAAGCACTTCGCGAAATCGGTTATGACGGAAATGTTGTTATGGAGCCATTTGTACAGCAAGGTGGTGGTGTTGGAAACGATATCAAAATCTGGCGTGATTTAAGCCATGGTGCAGACGGAAAGCAGCTAGATGATGATGCCAGTAATTCCGTTGCATATCTCCGATACTGCTTTAGCGGACCATACTCGAATTATACGAACTGAAGATTTATGAATTATCATTATAAAATAACAGATCCGTCAACTATGAAATATATATTTGATTTTTGCGCGCTTCTATACTATACTTTGATAAAACATTTTATAAAACATACAACAAGAGCTCGTGGCTGTTTGTAGCTATTAGATTGGAGTAGATATGCCCAAGAAGACTCAACCTGGTGACACTAAAGGGATTTATAGAAGAGAGATATTTAAATATATTCTTGAGCATGATATAACATCCAGAACTGACATTGCTCGTGATTTGAACATCAGCATGCCAACAACATTGCAATATATCAACGAACTAATGGAAAGAGGGTTGATTAGAGATTCAGGCCAGTTTCAATCCACGGGTGGAAGAAAGGCAACAGCACTGACATGTTCCGATAGCGCCGCATATACGCTTGGCGTAGACATCACAAAAAATCATATTAGTTATGTGATTATTAACCTTTGTGAAGAAATTGTGGAAAAGGAACGAGATCTTGTCCCATATGGGAATGATAGCATCTATTATAAAACTCTCGAGGATGGGAGCCGTAGATTTCTAAAAAAGTCTGGAATTGATGAAAGCAAGATCGTTGGAGTCGGAATCTCATTTCCTGGAACTCTTAATGCTGATGGTAGCGTTATCACGGACTCCTATGTCTTGAATCTAAAGAACGTTCCGAGCCAGATGATCACGAACAATTTCAACTGGGATAGCTGTTGTATTAATGATGCAAATGCAGCTGGATACGCAGAAATGCGCAAAAGAAAGATTAAGAATGACTTTGTGTATCTCTCACTAAGCAACAGTGTCGGCGGTGCAGTCTTTATTGACGGAAAACCGTTTTATGGATCTAGTCAGAGGAGCGGTGAGTTTGGACATATGCGAATAATCCCGGGTGGGAAGAGATGCTATTGTGGGCAGAGGGGATGCCTTGACGCATATTGCTCTGCATTAGTCCTTTCCCCAACCGGAGAACATTTGGAAAACTTTTTCAACAAGTTGAATGCAGGCGATAAGGACGCTGAAAAAACGTGGGATGACTATCTTGATCATCTTGCTATTGCTGTAATCGATTTACGCATGAATTTTGATGTAGAAATTATTTTGGGCGGTTATGTCGGTAAATTCATGGGGCCCTGGATGCATAAGTTATGGCCAAAGGTTACTCAACTTGATGCATTCGAAGTAAATAGTATGAGCTATCTTCATCCTTGTGTTTGCGAACTTGAAGCCAGTGCATATGGAGCATCTATCTTAGCACTTGAAAAATATATAGAAAGACTCTAACAAGCATATATTCGTAAGCGTAACAACCACCGCACCCTGACTATGACGAGCCTCCTTTGTAGAATGAAGCTAGGAATCAACTAGCTCATGCTACAGAGGAGGCTTTTTATGGATATAAGGCAGCAGATGATTCGTGAGGGTGAAGGTTGATTCGCAGATGTACTGTCAGCGTCGGGAGAAAAGGGTCCTTTTCTCCCGGCGCAAACAACTTACTGACCCGACTATAGGCGAATAGATCGGAGTCAGTCTCGAACCCGATTACGCATCGGAGGTCATTGAAGAGGGGGTTCATACAACTACTTATATGTGCTGTCAGCCACTATTTCTCGAAACGCGCCGCAATAAGTAACTCAAACTTCCCACTTGGTCCGACCCTCGAAAAACGTTGAAAATACGCCCAAAATCGAGCTTTCTACTATGAGTTTTTCGGCTTCTTGACAATTGAAAAAGCACTCTGTGCCTTCTATAATAAG
>Ga0256406_1005672_pt1 | contig 13155 bp, 12 predicted proteins | sample RumenRJG_03DNA_FD_185986 | JGI IMG/M metagenome (GOLD analysis project Ga0256406, IMG submission 185986) | Bovine rumen microbial communities from Lethbridge, Alberta, Canada - RJG_03 | ecosystem: Host-associated > Mammals > Digestive system > Stomach > Rumen | place: Canada: Alberta | collected...
AGGCGAGCTTGAAGTCGGCGGTGTAGCGTTGGTATCCCATGGCCGAATCATCCGCGAAGGCGTCGTCGGCGTCAAAGAGGGGAATCAATTATGGATACGGAAAAATGGGTCAATAGTCAAGCTAAGATCGGTGTTTTCCTGAACGGGAAGTCAACTGCTTTATTCACCCCGACTTTCCATCGTGGAACGATCTCTTATCGTTCCAACCCGCAAGATTTGCCAACCGGTTCTTATTCCATTTTCTTCTCTCTGTCCAATCTGTCTAAAGAGTGCGATCTGATTGAAACTCCACCGTATGAGTTTGAAGTTATCGATGAAGATGCCCCGGAATCTGAACCAACAAAGACCGAAAAGGTTCCAAACATCGACATCGAATGCCGCCAAGACGCTGAACAAATCATAGATATTGTGCGTAATGAAGAAGAGAAAAAAATCACTGTCTACTATAACAACGTCCATTCATTGCTTTACGATGAGGTCTATGGGAAAGAAGCCAAAGAGGGTGAATTAAAGGAGGTTACCGATAAATATTTAGCACCTGTGATTCTCTTCGCCCTGTTTTTAGGGGAAAAATATGAGAACATTCCAAGCCCTGAAGAAAAAAACACGTTGATTGTGAGTTTCATCAAGGCCCAATTGACCTCATATTAGTCAACTGATTACAGTCTATAGGGCGGCAATTCCGCCCTTTTCGTTTCTTCTCTACATTGCTTATGAAAAAATCGTCTTGATAATATAATTTTGAGAATGAAACCTGTTGACCAAATTCTCTCTGATGGAACGATTGTGTTGGATTATGACCAGCCGCTGACCCCGAAAGAGATCAGCGAATTATTCTTTGACCTTTTTTCAAATCAAAGCGTTTTGCAGGGTAAACAACACATTATCTATAACAAAGTCGGCATATTGGCGGCCAATGTCACCTATTTAGGGCATCCGTGGCCGATATATAAGAAACGCATACAGCTCAAGGAATATTATCCCGCTTATTGGAAGGCCAACCTTGTGAACGGCCTGAAGACCCTGTTTGTCGGGATATACCACTACGAGGAACACAATCATCGACAGATTTTGTTTGTTGTTTTTGACCCCGGACCATATGTAGAACGGAAGAGTCATAATTCATCTGCCCACATCCAGACATTCGACCTTCAATACGCAGCCAAGACCGGACTGTACGTCAAGACGGATTCCAATGGTAATCGGATTCGTGTCATGGATGTCTCACATTTTGTCGATTTCGTGAAACAAGAGGCGCTAGAGCCTAATCAAGGGCAACATGAGACCTATGATGAGTTGATTCAGAGCGTCAATGCTTATCTCAAAGGGTTTTTCAACTTCGTTCCAAAGAAAACCTGGGTTGGTGTAGAGTGTATTGAAGAAATGAGACGAGCCGAAGCCCCCAATTGGAGACAAGGCGAGTGGCAAGGCTGGTACTTCGAGTATCTCTTTCGAAAATATTGTGAGGCACATAGCAATACCAACGTAGCTTATTTGGGCGATAAGAAGAAGGGCGGAATCGACTTTGACATTGTTTTTTCAAAGGACAATTGGATCTACGGAGATCTAAAAGCCGACAAAGAAAACGAGGGAATTATCGGCAATAAATTCGAATCTTTTGATGCGGTAATAGACGCGCACAACGGCAGGGTCATCTACATTGTCCTTCGTTATCAAGCGGAATTGGATAAAAAACATGGCTATCAAACCACAAAGTTTTGGAACAAGTTCCGTGATGAAGGCAGCAAATACAAAACCGTTGAAGAGATCCAGAATGGGTATGGCACGCGAATGAAGTATTCCGTGACACCGAAGTCGATCAAGATTTTATCGATCGATAAAACTGCCTATGAGATCCTTAAGCGGCATCCTTTTGATCAAGGGCACAACTCAGACGGCAAAGAGAGAAAGCCAAAACTCCAAATCTCTAAAGATATGATTGAAGCATTGTCTATCTATAGCGTTGCCTGCTAATCATTTTCGAGCTTTATCAGGTTGTTTCCGCTATAATTGGCGTATGCCTTTGAAGCGTGGTTTTAGTTTTATAGATCTATTCTCCGGCATCGGTGGCTTTCATGAGGCCCTTTCCTCGCTGGGTGGAAATTGCGTTCTAGCGTCCGAAATCGATCCAAACGCAATTGAGGTTTATCGGAAGAATTTCGGAATGGAATCGGGAATTAATGTCCGAGATGTAAAAAGCGAGGATGTACCCGACCACGATGTTTTATGCGCCGGCTTTCCATGCCAGACCTTCAGCAAAGCGGGAAAACAAGAGGGCTTTTTGGATCAGACAAGAGGAACGCTTTTCTTTGAGATTGCGCGTATTCTTAATGCAAAAAAGCCGAAATATATCATTCTTGAGAACGTCAGAAACCTTGTTTCACATGATAATGGCCACACTTTTAAGACCATTACGAAAACCTTGCATGATCTGGGCTATCGTCTGCCCGCCGAGCCCCTGATCCTCTCGCCTTATCAATTCGGGATACCCCAAGTTCGAGAGAGAATTTACATTCCTGGAGTTTATGATCCTAAGCACAGTGACGAACCCATTGAGATCAAATTTGACCATCAGTTCACGAAGGATCAAAACACCATTGACACAATACTTGATCCCAGCGAGTGTGATCCTTTCTATTCTCTTTCACAGCATACAATTGATGTTCTGAATGCTTGGGATGAATTCTATCATGGTGTGGACGTTAAGATCATTGGTTTCCCTGTTTGGTCACAGTATTTCAAAAGCAAGAGAATCGATCCCAGTTATCCGTCTTGGAAGCAAGATTTCATAAGAAAAAACCAAGAGTTATACGCGCGAAACAAAGACTTCATCGACTGGTGGCTCAAAAAATGGGGCAATCTCCGTGATTTCACCCCAACCGAGAGAAAATTTGAATGGCAATGCGGAACGGCCATTGGCTCAGTGTGGGAAGGAGTTATACAGATCCGTCCATCTGGAGTTCGCGTAAAGAAACCCGACGTTTTCCAAGCTCTAGTTGCTTTAGTTCAAACGCCTATCATCGGTAAATACAAACGTAGATTGTCTGTGCGGGAGGCTGCACGTCTCCAATCTTTTCCTGATGATTTTATCCCTGATGAAAACCGGCAACAAGCTTACAAGCAGTTTGGCAACGCCGTTAACGTAGAAGTGGTTCGGCAGGTTGTCCAAAAAATGACCGAACTTTATTAGGTCACGTGTCGCCCCATCGTGTTTTCATCTTCGCTTTCTCACATTTTCTAATACACGAACCCCAAAACTGTGAAAAAGGTCAATACGGTGCGCCAATTTCTTGTTTCGTATGCGCCTGTTATAGGAACGGATTTAAGCCGATCCTTTTCTTAGACGTGCGCTTCTCTTTTTAGACTTTTCGCTTCCGTTCTGCCAATGCGTGCCTCCGGCCAAGAAAGGGGATGAGCTTATCGATGCTTTTGCTTGGCGTCCTTTTTATCCGCTTACGCGATATCCTTTAAAAACGTGTAAGATTCTCATACTTTTCGCTTGAAAAACGTGTAAATATTGCGTTTCATTCGTTTGAAAAACGTGTAAAGCCTCATCGCCCATCCCTAGGGAAGTTGGTAAAATTAAAACTTAGAGACAGGAGGGATGCCATGAAGGAAAACATCGTCGCGGCAATGGGGGAGATGCTCCTCCGCCTTTCGCCGAAGAAGGGAACGCTCCTTTCGGAGGCGGAGGATTTCTCGGCCACCTACGGGGGATCTGAGGCCAACGTCCTGATTTCCCTCTCCCATCTGGGGATGAAGACGCGCTATTTAAGCAGAATCGGCGACGATCCCCTTTCTCTCGGCGCCAAGCAAACCCTGATGAAGCACGGGGTCGATGCCTCTTATCTCGTGACCGCCCCTGGCGAGGGGCTCGGCCTTTATTTCCTCGAAGAAGGAGCGGGCTCCCGTCCTTCCCGGGTTGTTTACCGCCGCAAAGGCTCGACCGCGGCCAACATGGAGGCCAAGGATTTCGACTTCCCCTCCTTCTTTGAAGGGGTAAGCGCCTTCCACCTTTCGGGAATCACCCTTTGCCTATCGGAAAGCGCCAAAGAGGCGGGAATTGCCGCCTTGAAGGAAGCCAAGAAGCGGGGCATCCTCGTCTTCTTCGACTTCAACTACCGCAGTTCCTTGCTCTCCTTGGAGAAAGCCAAGGAGATTTACCGCGAGGCGGCGCCTTACGCCGACGTCGTCTTCGCCAGCCCCTGGGACATCAAGACCCTTTTGGGGTATTGCCCCGGGGAAAAGGACGATGCCGCCCTCTTTGAGGGGGCGTGCCGGAAGTTCGGCTATTCCTATATCCTCACCAAAAAGAGGGAGACCCTTTCCTCTTCGAGGCAGAGTTTGCAGGCTTACGCCTACGACAAAGAGAAGGAATACGTGGGGCGCAAAGCAGAATTCGAGGTGTTCGACCGCATCGGCGCGGGCGATGCCTTCGCCGCCGGAGCGATCCACGCCCTCTTGCATCAGAAAAGCCCCGAGGAGGCCTTAGACGAGGCCCTTGCCAACTGCGTCCTCGAGCAGAGCATCTTCGGCGACCAGGCCCTCTTTGAGGAAAAGGACTTAATGGCATATCTGCAAAGCCCGTCCCTTTCGGACGTGAAGCGATAAGGAGAAACGATGAAGAAAGATTTTTTAGGCGAGGACTTCCTCTTAGACGACGCCCTCGCGAAGCGGCTCTACCGCGACCACGCGGCAAAGATGCCGATCTTCGATTACCACTGCCACCTTTCCCCGAAGGAAATCTACGAGGACCGTCACTTCAAGACGATCACCGAGGCCTGGCTCGGGGCAAAAGGCGCGGGGGACCACTATAAGTGGCGCCTGCTCCGCCAATACGGCATCCCCGAGGAATACATCACCGGGGAGAAAAGCGACTGGGAAAAGTTCCAGAAGTGGGCCGAGGCCATGCCCTATATGGCGGGCAACCCCGTCTACGAATGGACGCATTTGGAATTAAGGACGTTCTTCGGCATCCAAGAGCCCCTCTCCCCCAAGAACGCCGAGGCGGTTTACGAAGCCTGCAACGAAAAGCTGAAGACTTTATCCGCTAGGGAGATGATGAAGCACTGCCGCGTCAAGGTGTGCTTCACCACCGACGACCCCTGCGACGACCTCCATTACCACGAGGCGATGGCCGAAGATCCCACGCTTTCGGTCACGGTTTTGCCCGCCTTCCGCCCCGATAAGGCCATCCACGCGGAAAATCGCGATGCCTTCCTCTCTTGGGAAAAGAAATTGGAGGAGACGGCGGGGCGCCCCCTCCCCTCTTTGAAGGAGTTCTTATCCGCCCTCGACGAGAGGCTTTCTTGCTTCGTGAAGCACGGCGCCAAGGCAAGCGACCATGGCTTGGACGGCACCGTCCACTTCCGCCCTTCCACCTATGAAGAGGCGGACGCCGTCTATCAAAAAGCCCTTCACGGCGATCCCCTTTCTTTGGAGGATCTCGACGCCTATCAAGGCTATCTCTTGGTCCACCTCGGCCGGGAGTACGCCCATTACGGCATGGTCCAGGAATACCACATCGGCGCCTTGCGCAACAACTCCTCCCGAATGTTCGCCAAACTCGGCCCCGACGGCGGCTTCGACGGGGCGGACGATCTGCCGATCGCCGAGAAGCTATCGGGCCTATTGAACGCCCTCGACATGACGGATGAGCTCCCCAAGACGGTGCTTTATTCCACCCAGGAGAAGGACTACGAGACCCTGATGGTGCTCGCCAACTGCTTCTCCTATGGCGAGAAGGGCAAGGTGCAGATGGGCCCCGCTTGGTGGTTCAACGACTGCTATGAGGGCAATCGCTCCGCCATCGAGAGGATGGCCTCGGACAGCTTGCTCTCCTGCTCCATCGGGATGCTCACGGATTCGAGGAGCTTCCTCTCCTATCCCCGTCACGACTATTTCCGGAGGGAGCTTTGCCAGTATCTCTCCTCTTTGGTCCAAATGGGGCGCTACCCCGATGACGAGGAGACCTTAGGCAAGATCGTCGAAGACGTTTCCTACTCTAACGCATGCCGCTATTTCGGCATTAAGGAGTAAACATGAAGCAAGAAGAGGTCGTTTCCACCCTGACTAAGGGAGGCGTCGTCGCCGTCATCCGCGCCAAAAGCGCCCCTCAGGCGGTGAAGCTCGGCCAAGCGGCCGCTAGAGGCGGCATCGCCGGGCTTGAAATCGCCTTCACCACCCCCCAGGCGGAGGAGGCCATCCATCAGCTATTTGAGGCGGAAGACGGATCTTACCTCGTCGGCGCGGGCACCGTGCTGGACGAAGAAACCGCTCGCTTGGCCATCGATTCCGGCGCCCACTTCATCGTCTCCCCCTCCTTCGATGCCGGGGTCGCTTCTTACTGCGCAAGCCGCGGGGTCCCTTATATCCCGGGCTGCCTGACGCCCACCGAGGTGCGCGAAGCCATGAAATCGGGCGTCCCCCTCATCAAGATCTTCCCGGGCTCTTTGACGGGCCCCTCCTACCTCAAGGCCCTCCATGGCCCCTTCCCCGAGGCGAAGTTCATGCCTTCGGGCGGAGTTTCCGTCGATAATGTGGGCGAATGGGTCAAAGCCGGCGCCGTCGCCGTCTCGGCCGGCGGATCCTTGACCGCGCCGGGCGAGCGGGGCGACTACGAGGGCGTGACGAAAATCGCCTCCGAGATGGTCGCCGCCTTCCGCGCGGCAAAGGCCAACCGTTAAGCCCAAACAAAAAGCGAGGCGGCAGCCTCGCTTTTCTTTTCCTCTGATTCAGACGCCGGAGTAGGCGTTGAATCCCCCGTCGATGGGGAGGATGACGCCCGTGATGAAGCCGGCCGCCTTATCGTTTAATAGGAACAGGGTGGCACCGAGCAAATCGCCCACTTGGCCAAGGCGGCCCATCGGGGTCGAGCGGAGGATCTTCTCCGTGCGTTTGGTCGGGGTTCCGTCCGGATTCCAAAGCAGAGCCTTATTCTGGGCCGAGCTGAAGAAGCCCGGGGCGATCGCGTTGACGCGGATGCCGCTTTTGGCGAAGTAGACCGCGAGCCATTCGGTGAGGTTGCTGACCCCGGCTTTGGCGGCGCTATACGCGGGGATCTTGGTGAGGGGGCGGAAGGCGTTCATGGAGGAGATGTTGAGGATCTCCCCCTTTTGGGCGAGGACCATGTCCTTCGCGAACTCCTGGGTGGGGAGAATCGTCCCCAAGATGTTGAGGTTGAAGACGAACTGGATGCCGCTGGTGTCCAAGTCGAAGAAGGATTTGTACTTCTTGGCGAGGTCGTCCGGGGTGGATTCTTCGTTGTCCGCGGTCGCCTTGGGGGAGTTTCCCCCGGCCCCGTTGACCAAGATGCTCACCGGGCCGAAGTCCTTCTTGATCTGCTCATGGGTTTTGGCGAGGGCGTCTTGATCGAGGACGTTGCAGCCGTATGCTTTGGCGGTGCCCCCGTCCTTTTCGATCTCTTTGGCCCAGGCGTCGGCCTTCTCGAAGGAAAGGTCCAGCAGGGCGACTTTGGCCCCGCAGGCGGCGAGGGCCTCGGAGATGGCGGAGCAGATGAGCCCGCCCGCGCCCGTGACGACGGCGACTTGCCCCGTCAAATCGGCGTTGATCGGCAAATCTTCTTTCTTCATGAGTCATGTCCTCCTACTTATTGCTTTTATGCTTCTCGGCCATCTCGAAGAGGCCGCTGATGTAGGCGCAGCCAAGCGCCCGGTCATAGAGGCCGTATCCCGGCTTGCCCGCTTCGCCCCAGATGTTGCGCCCATGGTCGGGGCGGACGTAGCCGTCGAAGCCGTGGTCGACGAGGGCTTGGACGATCGCGCCCATGTCGAGGGAGCCCATCGCGCTTTGATGGCCGCTTTCGACGAAGGAGCCGTCGCCCTTCTCCCACTTCACGTTGCGGAGGTGGGCGAAGAAGACGCGCTTCTCTTCGGCGTACTTCGCCGCCATGTGGACGACGTCGTTATGGGGGTTCTCCCCCAAGGATCCCACGCATAGGGTGAGGCCATTATGGGGGCTCGGGACGGCGTGAAACAAGGCGTCTAAGTCTTCCTCGCTTGAGATGATGCGGGGCAGGCCGAAGACGTCCCAGGGGGGATCGTCGGGGTGGATGGCCATGTCGATGCCCGTCTCATCGAGGGTGGGGGAGAGACGGTTAAGGAAGTAAACGAGGTTCTCCCTCAGCTTCTCATGACTCATCCCTTGGTATTCGCTTAACAGCCCTTCCAGCTCATCCGCGCGGTAGGATTCGTCCCATCCGGGGAGGTGGAGGTGCTTGGGGTTCATCTTCTTGAGCTCGCCCGCCTCATAGGAGAGGGAGTGGCTCCCGTCGGGGTTTTGGTGCGTGAGGTCGGTGCGGATCCAGTCGAACACCGGCATGAAGTTGTAGCAGACGCAGCGGACGCCGACCTCGGCGCACCGGCGGAGGTTCTCCGCGTAGACGTCGATGTAATGGTCGCGGGTCGGCTTGCCGAGCTTAATGTCCTCGGGCACGGGGATCGATTCGATGACCTCCATGGACAGGCCGTTTTCCTGGCATAGTTTGCGCAGGGAAGACAGGGATTCCCTCGGCCATAGCTCCCCCGCCTTCACGTCGTAGACCGAGGTCACGACGCCGCTTAAGCCGGGGATTTGCCGGACGTAGGAGAGGGGGATGCTGTCTTGGGGGCCGTAGTAACGAAACGTCAGTTTCATGATGCTGCTCTCTTTCTTCTTATCTGGAATTCTATTGTAACGCGCCCGTAGGGGAAGAAGGGAAAAAGGTCATAATGCGGGAACGGAACGAGGTCTTTCGGAATGGCTGCTTTCCGGCTGTCCCCCTTCCGAGAGCACTCCTCTACGCAAGAGGCGGCCGCCTTTCTTTGGCGTTGGCGATTCCGCCCCAGCTAAGGCGGGCGCTTTGCTTTTCGGCGGGGAGGAAGGGGAGCCTCAATTTTTTTGGCACTCTCCTTGATAGAGTGCTAAACCTCGATATAATAAGCATGTCCCTTAGCAAAGGGCCACGCTTTAGGCCAACCGCCCAAGGAGGAAACCACCATGGATATGCAGGATTTAGGCATCACGGATTACTCGAAGGACCCCAACGTCCTCGATAAATTCGGCCGCAACGTCAACCAAGCCGTCCGAGACGGCAAAATCGACCCCATCATCGGCCGCGACGAAGAAATACGGAAAGTCGTCCAGATTTTGGCGCGCAAAACCAAGAACAACGTCATCCTGATCGGCGAGCCGGGCGTCGGCAAAACCGCGATCGTCGAAGGACTCGCCGAGCGCATCGTTAAAAACGACGTCCCCTCCACCCTCGCGGGCAAGGAGATTTACGAACTCGACATGGGCGCCCTCGTCGCCGGAGCCAAATTCCGCGGCGAATTCGAGGAGAGGCTCAAGGCCGTCCTCAACAAGATCAAGGAGAGCGATGGCAAGATCATCCTCTTCATCGATGAGATCCATTTGATCGTCGGCGCGGGGCGCACCGACGGGGCGCTCGACGCCTCCAACATGCTCAAGCCGATGCTCGCCCGCGGCGACATCGACTGCATCGGGGCGACCACCCTCAACGAATACCGCGAATACATCGAGAAGGACCGCGCCCTCGAACGCCGCTTCCAGACCGTTTTGGTGGAGGAGCCGACGGTCGAAGACACCATCACGATGCTCCGCGGCCTCAAAGAGAGGTTTGAGTCGTTCCACGGCGTGAAGATCACCGACGGCGCCCTCGTCGCCGCCGCTTCCTTAAGCAACCGCTACATCACCAACCGCTTCCTGCCCGATAAGGCGATCGATTTGGTCGATGAGGCGTGCGCGGCCATCAAGGTCGCCGTCTCCTCCCTCCCCCCGGAGCTCGACGAGATCAACCGCAAGATCCGCTCCCTCGAGGTTGAGCGCCTCGCTTTGAAGAAGGAAAGCGACGACTCCTCGGCCCGCCGCCTGGCGGAGGTGGAGAACGAACTCGCCCAAGACAAGAAGAAATCCGACGCCCTAACCGCCGAATGGGAGAACGAGAAGAAGGACATCGCCGAGGCGAAGGAGATCAAAAAGGAGATCGAATCGGCCAATGCGAAGCTGCAGGATTACTTCCAAAACGGCGATTACCAAAACGCCTCCCGTTATCAATATCAGGTCATCCCGGACCTCAAGAAGAAGCTATCCGACCTCGAAAGCAAGAATAAGGGCCAGGACCGCTTGGTCGATGAGGTCGTCGACGAAGACGACATCGCCAAGATCGTCGCCAAGATCACCGGCATCCCCGTGAGCAAAATCGCCCAGGGCGACCGCCAGAAGGTGCTCCACCTCAAGGAGAACCTCGAACGCCGCGTCATCGGACAAGACGAAGCGGTGGAGAAAGTCTCGAGCGCCATCCTCCGCCAGAGGGCGGGCATCCAGAACCCGAACCGCCCGATCGGCAGCTTCCTCTTCCTCGGCCCCACGGGCGTGGGGAAGACCGAGGTCGCCAAAGCCCTCGCCGAGAACCTATTCGACGATGAGAACGCGATCATCCGCCTCGACATGTCCGAGTACATGGAAAAGTACAGCGTCTCCCGCCTCATCGGCGCCGCGCCGGGCTACGTCGGCTACGAAGAGGGGGGTCAGCTCACCGAGAAGGTGAGGAGGCGTCCTTATTCGATCGTCCTCTTCGACGAAATCGAGAAGGCCGACCCGGAGATCTTCAACCTCCTCCTCCAGATTTTGGATGAGGGCAGGCTCACCGATTCCCAGGGCCACCTCGTCGACTTCAAGAACACGATCATCATCATGACCTCCAACCTCGGCTCGGAGTATCTCCTCCAAGGCCAGAAGGCGCCGGTGGACGACCTCCTCCGGAAGACGTTCAAGCCGGAGTTCCTGAACCGTATCGACGAGATCGTCTACTTCAATCCCCTTTCTCGGGACACGCAGAAGAAGATTGTCCAGAAGATGCTCCGCGAGCTCTCTGCCCGCTTGGAGGCCCAGGGCTTCGAGACCGAGTGGACCGACTCCCTCGCCGAATGGGTGCTTGACCGCGCCTATAGCCCGGAGTTCGGCGCCCGCCCGTTAAAGAGGTTCATCCAGGACAAGGTGGAGACTCCCCTGGCCACCAAGATCATCGACGGGACGATGAAGACGAACACCCCCTACACGGTGGACGTCTCCCCCTCGGGCGATATCCTCTTGCTCCCCCGCCGGGGGAATGCCGCTTGACCAATAGAAGCGGCGGGGCCGCCTAAGCGCGGCCCTTTTTCTTAGGGAAAAGGCGCCTTCAAGAGCGGGGGTTGCTATAATCAAACGAGGAGGGAAAAGCATGGACGAAAAGAGCAGGAACGAGGCCAAGAGGCTGAAGGAAATCATCCACCATGCCCACTTGGTCTGCTTCTTGGGCGGGGCGGGGGTGTCCACCGATTCGGGCATCAGCGACTTCCGCTCGCCCCAAGGACTCTACCGCGTCCAATCCAGGTACGGCGCCCCTTATGAGGAGATGCTCTCCCACCATTATTTCGAGGAGCACCCCGAGACCTTCTATGACTTCTATTGGTCGACGATGGTCTCTTTCTCCGCCAAGCCCAACAAAGCCCACATCGCCTTGGTCGAGTTCGAGAAGAGGACCCACAAAATCGTCGTGATCACCCAAAACATCGACGGCCTCCACCAAGAGGCGGGCTCGAAGAACGTCTTGGAGGTGCACGGCTCGACGAAGCGCTACCGCTGCACGAGGTGCCAAAGGATGTTCTCCTTGGACGAAATCCCCCACACGGGCGTGCCCCATTGCCCCGATTGCGGCGCCGTGCTTAAGCCCGACGTCGTCCTCTATGAGGAGCCTTTGGACGAAGCCACCCTGGAAAACGCCGTCGCCGCCGTCCGGCGCGCCGACGTGCTTTTGATCGCCGGAACCTCGCTGAACGTCTATCCCGTCGCCTTCCTCCCGCAGTACTTCACCGGGGGGACGATCGCCATCATCAACAAGGAGCCGACCCCCTTGGATTCCTCCGCCGACTTCCTCTTCCACGAGGACGTGGGGGAGGTGCTTCCCATCGTCCTTTCGGAGTGAAACAATAAGGCCATGTCCCACCCCTTCAAGCATTTCCACACCGTCTGCGTCCATCGGAGGCGCGTGATCGCCAACGGCGCCCACATGGGCATCTTCTGGCACTGCCTCCGTCACGATTTGAGCAAATTCAGCTACACGGAATTCCACGAATCCGCCAAATATTACACGGGGGACCATAGCCCCGTCCGCGGCGACCGCATGGCGCATCATGGCTTTTCCCTCATCACCCAGCACCATGTGGGGAGGAATAAGCACCATTGGCAGTATTGGGTCGACTTCGAGGCGGGCCGCTTGGTCGTGATGACGATGCCCTGGAAATACGCCAGCGAGATGATCTGCGACATGCTCTCCGCCGCCAAGACGTACCACCCCAGGGAATTCAAGCCCGACAGCGCCCTCCTTTATTTTGAGCGCCTCAAGAGCATGGCCTATATGACGCAGGCCACTTCTTCTTATTTGGAATGGTGCCTCCAGCAATACGCCACCTCGGGTTGGAAGCACCTCAAAAAGAAGGAAACGAAGGAAAAATACCGCGAAATCTGCGCCGCGTTGCCGCAGGTGGAGGTCTTCGAAGAGCTACGCCCGACGGGCGAATGGTGTTTTTGAAGTCTTTTTCCTTAATGAAAGGGCGTTATAATTGCCCATGAATCTTTTCCCCAAGGGGGAAGATGACGGAGAAAAGGCGGAAAGAACATGAGGAACAAAACCTTTGTGATTGGCTGCGGCCGCCTAGGGGCCGCGATCGCCCTAGACGCCTACAAGGCCGGGGACAGCGTGACCGTGATCGACCAGAACGAGCGCACCTTCAGCCGTTTGGACGAAGGAACGTTCGCCGGCTTCACCGAAGTCGCGGACGCCACGGACGCGCGGGCTTTGGAGGATTTCGGCATCCTAAGCTGCCGCGACGCGATCATCACGACCGGCGACGACAACGTGAACCTCTTCTTGGCCCACCTTTTGGACCGCCGCTACAAAGTCCCGCACATCTACGTCCGCTTCAACGATCCGAACTACCGCGATTTGATCGCCGGATACAACGTCCGCGCGATTTACCCCTTCCAGCTTAGCTATGACACCTTCGTGGGGCTCAAGAAGGAGGGCGACGAATGAAAAAGATCGTGATTGCCGGCGGCAACGCCGAAGCCGAATACATTGCCCATCTTTTCAACAAG
>Ga0256406_1005673_pt1 | contig 13154 bp, 11 predicted proteins | sample RumenRJG_03DNA_FD_185986 | JGI IMG/M metagenome (GOLD analysis project Ga0256406, IMG submission 185986) | Bovine rumen microbial communities from Lethbridge, Alberta, Canada - RJG_03 | ecosystem: Host-associated > Mammals > Digestive system > Stomach > Rumen | place: Canada: Alberta | collected...
GTTATTACCTAGAATTACGTCAGGCTACAGCATTAACTCGGCATAACAACTAGCTCGACATAAGGAGGGTTATACGGATGTCTACATAAACCACCTTGCGGTGTCCCTTTCTCCGTTGCCTCATACCTTCCCTGTACCATTACCCCTGCTTTGAGGTACTTGTGAATCAGTGATTCGGTATCTCCGTCATCGATGATTCTATGTACAAGGTGTTGGTCCCTGCCTTCCGCGACCTGATATACGAGCTGCTATCTAGCGGCAAGATTTGTGTAGGAGTGTTGAAATCCGCACCTAACGCTCTGCGAAGCAGCCGTCACAGCGAAGGGATGCGCAGCATATACGATGAGATTATTAAACTTCGCGACTTTATAATAAAGCAAGGCCCGGGGTCGTTGTATAGAATTAACAGTCATCGAATCTATTCTACTAAGTCTCAACAATAATAATGTGATATCCGTAACATAAATCATCGCATGGACGAGAGCTTCGTTAGTCTAACGCAAAAAGCCGAAGCACATATTGGTGATTCGGCTCTTTGCGTTTTGTAAGAAGTTTGTCTATTGCGGCCTGTATCTTTGTATACATGGCTTCTATAAGAAGCGGCACGCAAACAAAAACACTCACGCCATATTCCTGCATATTGCGCTGGACATATTTAAGCCCGTCGCAGAACACGGTCGTCGCACCAAGTGATATCATCATAGCCTGCGCTGTTGATCCGAAAGTGTGATGGAATGGCAAAAGCGCCATGAAGCAAAGCTGTCATCACCGCTTCTGATTGCGCGTCTTCCATCCTCCATTACATCATTAAGCGAAGTGAAACCGTCCACAGCGTCCATAGCAATATACAGCGATATTGAAGTCTTTCCGCTTTCCTGAAGTCGTTTAACAATATTTAATTGTTCTTTACCAAATATAAGACAATCCGCTTTACTCTTTATGAGAGAGTATTCGACTTCCTCGTATGGCAGCCCCTTATCAAGCGGCACCGATATGCCAAGGCCGCGCATCGTAGCAAAGTATGTCATATACCACTGGTATGAATTGATGCCTAAAATCGCGATGCGCTTGGACATCATGCCCTGTTTTATCATGCCCGCACCAAATGCATTGACATCAGTTTCAAAGTCTTTATATGTGATATGTGTATAAACCGATGCACCCTTTTCATCTTTTCCTGTCTTAGCGATAAATGCATCATCCGTCGAATACTCTTTGGCTACATACCTCAATAACTCTCGAAAGCTTTGATGGTCTTTCGCAGGATAAATCGGCTTAAGCGCAGGTATTTTTACAGTTGTATTATTATCCATTCTGTTCATTCTCCTCAAAACAATGAATTGACTGTAACACAATTCGTCATAACGATCAAAGCCGAAGTTAAGATGAACTTCGGCTTTGGAGGCTGTATTACGTAATCGGAACAAGAGGTAACATGTGATCGAAATTGCAGTTTCATTATTAACGAATATCCCCTGATTTCAAAATGAATTATTTTGCAAGCACAAGCACAATTTTTCATTGTAATTCCTTATATTTCAGCACATACACAGTTGACACAATGAGTTCTTATGCCACATAATGAATAAAAACTGTCGGGGGCGCCCACTGCATGGCTGAGAGCGCAAAAGCGCGACCCCTATCACTTGATCCGGATAATACCGGCGGAAGGAGGCATCTATATGTTTTATAATGCAGACGGTGGACTTACCACCATCGGCTACACATCTGTAGCCATTCTCGTTTTTGCTCTGATCGTTCTGATCTCAGTTATCACCGAAAAAGACAAGAAAATAGGAACAACACAAATAGCATTCACTTCTATGGCGATTGCACTCGCCACTGCTTTTTCAATGTTGAAATTATTCGCAATGCCTATGGGAGGCTCAGTTACTTTGCTTTCAATGTTCCTGGTAACGCTCGTCGCCTATTGGTACGGACCTGCTGCGGGAATCTTAGGTGGCGTTGTATACGGATTATTGCAGATGGCTATAGACCCTTACATAGTCAGCATCCCGCAAATGCTGATTGATTATCCGTTTGCCTTCGGAGCTCTCGGACTCGCGGGCTTTCTCAGAAATATGAAGAACGGACTTATTAAGGGATATATCCTTGGGATCTTCGGACGCTTCTTTTTCTCTTTTCTCTCAGGAGTAATATTTTTCGGAATGTATGCACCTGAATCCTTCTCAATGTTCGGAAGCGACATTCCTCTGAATGCATACACATATTCTGCACTGTACAATGGCGGATACATATTTACAGAGGGTGCATTGACCGTATCGATTCTTATGGTACCTGCCGTACGCAAGAGCATGGAACATCTAAGGGGTATGGCAACTGACGGAACAAGTCGAAAGGTTAGAAATGTATGATTAATAAGACAGCAATTATTGTCGGCGCAGGTGATTTTACAAGCCGAGGATTGGACATACCAAGAGATATGGTAATCGCTGCAGATGCAGGACTGAAAAAACTATTGGATTGTAACATAAGACCGGATGTAATAATCGGGGACTATGATTCTCTCGGTTATACTCCGGTCGGAGCAGAAGTCATTACTCTGCCCGTAGAAAAAGACCTGACAGATCTTGATGCTGCCATGCACCTCGCATGGGACAGAGGTTGTAAAGACATGCTTCTTTACGGAGTAACAGGTGGAGAGCGAATAGATCATTTCCTTGGCAATTTGCAGCTCGGCTCAGAATTCAGCAGACTGGGTGCAAATGTAAAGATCGTAGACCAAAAATGCAGCATCTATTTCGTTACCAACGATTCTATAAGATTGCAAGGACAAAGCGGTACTATATTCTCAGTGCTCTCCATGACATCTAAGTCGGAAGGCGTTTCAATACTTAGAGATGCCAAATACAGAATTTATGAAACAACTCTTGAAAACAGAGGCACTTTAGGTATAAGCAACGAGATAACAGATCGCGAGATAGAAATATCAGTTAAGAACGGAACTATAATGATCATCATTTATGAGTAATGATCTCTTAGTTTGTTTCCTGTCCCGCTCCAGTATTGTGTCTTGAGCGGGACTCTATTCTCCTACGCTCGTACCGTTTATTTTAACGATATCCTCTACCGGTATCACGATGCATTCCTGTCCGTTAATCTTCTGGGTACGGAGCTTATCTGCGCGAGCGGTTGCCTTTAGGTTCGGTGTCTCAACTGTCACCTTATCTCCAAGGTTCGGAATCTGACTCTCCTGAAAGACTGCTCTGAATTGATCAGCCTTCTCATCCGACAGTCTGTCCGAAATGATATCGCATAGAGATTCCTTTATTACGGATTCCTCGTCGGCAAATGTCGTCTGTACGGCCGCTACTAAAGAGAAAGCATCTTCTCCCAAAGTCTCAGAAAGTGCTGTATAAAAAAGTTCCTTAATCTCATCTGCAGATTTCGGAGTCGAGCCCACCGCATCGATCAGTTCTTGGTGTTTCTCCTTTGAGAAATAGTATGAAGCATAGTCCGAAAAGCACAGCATGCCCACGAGCGGACCTGAGAGAACGCTTCCCGTAGGAGCGCCCCTGAACTCATTGTCTTTATATCTCAACACAGCCTTTGAATTCTTGACTGGGCAGACAGCTATTATAGTATACGGAGCCTGCTCTTCTTCATTCTCCCATACGCCGTCCGAATAGAGAATGCAGTAGTTCTTATCTATCTTTAGATTATCTATGATGGCCTGTGTGAGCATCTCAACATCGAAGCTCCTCCCCATCGTCAGTTCGAGCGACTTCTTCCCCTCTGCCGCGACCGTCTTGAAGATCTTGTGGTACATCTCCGTCTCTTCATCGGTAAGATCTAAGATAGGTATTCTCATCCTTGAAATTGGCTTTCCTGCATTAACGTATATTCCCTTTATATCCTTAAAATCATCTAAAGTTGGTTCTAATCTCACTATTGTCTCCTGTTATCTTCATTTCTTAGCAAATCCCCCGATTGTCTCTGCTATAGCCTTGCATTTCATTTCCATTCTTACAACATCCGGACAAAACTCCTATATCTCACGGACAGGATTCATATAATCCTCAGGCAATTATTCCCATGCCCCATGCGTTTACAAAATACCGCAAGCATAAACGCCCCGAAGGGCGTTAGAGCAGCACATAGACTGATTTGCTTATTTAATCCTTACACTGAATGTCACTGTCTTCCAGGCGGATGCCTTGTAGTTGGCATTGCCTGCAGCCTTGACTTTGACTTTCACCTTGTAGGTGCCTTTCTTAAGACCCTTCTTCACGGTGACTTTACCGGTGGTTTTGTTGATGGCGATTTTCTTGTTGCCGGAGGCCTTGGTGTAGGTCATATTGCCCTGCCCCTTCTTTGTGAAGGTGATTACCTTGCCGACTGCCAGCGTCTGATTCTTTTTCTTCAGTTTGCTGTATTTGACAGTTGCAATCTTAGCCTTAATGTTCAGAGGGTTGTTTGCCTTATTAATCTTCCACTTGAATGTCTTAGGCGCAGTCGTTCCATCGGACCACTTGTAAGTGTAATTGGCATCGGTCTTGAGCGTTGCCTTTGCGGTATATGTTCCCACCTTAGTTGCCTTTGTAGTGCCAGAAAGAATGTATTCAGCTCCGACTACCATGACGGTCTTAACTTTTCCGTTATAGGTGTAATTCTTTCCTTTCGGCGCGTTCACCTTGACTTCAGCCTTATTGATTTTCCATTCGATAGTCCTAGGAACTGCCGGTCCGTCCGACCACTCATATCCATCCTTCAGTGTAGCTGTAGCCTTGTATGAACCGACGTTAGTTTCTTTTACATCGCCGGAGAGGATATATCCCTCACCTTCTTCCACACCGGTCTGAGCCTTGCCGCTATAGGTAAGGGTCTTTCCGCTAGGTATGTCAATCTTGATTGGCTCTGATTCAAAGTCGGCGATATCTATGAGAACGTCGTTTTCGCCATAGTACGGAGCCTTAGCTGTTATTCTCGCGAAGTAAGGTCCCGGCGTGGAAGGCACACCTCCGTTTTCAGTTACCTTCGTGCTGTCATTGGCCACAAGAATCTCTTCAAAAGGAATCTCAGGATTATTCAAGTCCGCTATAGTGCCGGACCTTCTGTAATATGTGACATCATAGTCAGTGCCCTGAGTCAGTATTTCCTCTAAGCCCGAGTGCCTTATTACAAATCTGATAGGAGTGCCGTTACAAATCTGGAATCTTTCATGCATTCTCCAGTTTTCATGAATTACAGCATTTTCAAGATCAATGTCTGCGCATATAAAGCAGAGCGAATGTTTATCAGCAATAAAGAATGATCCGTCAGTTCCTCCGCTACCTTCCTTTGCTTCAACTTTTACATAGTATTCGCTGAAGCCTTCATCATAAAAGTTTTGTCTTATACTGAAGTCTGAGGTAACAAGTTCTTCCACATCCTGATTTGTCTTTTCATCGTAGTATGTGTGATATATCTTTAGCTCATACTTGTCAGGGGCAATGGTAGCACCATCTTTATCCAAAACAGTAATATTAAGCTCATCAAATGTCAGGGTGTCATCCTTGCTGTCCACATTATAAATATGTGCCCAGTCGTAGTCTCTGTCTCCGTTGAAACAAATTCTTCCGTAGCCTCCATATGCCGGCTCCGCATATACCTTTGCTGCACCAAGCACGCATGGAATGAGTGCCAGTATCATTGCCATGCATAGCAGCGTAATAAGCAAGCGGCTCCTTAAGCTCTTTTCTTTCATAGTTCTTGCCTCCTTTAACTATTATTCTGTAACGAAATCAATTGGCAGAAAAAGATGTCCTTATCTGCGAATGTAGAGCGGCATCTATCTTCTACAAGAATATTATACATATTTTCTGGGGAAGCTTACATCATTATTTTTTCCGCAAAAAGGATGAAAGATTCACCCTCTTCTCTAATATATTTTCTTTCATTTTCGTTCCATGCTTACATTGTCCTGACAACATTCCTACAACTCGCGGACATGATTCTTATAATTCGCGGACAAGATTGTCTCATTCTATATGAACAAATTGCTGAGGTCCTTGACTCGCTCCACCAATTCATCGCTGAATCCATCCAGGTTCTCATACCCGATAACCCCTTCCTTAATCAGTCTCGCTATCCTTGACTATAACAAATAGTATGTATTATCATTTATACACAAAGAGGACAGGTCTGCATTGGATATGTGCGGTACACTGCCCTCGTTTTTTTATTATTAGTTTTAATAACCATAAGAGTAGTAAAATGCTTGAAATTACTACTCGGATAAATCCGCTAAAATATTTACAACCCTCCTGCTTCAGAGTCTACTACAAAAAATGGTATTAAAAAAGACCTGCAAGGACTTGATGCCTCGCAGGTGCTTTTTTGAGGTAGAAAGCAACCTGCAGGATTGTTAGTCCTACAGGACACCTCTGTTAATGGCTTACACGAGGGACGATATTACCGATCTATTGCATGAGAAGTCGGGCTTTCGAACTGACTATGAGATCATCCCTCCTGCGAATTTGACACTAAAGTGTTATTTAATGTATTACCCGCCTTAGCTATTACATGTGCTCCACTAAAACGGAGCTCCCCGACATGAGAATAGGAAAAAGCACCTATTCCAGGTCCGTCATCGTGCCCATAGGCTTCGATGTTTCCGCTTTTGAATTCGATGTTCCCTACTGTATAGCTGGAGGTCTTTATGCCCAGGAAACCGTGTCCGTAGGCTCCTATTCCGCATGCGCCGCCCCCGCCGCTAACTTTTGCAACAATGGTTCCGGGATTGCGACTGTCCTTCGTTTCGAATACGAGCTTTGTTTTAGTATTGTTTTTCATTATCGCCGGAACAGTCTGGTAAATCGCGGCCTTGTAAGAGTCAACTCTGATATTTGCGCCGGGCTCCGATCTCAGGACTACGATGCCTCCTGATTTCTTCGTTTCATCTATATAGATACCCGCTCTGGATATGTCGTAGGTATCCTCCCGTCACCCTTCCAAACAGGTCCAGCGGCGTAAGGCTCAGCAGTACAGCGATACTCAAAACTATTACCGTCGATATTCTAATTCTCTTCACTCTGTGTGTCCTTTCCGTCAATTCGTAGTGTGGCCTCCAATGTTCTTTCTGATTTCTTACCTAACAGACCTGCGTTTTATTATGGCCCCAAATGCCCCTGCTCCGCTTATCAGGAACAAGAGAATGTAAAATACAGAACCGGAAGTATCGCCGGTGGATGTTCCGCCGGCTTCGTTTCCTGACACGGCATCTGGCTTGTCAGGCTCATCCGGATTATCAGGTTCGTCCGGCTTGTCAGGATTATCCGGATTGTCAGGCTCATCCGGATTGTCTGGTTCGTCAGGATTATCGGGCTTGTCGGGTTCGTCCGGCTTGTCAGGTTCATCCGGGTTATCAGGTTCATCCGGGTTATCTTTATTGTCTTTTTTCCACATTGCCAGGAATGTGTGATCACCTATGACCCTGTACTCTGCTCCCGCTTCGTAACGGGAACCCTGCCAGTAATCGAAATCATATCCTTCGCGACTTGGCAGTGGCAGTGTAATAGTCGTTCCCTCTTCAACGACAACTGTGACCATCCCCGATCTGCCGTCAAGTTTTCCTCCGTTCAGATCATAGGTTATGGTAAAGAATTTCTTTTCTTTTTCGTTCTGAGCCGCCTTTGCTGTCAGTTCCGCAGGACCCAGCACAGTAATAAGCTGTTCGGCTTCATCGACCTTCATGTCCGGCATGGTCCCCTTCACATCATAATGGGAGAAATGATAGTCGATATCCTCTACCTTAGTACTGATCCGAAGGGAGGTGTTCTCAGGCACGAAGATGCTGTCTGTCCTGTCTTCCGTATACGGATCTATAATATACGCCTCACTGACGTGGTCTCCCGCGATGATTGATACCGTATCGTATGAAAGACGTACTGATACGGCTTCCGTCTCGCTGTATGTGAATTCTGTCGTTGATTCCGGCACGCCGTATTTCTCGCACTAATCTATGTGAAGGATGTATTTTCCCTCAGGCAGTCTTCGGCCTGCCGGCAGGAAACCGGATTCCATGTCAGGTATATATTCATAGACTCCCTGTTCGGAATCCATCGTTTCAAAGCAGCCCCTGTATGTGGTGCCGTCCTCTCCCGTAAGTATCAGATCAGCAGGATCGATATCCATACCGACGTTGTCAAGAGTAATGGTAAGAGTGATGCTCCCTTCAGCGGCCCATATGGCATACATTGTGGTACCGCTCAGAGATCTGTCTTCATTGAAGTGGCAAAGTTCATTTTTCCCTATGTGCTGCCCCTGTCTATAGACAGAGCCCAGTGTATTCGACGACCATCCGTGAAGCCGAAATTTTTCACGCTTCCAGTTCGCGTCATCCTCGTCGATCAAATCAAATTCCTCATTGTAGGCAACGGTCCCGGATTCAGTTTCACACTCGCCGGATGGATCTATATATGTTATTCGGTAAGTCAGCGGTCTCCAGATTGCATACAATGTCACTATCTCATCGGGCTTATCCGCAAGATTAATTACACGCTGACAGTTCTTTATTACTTCACCGCTTCCGTCCGGCTTCGTGTTCCAGCTTTCAAAAATGTATCCGATCCTACTGTATTCGTTTTCAGAAAGTGACTGCCCAACACCCCATATCATGTCCTGTACAGCCATAGTCCCTTCGGCTTTGTCAGCTTCAGGATATGCGTCATCATTTGAATCAAAAACAATATGATAGATACTTCCATCCCTCGTCCAGATGGCACTGTACTTTTTACCGACAAGGGACCCGTCTTCCTTTGAGTTATAGCTTTCTATCAGTTTTGTTTCCGCTGTAGGACGATTGAATTCCAGAAGCTCTGTATATCCGTTGATGGCTGTGGCGCTGCCGTCTTCCCGGGTAGCCTCACCGCTGACACGCAGTTTGATCGGCATAGGCGGGTAGAACGGATAATGCTCCTTATCTTCATCGTACTGAAGCTGACCGTAGAAATCCTTTGCGTCGATAGACTCAAAGAGAGCTTCTTCAAAGGAAAGTTTCCCGGATCCCGCATCCTTCGGTATCCAAAAATAAAGCTGGTCGATTTTGCCCGTCATTGGGAATGTGACAACATCATTCAGTCCGTACTGATACTCGCTTCCATCCTTATGCTTGAAGAGTATATCTCCTCCCGTGACTGCCGTCTGTTTGTTATATGGTAGTTCACCGCCTACGGTCTGGATCTTCCGACAATATACCGGTACCTTCTTACTCCCATCCAGGCTGCTGTACGGTCGGGATTTCCCGTTATGAAGAAGCTTGGCACAGACATTCCCTCCGTTTATCATCACATCGGCATAGCTCCAGTCATAGTCCTTTCCCTTATTTGCACCTATCCTTCCGATAGAGGGATTACTTATATCTCCCTCTGTGCAGCGTATGGTACCTCCGTTGATCTCGATCTTATCCACATAGCTTGAATCATCCAGATGTTCACTGGTCTTTGTATAATACTTGTTGCCTATGACAGCCGAATCCTCATCGGTCTTATCTTTATGTGCGTTGATAATCCCTCCCGTGATGGTAATCCTCTTCAGTTTTCCTCTGGCATAGGGGCCGATAACTGGGATCTTGGACGCATGTCTGCTGCGAAGATCCAGTTTCCCGCCGTTTATTTCAACATAGCCTTTGCTTGAATCCTTCTTGGATGCACCAATGCAAACGCCCCAAGATTCGATCTTAATCTTGGGATCTCCGCTTATCTTGACCTTTGCATCTCCAAACCACCCAGACAATTTTAGGATCGTCCGGCTGTTCAGGATACAGTTTTATTTCATAGTCGGTTTCCCTGTATGCATGAGCACCGATACCGACTTCGTCGCACCATATCTCGATATCCGGGCTTCCGTTGATCTCGATATCCGCATCTCCCTCCTGTCCGGCGCCGATAGCCGCACCCCCGTCCAGCTGATCGTATAGCACAGCCGCACTGTTTTTCGAGAATTGTCTGGAGCCACGGGCGTATATAGTGCCACTTTCAAAGTAGATGTTTCCCGTCTCCCTTAGCCCATACCCTGGACAAAAATGCAATGTTGGGCGAATGGCAGCCGATGGCGCATACCCGAAATGCATGCTCGTCGGCATAGGCAGTAATGACACCCGTTCCATCGGAATCAAATATGAGTTTCGTATTCGTATTATCTTTTCTTATGGCCGGATACTGACCCCTTCCTACGAAATGATTGTGCTCATTTTTTGAAATCAGTCTGACCGTGCCTCCTCCGTCCCCGATCACAATGGCCGACACATCATCCCCTGTGCTTGGAGAAAGCCTTACATTATCAATAAAGACCGTGATATTGGAATTCTTCGGAGGATCGATCCTGACTGTGGTATTTTTGACTGTATCGGAGGCATTGGGACTTCCCGTTAAGGTGTAGGTTCCTGGTTTATCGATAATCACTTCGACATGGCCGTATTTCTTGGAGCTCTTCTTCTCCATCACACTGTATGTGTCGCCCGGCTCTAGACGATGCTCTGTCAATTGAGCCGCCCATGCACTCCGAGGCTGCAGCAGAACAAAAACGACCGAAAAGAAGGTCATAATCAGAAGCCCTCTTATCCATACCCTCTTTGCCTTTGTTGTTGTTTTCATGCATTTCCTCTCTGTTTAACAGTCTTCTATGATAGCCGTTTTTTGAAATTATTTGTCAAAGCAAATGTATCTTCAAATGTCTCAATTAATCCGACAAATATCGATGTCTGTTTTACTATGGCATTAGTAATTACATGCTATTAAAAAACATCTACTCTTACAATATTTCGCGCACGAACGTTGTCTAAAACGCACGAAAGTGTGAAAGAGCGGGCCCGCGTGTTGATTGCAGGCTCGCTCTTTGCAAAGATTATTAAGATCGGGAAGTCAAGCATTTTTCGATAACTCTGTTTCAAAAGTCAGGTTAAATTCTGCGTCTTTGCCTGAGTATAATCAAGCAGATAATTGCAGATATCGTAACAAGCATGAGAGATATCCAGGCTGCGATATGAGTGCCGTCTCCGGTTTTTGCACTGTGCTTTTTGTTTCCTTTCCCCTTGTTATTGTCATTTTGCTTGTTGTTGTCAGGTGTGACATCGTTGTCGTTATCATCCGGAGTCGGCGTAACTTCTTCATGATTCCTGTCATCATCGTTGTTATCAGGCTTCGGCGTTGGATCATCCTTATCATCGTCGTTGTCATCAGGCTTCGGGGCAGGATCATCATTATCGTCGTCATCCTTCTTCTCTTTGGATGCTATCTTGAACGGAGCAAAAGGCAGCTGATCGTCATTGTAATGTGCTGTAAGGATGTGCTCTCCGTCATCAAGCCCTTCAAGGAATGAAGGCTTAAGGTCTATAATCGTACTTCCTTTCGATGCGGAATAATCACGACCTTTGACCAGCTTAACGCCATCCGCATCAAGGCCTTCGAACATCTCGAAAGGTCCGTTGGTCTTGAACGAAAGATCTGTCGTATCTCCCTTTGTCCATAAACCATACATTCCCTCCGTAAACACTATTACAAGTGGTTCAGGATCAATTGCTCTGAGATAAATCAAGAATTCTTTTTCAAGCGATATGGCATCTCCCATTAAATCCGTACCTGTAAGCTTAACGGTAAATATGAATGTTCCCGCTTGATCGGATGTTCCGCTTATCTCACCCGTCTTGGCATCGAGCACAATGCCCTTAGGAAGTTCTCCGTCAATTATACTCCATACAACATCTGACTCTTCTCTGAGTCCGGCAAATGTGAGACTTGCACTGTAAGGCTCAGACTGAGTACCTCTCGGAAGATGACTCGTCGTTATCTGGGCTTTATTCCACTGAGCGTACAATGTTACAAGCGCACCGTCTTCGTCGGTGATGTTTTGGACATCCTCATCGCCAAACGCATCTCCGCTGCCGTCTGCTTTAGTATTCCAGCCCGTGAAGGTGAATATCTTGGATGGATCTGATTCATACTTAATTTCATAGCTCATCTTCGAAAGAGCAATATTGTCATCGTAGACTCTCTCCTGAGCATCCATATCTCCATCTACGATGGTCCCTTCAGGATTATTCGGACTGAACTTTACCGTATATGTATTCGCTTTCCAGCCGGCATAAAGAACAGTCTTTGGTTTTTCAAGAGTATCATTATTGAAATCCCATTTATTCTCACATTCTTTTTCCTTGTACCAATCCGTAAATGCGTATCCGCTTTCAGGAACGGGATCGTTCGGCTTTGTGAGTTTGTATCCGTGCTGGGCTCCCCTCATCTGAGGTGAGGGAACACTACTGCCGTGGCCATTCAGATCAAAGACCGCAAGCCTGTATGGTTTTCTCGTCCATTTCGCATACAGTGTCATGTCTTCCTGTACGGGTTTACCGAAGTCCCATTTCTCTTTATCTTTGCATGAGTCTGATGTGTACCAGCCCCTGAAGTCATATTCCTCATCTTTAGGCTCCTCAGGATAATCCAGTATCCACGGATCGACCAGCTCCTGTTCGTCAGGTTGTGGTGTTCCGTGCCCATTTAAGTCATACTTCACCATATATCTTACAGACACCACGGTAAACTGTGTTTGCGGCTCCTGGCCGTCACTGTAATGAGCTCTTATGGTATGGCTACCATAGTCCAATCCCTTCAGATAATCCTTATCCAGTCGGATAAGGGTGCTCTTGGAATCATCTCCGTCCGATGACGCCGAATAGTCCTGTCCTTTCACTAGGTCAGCACCGTCGACATCAAGTCCTTCGAACATCTCAAAAGGTCCGTTGGTCTTGAATGAAAGGCCTGATGCATCTCCCTTCGTCCATACTCCGTCCATTCCTTCCGTAAACTCTATCTCGAGCGCTTCGGGATCTATTGCTCTGAGATATATTGATAATTCTTTTTCGAGGCTTACGGCAGCTCCCAGCATATCCGTGCCTGTTAGCTTAACTGTAAATTTGAACATACCCGCTTGGTCGGACGCTCCGCTTATCTCTCCCGATTTGGCATCAAGTTCAATTCCTTCAGGCAGTTCTCCCTCACTTATGCTCCATTCAGAATCTGTTCCTTCCCTCAGTCCGGCAAATGTGAGACTTGCACTGTAAGGCTCAGACTGAGTACCTCTCGGAAGATGACTCGTCGTTATCTGGGCTTTATTCCACTGAGCGTACAATGTTACAAGCGCACCGTCTTCGTCGGTGA
>Ga0256406_1005674_pt1 | contig 13154 bp, 7 predicted proteins | sample RumenRJG_03DNA_FD_185986 | JGI IMG/M metagenome (GOLD analysis project Ga0256406, IMG submission 185986) | Bovine rumen microbial communities from Lethbridge, Alberta, Canada - RJG_03 | ecosystem: Host-associated > Mammals > Digestive system > Stomach > Rumen | place: Canada: Alberta | collected...
TAATGGAGTGGATTCGTCATTCAGTGGTAACCCGGGAAGTGAAGGATCCGGGGCTGGCTCTCCGGCTTCTGAAAAGGGAAGGGAATCTGAAAAAATTTCCCAGATAAGGATTTATTCTGGTGAAAAATACACTACTCCTGAGTCTGCTGCTGCAGGACAGATTGTGGCTGTAACCGGCCTTTCGGATACCTATGCCGGCCAGGGCCTGGGGATTGAGGCCGATGATGATATGGAGGTCCTGCAGCCCTTCATGGACTATGTAATAAGGCCGGTGCCGGGTCAGCAGGTAGATGAGCATCGGCTTATGGGGGACATAAAGGCTCTTGCAGAGGAGGACCCGAAGCTGGATCCCCGCTGGCAGGAGGAAGGCCAGGAGATTCACGTGAGCCTCATGGGTGAGATTCAGCTGGAGGTGCTGAAGGAGCTTATCCGGTCCAGGTATGGATATGAGATTCAGTCAGGGGCAGGAAGGATTCTTTACCGGGAAAAAGCAGCTTCAATAGCCGAGGGCGTTGGCCATTTTGAGCCACTTAGGCATTACGCTGAGGTGCACCTTGTGCTGGAGCCCGGAGAACCGGGGAGCGGCCTGGTGGTTCGGAGGGCGTGCAGCACGGATGAGCTGGATTTGAACTGGCAGAGGCTCATCGTTACTCATCTTGAGGAAAAGGTGCACCGGGGGGTTCTTACTGGTGCTCCTCTTACAGATACAGTTATTACAGTGGTAGGGGGCAAGGCCCACAAAAAACATACTGAAGGCGGCGATTTCAGGCAGGCCACCTACAGGGCTCTCCGGTGCGGACTCATGAAGGGAGGCTGCCTTCTTCTTGAACCCTGGATGGATGTGGAGATACGGGTGCCTTCAGGGGAAACCGGAAGGGTAATGACCGATCTGATCCGGAAGGGAGGCACCGGCATTGAACCGGAAAATTCCGGGGACATGTCTGTTATCCGTGGAAAAGCCCCTGCATCCGAGCTGATAGGATATCCTCAGGAGATTTTGCGGATATCAGGGGGAAAGGGCTCTGCACAGCTGCGTTTTGCAGGCTATGAACCTTGCCACGACCAGGAGAGGGTGGTGGAAGAGTCAGGCTATGATCCGGAAAAAGATCTGAAGGAAACGGCGGACTCTGTGTTCTGCAGTCACGGTTCCGGCGACATTGTAAGCTGGCGGGATGTAGAGGAATACATGGCGGTACCTTCCAGAATATGGGACTACCTGGATCCGGAACAGATTCCTGAAGGAGTTCAGGTCTGCGATTCCGATCTCATGAAACTGAAAGGGGTTTCAGAGGAATTAAACAGAGAAACGGGCGGCGACTCTTCCAGAAAAAACCGGAAGAAGTCCAACACAGTAGGACTTATGAGTGCTGATGACCGGGAGCTTATGGAAATTTTCCAGAAAACTTACGGGCCTCTGAAAGAAGATCCTCTCACAGCTCCCGGCCGCAATCTGAGAAAGAAAGAAGAAGGCCGGAGGGATTTTTACAGGAAATCTGCAGCTCTTGATGCAGCTGTAACCAAGGGAATTTACGGATCTGGCCGGGGACGGGAAATATGCATTCTGGGAGATGGATATAACATCATGAACGCCTGGCCTGAGCTGAAGAAGCTTATGGAAGTGGATTACGGAGCAGCCAGAGAGGATCTGATCAGCACTCTTCAGGAGTATCAGGGATACACAGGGTACAGGGTGATCCTGGTTTTTGATGCTTATAAAGTAAGAGGAGGCCTGGGAAGCACAGAGAGGTATGAGGGCCTGGAGGTGGTATACACCAGTGAAAATGAGACGGCTGATGCTTATATTCAGCGGGTTTCGGAAAAGCTGGCCAGGAAATACGATCTGTGGGTAATCAGTTCTGATCTGTTGATACAGCAGTATTCTTTCGGCCATGGAGCCCTGAGGATGAGTTCCATGAGTTTTCTGGAAGAGGTAACCAGGATAAAGGCTGAAATAAGGGGGGCTGTGGACAGAATTAATGAAGAGAGTCTGGAAGATTGACAGTCGTTTCAGAGTTGATCAATGAAAATAATGAAGACAAGGTATATTTTACCCCGGGATCCGGGAAATACAAAATCCCGCCGTAGAAAATCAAAACAGATTGATTTCCTGCGGCGGGATTTGAGCTTTCAGGCGCTTCCGGAACATCTGATGCTTCCGGCATTTCCCCAAACCTGTCAGTCAATATTAAGAGTTTTTTCCAGCTCCTCCATATCTACGGCGCTGTTCTTCTTCAGGCTCCTCATGTCATTGTAGATATCCACGATGCTCTTCTCGATGCGGTCCAGGTCTTCCCGGGAAGTCTCCCGGCTCATGAACATCTTTTCCAATTCGGAATTCATATCTTCCATGCCCTTTGCCATTCGCTGGTACTGTTCGAAGTTCTTGCTTGTAACGGCAACCTTGAACATGGTGTAATCCTTGCGGATGGCGTCTACCAGCTCCTCTTCGTCGTGGAAGGTTCCCAGAAAATGGGAATAAGGGCGGACTCTGTTCAGATAGATGTCGTCGCCTTCCTTGATCTCATAAATATATGTTACGTTTGATCCGTCGCTGAGCTTGAATTTTACCTTGTTGATGTAAGCCGGCTTGTTCAGGATTTCTACTGCGCCCATCTGGCGGAGCATTATGTTTGCCATGCTTTCTGTAAATCTGTCTTTGATCATCAGAGGAACCTCCTATTTAAATACTGCAAATTTCAACAGCAGCCATAAAGATGATACCACTATGGACATCAACATTACAGGCATACCTTTTTTCAGGTAGCTGTTGAATGTAATCGGGTATCCGTGTTTTCCGGCAATATTGGAAAGCACAACGTTGGCAGAGGCTCCGATAAGTGTTCCGTTTCCGCCCAGGCAGGCACCCAGGGTAACAGCCCACCAGAGAGGAGCAGTGTCCACACCTTGAGCGCCCATAGCCTGTATGAGAGGAATAAGGGTGGCAACGAATGGAATGTTGTTGAGCACTGCGGAGATCATGGCAGAGGCCCACAGGAGAACCATCATAGTTGCGATTACGTGGCCGCCGGTTACGTTCATCAGCATATTTGCCAGTACTTTGATTACGCCGGTTTTCTCCAGGCCGCCTACAAGGACGAACAGCCCTATGAAAAACAGAAGGGTGGTCCACTCAACGTTGGCCACCACTTCTTCCACATCTACGTGGCCGATGAGCATCATTACGGCTCCGGCAGTAAGGGCGATTGTAGGAGTGTCCAATCCTATCTGGTCGTGGAAAAGAAAGGCCAGCACAACCAGGGCTATCATGACGATGCTTTTTTTCATAAGCTTCGGGTCGTTGATGGCCTTGTTTTCGTCAAGCATCATCATCTTCTGAATAGACCTTTCATCGGCAACCAGCTCCTTGCCGTAGAAGAACTTCAGCATGAACAGCAGTCCGATAATAATGAAAACACATGGAACGCCGGTGTTTATCAGGAAGTCTCCGAAGGTGAACTTCGCTGCGTTACCGATCATGATGTTTGGCGGGTCACCGATCATTGTGGCAGTACCGCCGATGTTTGATGCCAGAATCTGTCCCATGAGAACAGGAACTGCGTCAATATCCAGGATCCTGGCGATGGTGATTGTCATTGGTCCCATCAGGAGGACGGTGGTAACGTTGTCCAGGAAGGCAGAGCACAGCGCTGTCAGAATAATGAAAAGAACCATGATCTTCCACGGATCTCCTTTAGCCGCCTTGGCCGTCCTGATGGAAATATATTCGAACAGGCCGGAATGCTTGATAACACCCACAAAAAGCATCATGCCCACAAGGACGCCGATTGTATCGAAGTCAATGTACGCAACAGCTTCACTGAGGGTCAGCACATGGGTTACTATCAGCAGTACCATTCCGCAGATGGCGGCAGTAGTGCTGTTGATCTTGTCTGTGATTATGGCCGTTATGGTGACCAGGAAAATCACAATCGCAATAATAGTCTGAACCATTATTACCTCCTTTTGCTACTTTACGTATTCAACCCGGTTATTTTACACGGAAAAAACACTATGTAAACCCATAAAAAAAGGAGTTTTCGACACATTCCTTTCCTCACGGGTATTCGTCGGATGCCGGCAATATGAAAAATATTTTTGTATAATATCACTGGAATAAAACGAAAGGATTCTTATGATATGAACGACGATAATAGAGAAACTTATTACAAAGGCCTGCGCCAGATTATGCTGTGCATGATCCTGTGGGGAGTGCTGCCGGTATACTGGAAATCCCTGCTGCCTATTAATTCGTGGATAGTCATTCTTTACAGAATGGTGATGGTGTTCCTGTGTGCCCTGATCTACGCCATGAAGGGCAGGAGCCTGAAGGAGATCTTCGGCCCGCTGAGGGATAAGAGGAGGGCAGGGAAATTCCTGGTGGCCGGCGTGATAATAACCTTCAACTGGAGTGTTTACATATGGGCGGTGAACTCCGGCCGGATAATACAGGCCAGCACGGGATATTACATCGAGCCAATGTTTGTGGCCCTGTTCGGAATGATTTTTTTCAAGGAAAAGCTGACAATCTACAAGACTATATCTCTGGCATGCGCTTTCGCAGCGGTGCTGATCATGCTGGTGCACTACGGGGAGCTTCCCGGGGTGGCCCTGCTGCTGGCCCTTTCATTTTCTGCATATTCTGCAATAAAGAAGAGCGTGGACGAGCCGCCGGCAATTTCTCTTACCTATGAAACTGTGTTTCTGGCGCCTTTTGCTCTGGGAGCCATTCTATTCCTGGAGATCAACGGGCGGGGAGCCCTGAGCCAGGGACAGCCCTATCAGTACGTGCTCCTTCTGCTGTGCGGCCTGGCCACTGTAATTCCCCTGGGCCTTTTTGCTGCCGCTGCTCAGAAAATCCCTATGTTCACTCTTGGTGTTGCTGAATATCTCAGCCCTACAATTTCCCTGCTCATAGGAATTTTCATCTACCACGAGCCTATGGACCGGGTTCAGCTCTTTGCCCTTGCTGTTATATGGGCTGGACTTGTATTTTTCACCATTGGAGAGTTCAGGGCTCTGAGAAATTCAGAATCAGGGAACTGATTTGTATCAATATGAATAAAATCTATTCTTTGGCTGTTTGCAATAAAAAACACTTTTTTGAAATGGGAAAGTTGTGGATATAGAATACATTCGTAGAGATTCTGGATTGAGAAATACATAATATCCAGGGAAAAATGATTGTCATGCTTGGGAGGGGCGGTTTCACCTACGGGTGCGGCCGCTCTTTTGATTGTAGTATGGCTGTAATAGGCCAGAATAGAAAAAACCTGCTCCATTCTTCCGAGTGGAGCAGGTTTCTTTGAAGCATTTCTGATTTCCGAAATCCGGAAAATTCCATTAACGCTTGCTGAACTGGGATGCTCTACGAGCCTTCTTCAGTCCGTACTTCTTTCTTTCCTTCATACGAGGGTCTCTTGTCAGGAAGCCGGCTGCCTTCAGGGCAGGACGGTACTCGTCATTGTCAACTTCGCAGAGTGCTCTTGAAATTCCGTGTCTCAGAGCTCCAGCCTGACCTGTTGTACCACCACCGTTAACAGTAGCGATAACGTCAAATCTGCCAGCTGTGCCTGTTACATCGAAAGGTCTCAGAACCTCCTGTCTCAGGAGCTCTGTTCCGAAGTAATTCTCCAGATCTCTCTTGTTGATAACGACTCTTCCTGTTCCAGGGAGAAGTCTGACTCTTGCAACAGAAGACTTTCTTCTTCCAGTTGCCTGATACTGTGTCTTAGCCATCTATGATTCCTCCCTTCTTAGAATGTGTACTCTTCTGGATGCTGTGCTGCATGTGGATGCTCAGGACCAGCATAAACCTTCAGCTTCTTGAACATCTGTCTTCCCAGCTTGCCCTTAGGCATCATGCCCTTGACAGCGTGACGGATGATCTCCTCAGGCTGCTTTGCTCTCAGCTCCTTCAGCGGAGTTTCCTTCAGTCCGCCCGGATATCCGGAGTGATGCTTGTAGATCTTGTCGCTCTCCTTCTTTCCGGTTACGCACACCTTCTCAGCATTGATAACGATAACATAGTCACCGGTATCGATGTGTGGAGTGTAAATTGGCTTCTTCTTTCCTCTCAGAATCATAGCAGCCTCAACTGCCAGCTTTCCCAGAGTCTTTCCCTCAGCGTCGATCACATACCATTTGCGATCAACATCTGCAGGCTTTGCGATGTAAGATTTCATCTCTGTTCCTTTCTACCTACTCAGTTCGCTGGTTCCGGAAAAAAATAAATCCGGTACTGCGCCTCGGTTTCGGCACTGCCTACTAAAATCATTACAGATCGTGTTCGGCATACTAAATAAAATAACTTAGTGTCGGAGCTCCGGTATGAACCTGCCCCAATTCGCAAATCCCTGAATCAGACAAATTTGCGCTGTAATATTTTATTAGCCAGGCACTAATAAGTCAATAGGAAAAAGCCGTGAACAGCTTTAAATCCTTGAAAAAAACATACCCTGAACATATAATTTTTGATATAAATATTGGTTTAAACTGGGGTAATAAGTGCACTGGAAATATTGAAGCAGTGTACAAGAGTCTTGAGGGGATCTGGAGAAACAAGATTTGAACAATACAAACAATACAAATGATACTAATAATACCAATAACGGCAATAACAGGGGGACAGGGCCTGCAGACAGGGGAAGATCCGGCAGCATAAGGGGAAGCCTGACCCTCCTCCTCTGCGCCATCATCTGGGGAAGCGGCTTTATCGGCCAGAAGGTGGGGCTGTCAGACCTGCCGCCCTTTGCTTTAAACGGAGCCAGGCATCTGCTTTCGGCAGTAATACTCATTCCTGCAGGATTCTTTCTGATGAAGAAAAATGGATATACAGATAAGGACAAATACGGGTTAGATGAAGTTAGAAGGCGATGGCAGAATCTTATTAAGGGCAGCATTATCTGCGGGATCTTTCTTGCCCTTGGAACAAATATGCAGCAGGCAGGACTGATGTGGATTTCAGCAGGAGAATCCGGATTTATTACGGCTCTTTACGTTATTATTGTGCCATTTTTCGGGACCTTCCTCGGCCTTAAGATAAAGAAACGAATCTGGGGCTGTGCCGCCGCATCAATAATAGGTTTTGGACTTCTCTGCCTGAAAGATCAAATGCATATATCGGCGGGAGTGTGGCTCACCCTGGGGTGCGCCTTCGCTTTTTCCGTGGAAATGCTGGCCATCGACCGGTTCGTTACTCCCCGGAATGCCGTTGCCCTTTCGGCTGGACAGATGCTGGTGGCAGCACTGGTGTCTGTTGCAGTTTCTATTTTCCTGGAGTCTCCTTCAACGGGACAACTGCTATCGGGCCTTCCGGTAATTCTCTACCTGGCCCTGGTGCCTACTACACTGGGATACACTCTTCAGATCATTGGTCAGGGACATACAGAGCCGGCTCTGGCATCCCTGATTCTAAGTCTTGAGTCGGTCTTTGCCGCCATATTCGGAGTTCTTTTCCTGGGTGAGTCAATGACTGCAAGGGAGCTGGCAGGATGTGCGATTATCTTCGGGTCGATCGTAGTTGCCCAGCTGCCGGACAAAAGGCCGGATAAAAGGACAGACAGAAAGGAAGTTCAATGATATGGGCCTGAATAAAAAGCATAAAGTCCTGATGTCCGTCCTGGGAGGAACTCTGATAATCTGCATTATTTTGATAACGGTCATAGCAACGTGCCGGGATGTGCAGAGCAGGAAGGACAGCGCCAGCGCAATAACAGAGTCATATGCTTATGAGCTCCAGAGGGATTTTAACAGGTGTATAGCCGTTTCTGAGACGGTGGCAGAATGGGTAGCAGATAGCAAGGGTAATACAGAGGGCTTTGACGCAATAGCCAGGCGCCTGTGCCGGGGGCCTGTTGTGCAGATAGAGATAGCTCCCGGGGGAGTCATAACACAGGGCTATCCAAATAATTCTGTTGCCGCCAGTCCTGCCAGCGTTTTCCAGGATGCCAAGGTAAAAAAGGTATTTGAATACGCTTCAGGCCACAAGAAGACGGTTATTTCCGGACCCATCAACCATCCGGAGACAGGCAGGAGTATTTCTGTAATTACGCCGGTTTTCATCCATGATGGCCAGGGGAATGAGGACAGGTTCTGGGGATATACGATTGTCATCGTAAAGATACCGTCAATTTACTCCCATACCATGAGGATGCTTTCATCTTCCGGATACAACTATTGCCTTGATTCTACCATTACCCCAGATTCTTCAAGTTTCAAGCAAATAGAGACTTCCATGCCAAAGGGAATAAAGCTGAAAGATCCAGTGGGCCATGGCTTCGATGCCGGACAGTGCAAATGGATGATCAATGTGACGCCCAAGGAAGGATGGATATCTAAAGAGAGGACTGTGGCAGTCTTCCTGATTTGTTTCACTGTGGGAACCTTTATTATGTTCGTGCTTTACAGGCTCTTCAGCAACATGGAAAACGACGAAAGGCTGAGGAAAATGTCCTATTGTGATTCTCTTACAGGATTGCTGAACCGCAATGGATTAATATCCTCCCTTGATGAAATGACCGGGAACAGCGACGGCCTGCCTCTCACAATGGCCATACTTGATATTGATGATTTCAAGCTGATCAACGATCTGTACGGCCATGCTGCCGGTGATCAGGCACTGAAGCACCTGGCTTTGCTGCTTAAGAAAAATCTTCCTCAGGATGCGGTGCTGGGCCGCACCGGAGGCGATGAGTTTTGCGTAATTATTCCGGGAAAAACCGCAGATCAGTGCACTTCTGTTATCGAAAATCTGATTCAGGAAGCTGTCTCCTTTTCCTATAAGGACAAAACTATACCGTTCTCCATTTCAGCAGGTTACGCCGCCTATCCTGATCAGGCTTCAGACCGGGCAGAGCTGCTGGTAATGGCAGATGAGGCTTTGTATTCCTCTAAGTTAACAGGAAAACACGTGGCAAAATGTTATGATCCTGCAATGCCTCCCATCAAAAGGGAGCAGCTGGGCTTCAATGCTAAAACCCTGGCTGCAGGAATCCCGGGTTCCCTGCTGGTAAGAAGGGCGGATAAAGAAGGCCGCATCCTTTTTGCCAACGACAACATGCTGAAGCTGCTGAACTGCAAGGACATGGATGAACTTCAGGAATACTCCGGCCTGAATTACCACAACCTCATAGCCCCGGAAGATCACGACAGGGTCATCAACAGCATCTGGTATCACGAAGGGGAATCCAGTAAGGACTCAGAATATTTTGACGGCTTTGTTGAATATGGAATCATTACAAGAGATGGGCAGACGAAGCCTATTGTAAGCATGAGGAGACTGGTCCATGATGAACATCTGGGAGATGTTTTCTTTATTCTGATCCGGGACATAGACACGGTAGAAGAAAGAACCAAAGGATATGATGATCTCACTGGCATGCCTAACTTCAACCACTTCATGCAGTACGCTCCAGAAGGAATCCGCAGTCTCCGGGACCAGGGAGAAGATCCTGTAGTCATTTACTTCGACTACAGCAACTTCAAGATGTATAACAACCAGTACGGATTTTACGCCGGAGACCAGATGATCTGCGGCCTGGGAAATACTCTCAGGGCCAGAATGGGAGAGGAGCAGTCTGCGAGGATTGAAAGTGACCATTTCATTGTGTATGGAAAACGCAGCGGAATCGAAGATAAAATAAAAGATATTTTCGCACTTATCCAGCGCCTCCCGGAGATGAAACCGGGCATATGGATCAGGGCAGGAATATATCTGTACGACGATGCTTCAGTTACCCTGGAAGACGCCTGCGACAGAGCACGGCTGGCCTGTGTAAGTCTTAGAGGAAAAATGGAGTCGGACTTTGTGTTCTTCAACGACTCTATCCAGGAAGAGGCAGGGATGAAGGAGTACGTACTGAAGAATTTCAACCGTGCAATCAGCCAGAGGTGGATCGAAGTATGGTATCAGCCTGTAATACGAAGCCTCACAGGAACTTTGTGCGGCGTGGAAGCTCTTGCCAGATGGAATGACCCGGTTCACGGTATGATTTCACCAGGGGTATTCGTTCCAGCCCTTGAGGATGCAGGAATAGTAGACCAGCTTGACCTCTATGTGTTTGAGGAGCTGTGCAGGAGCTACGGCCAGAGGCTCAGGGCAGGAGAAGAGCTGGTTCCGGCGTCCTTTAACCTGTCAAGAATAGATTTCCAGCGGGATGACATGGTTGACCAGATAGAATATCTGTCAAAAAAATATAAGGTTCCCCGGGACATGACGAATATCGAAATTACTGAAAGCGCCTTCGTTGAAGATACTCAGCGGATAGCCGATGCAGTGAATCAGTTCCACCAGCGGGGATATCAGGTGTGGATGGATGATTTTGGAACAGGATACTCCTCTCTGGGCATACTTAAAGACGTCCACTTTGATGAGATAAAGATAGATATGAGTTTCCTGTCCAGCAACTCAAAGGAGTCCCGCTCAATTATTGAAGCCACTGTCCGCATGGCCAAGAACATAGGAATTCAGACCCTGGCAGAGGGCGTAGAAACAGAAGAACAGTTCCTGTTCATGAGGAAGATCGGCTGTGAGAAGATTCAGGGATACTATTTCGGCATGCCAATGCCGGCAGAAGATGTGCGCCCTCACTGTATGAAGAAAGATATCCGTGAAGAGACAGCTAGGTGGCGGAACTATTATGATGCAATGGGCCGTCTGGATTTTCTCACCGGGGAGCCTATGTGTCTGATAGAGGATGACGGAAAGAATTTCAATTTAATCTTTTCCAATGAAGCCTTCGAATCCGTCCTCAGGAAGGATGGATATAGCAGCTCTGAAGAGTGGACAAAAATGCTGAGGGAAAATAACAGCCCTGTAGTCAGCTTTCTGCGGCAGTTTGCGGATCAGAAGCTGCGGAAGCAGGATGGTAACCATACCATCTCATATCCTTCTGGGGATCACTACATGCAGATGAGCGGTAAACTGGTGGCCGCCTGCTCAGGGCATTACCTCTACCAGGGAACGATTCAGCACGTAGAAATCCAGCAGGACAAGTTGAATCAGAGAAAAGCAGATTATCTTCAGAACCTGTTCTACATGTGCAATGACGTAGCTTTGCTGAACTACAGTGATGATACCGTTACTGGTCTTAAGTCCTCTCTGGCTGTCCAGCCCATTGGACGAAGACAGTCCATCAGAGGTATCGCCGGCGTCATGGAAGAATGGAACAGAATTTGCGTATATCCGGAAGACCGGAAACGATTCAGGGAATACTCCGATGCAGAGACCTTGAGAAAAAGGGTGGAAGATAGTAAAGACCATATTCTCACCGGATATTTCCGCAGTAAGAACTACAAGGGAGAGTACAACTGGCTTATGCATCTGGTCTTCCCTGTGCCGGGCAGAGAACAGGAAGAACTGATGTATGTTACGGTCAACGGTGGATTCAACATAGATTCTGTGGTGGAAACGCTGAAAACCATTGCGCCGGACGTAATTGCCTCTTTAGAGAAGAACGGTGCGAATGGTGAAGTGAAATCCGGAATTTCAAATTCCACCCTGTGGAAGAACCTCATGGCAGAAGCCCCCGGCAAGTATTTCTGGAAAGACCTGGATCACCGGTATCTGGGGGCCAGCAGGAATTTCCTGGGTTACTATGGCCTTGATTCGGAAGAGGATATTATTGGAAAAACCGATGGCGAAATGGGATGGTATGTGGAGGATGATAATATCCGTGAACTTGAAAATGAACTAATCCAATCAGGTGTTCCAGCTTTTGGCATCAAAAATACAACTATACGCCAGGGAAGGCTCCGCCCTATACTGGTGGACAAAATGCCAGTATATGTGGATGGAAAGATACAGGGGGTTATGGGATTTTTCGAGGATACAGAATATCTCCTGAATTTTGTGGACTCAAAGATAAACACTGCAACTATCGATCCTGTTACCGGCCTGTCCAATGGCCGGGGCATAGCAGAGGGCATGGAAAAATACCTGAAGGCTTATCAGCAGAGTAACAAGGACTTTGCCCTGATGAGGGTGTATATCCGTGAATATTCCACCTTCTGCAGTCTCTATGGAGAAGAAGCAGGAGATGTTCTTCTCCATGAAATAGGAAAGGTGCTTACGGGAATCAGGGCCAGCGAGGCGGTATTCGGCAGACTGGCAGACAGTCAGTTCTTCATAGTAAAGCAGTTCAGAGATTCTGATGAAATCAGTGAACTGGCTGCTGACATACACAGGGGCATAAATGACCTTCATCAGGCTGGTCAGTGGAAATGCACCTGCACAGCTCAGATAACAGTATCCTTTGTAACCGAGGAGACCAGTACAGATAACCTTTATGAAAGAATGATACATAAGCTTATGACAGATTTCGGTAAATCAGAAGAGCTTTAATCTGACTTCTGCCCAGCATCTGGAATAAAGAAGGGGAAAAACGATGACAGAAAAAATGAAAGGCAGTCTTGCCCTTCTCCTTGCCTCTGTTATCTGGGGAAGTGGCTTCGTGGCCGCAAAAATAGGCTCAGGAACCATGAGCTTTTTCAGCTTCAATGGAATGAGATTTCTGGCAGCTGTCTTGATACTCTTGCCCTTCGCAGTCAGGGACATTGGCCGGACCGGATATTTCAGCCAGAAGGAAAATGGCTACGAGCTGGCCCGGGTCCGCCGCATCAGAACTGTTACGGGAAGCCTGGTGTGCGGAATTCTGCTGGCAGGGGGAATCAACCTGCAGCAGGCGGGCCTGGGCCTGTGCAGTGCAGGCCGCTCCGGATTCATTACAATCTTGTATGTAATAATTGTTCCAGTAATGGGAGTGGTTGTAGGCAAAAGGCCGGGGCCCCGGCTTTGGATCTGTGTGACAGTGGCCGTAGCTGGCTTCGCTCTTCTGAGTTTGAAAGGCGGCAGTCATGGCATAAGCACCGGGGATATTCTGCTTCTGATTTCAGCGGTGGTCTATTCCTTCCAGATAGTGGCCTTGAACCATTACGTCACTGCAAGCAGCGGTGTGATCCTTTCCTTCGGCCAGCTGGTGGTATGCGGTGCTCTTTCCCTGGTCCTCGGGGCGGTCTTTGACGGATATACTCTGGAAGCTGTGAGAGCCAGCATGCTGCCCATCTTGTATACGGCTGTGTTTCCTACGGCCATTGGCTTCTCCTTCCAGACCATAGGACAGGAAAAGGTTCCCCCTGCAGTTGCCTCTCTCATCATG
>Ga0256406_1005675_pt1 | contig 13151 bp, 11 predicted proteins | sample RumenRJG_03DNA_FD_185986 | JGI IMG/M metagenome (GOLD analysis project Ga0256406, IMG submission 185986) | Bovine rumen microbial communities from Lethbridge, Alberta, Canada - RJG_03 | ecosystem: Host-associated > Mammals > Digestive system > Stomach > Rumen | place: Canada: Alberta | collected...
TGCCATCCACACAAATGCTGGAGGATATGAACGAAATGTTCGTAATCCTCTGAGCACTCAAAGATCTGCTGTTTGTTCACACCTCTTAGGATGGCGTGATAAACTTTGAAGTGAGAATGTTCTCTTGGCTGACGTGGCATGATGAATATCGCCTTTCAGTAGTTATATGGTGTATGGGTCAAGGTACCTGTCCCCCTGACCCTGTCTCCCACCTTGTCAAAGCCTATGCTGTCATAAACACGCCCAAGTATGGTTTGAGGAGCGTTCAATAGAAATTTGCTTATGTGCGTCAAGGCATAGTCAATATCGGCCTCTGTCTTGTCCGTCCCGTCAAAGTCCAAGTACTGCATACCTCCATAACGGCGGAGCCACAACTGTGCGTCCTTAACCAGCGCATCAGCTTCCTCTTCAGTAGAAGCCACACCAAACTTCTTTACTTCACGAAACTTGCCGCGGCTCTTGTCCACTACAACCACACTAATGGTGCCTGACCTATTCTTCTTTTTGCGTACAAACATGACGCAAAGGTAATCAAAATAGAGTTCGCGTCACCCTAAATCCAAGGGCAATTTTATAACTGCTTCATTACCAATCGGTTGAAAATGTAAATACTTTTTGCGCTAAAGTCAGGAATGTCATAAATAAAAAACTATGCATGAACTATTAGAACGTGCCTTGGAGATAGCAACCAAGGCGCACAATGGTCAGGTAGATAAATCAGGAGCAGTATATATCTTCCATCCCATCCGTGTGGCTGAACGTTGTGCAACAGAGGAAGAGAAGATTGTAGCGTTACTTCATGACACCATCGAAGATACGTCTGTCACCCCAGAATATCTTCTTGAGCAAGGTTTCTCGCGCACCATCGTCAATGCTGTGCTTGGTGTAACCTGTAGGGAGGATGAGAGCTATGAGGAGTTTGTCCGCCGTGCCAGTCTCAATCCCATCTCCAAGCTGGTGAAGATTCACGATTTGGAGGACAATATGGACATCCGTCGTCTTGGGGAAGTGACGGAGAAAGACCTGCCTCGCCTAAACAAGTACCTTAGGGCGTACAAATTTCTGACAGAGGGAAAATAACATCTTCGCGACACTGATATTATAATAATTCTTCGTATGATTTATTACTTCCTTCTTTCATCAGTTGGTCCCTTTCCTTTTGATTAAATTCAAAATATGGGCAACTCTTTGCCCTTGCCGTATCAAAAACTTCATCCCTCGGTATTTGGAGAATCTTGTAGAGACGACACAACTTTCCCATTCCATTATAGCTGTCCACGTAATTTTTGCATAACATGCAATTGGGGATATGGTATTTATCCCAACCGAGATATTTTGCATATTCATAAATGCCGAAGGCAACTGGCGTGTGAAAAGCGGCCTCATAAAGAGAATACGGGCTAGATTTTATCAGTTCCTTGCATTTGCAACCATCTTGATAGCATCTCGTCTTCCCAGACCTATAAAGCACATAACGTGAGAATTCAATATCACGGCTCAGATTGTTATTTTCGTAATCGCAATTTTTGAAACCATACAGTTGAACTTTAGAAAGTTTTATTGGAGCCCAGTCATTAAGCTCAAGTAGAGGCTCTTCCTCAACAAACCCACTTTCGCAAATAGCATCAATGTCCTCTTCTGACTCAATGACACATTCGATTATTCTATTTCCACTATGCAATTTGGTTTGTTCACTGGCATGAGTTACACAGAACTCAATATATACAGGTTCTCTTTCAGGATGAGTGGAAGAGAATAATTTTAGGTCAGACCTTCTTCTGATGTTGTCATAGGGAACTTCCTGCTCACAACACTCGTAATATCGTCTTAAATCGAATTCTTTTCTTTTGCCTATATAGCATTGGTCATATCGCACATAATGACATTCACGATCCTTAGGGCAATATGATCTATATTGAAATGAGAGCCTAAATGAGTTGGAACTGAGAAATGCTTTTTGAATTTTCTCCTTTGCAAGTAGATGCAGCATTGTTTCGTATGCTAAATTGCAATCCGCACCAGATTGATGGGCAAAATGGTGAATTCGTACTTGTCCCTTATTTTTCGCGACCAAAGGTTCTTTACAAGCTGGGCAAACACAACCACATGCTTGACCAGATGGCACTTGGTCTACATTAATCAACCTTCCATCTCTCCCTAATGCATAGGTAAGCATGTGTGCTTCATGTTTCTGCTGTCTTTTATTTATAGTGCTCATAGTTAGATAATTCTGCAAATCAAGCGTTTAGACAATTCCATGTCACATTGAAATTCCATTGTGATCCTGCGACTTTATTTTGAGGTGCATGTTGGCTGTTCCTCTGCAGCCATTGGCATTTCACTTTCCTCTTCGGGTAACTCATATTTTATAGAGCGGTCTTGAAGATAGATGTGATTTAGCGTAAAGGCAAGAGAGGCAAGCGTTTTGTCTCTCTTGTTTGGCTTTAGCTCACACTCCCATACGACAATGACATGCCATCCCATCGCAGCAAGTTTCTTCTGCTCGTCTTTATCACGCTCCTTATTCCGCTTGATTTTCTTCTCCCAAAAGCCTGCATTCGTCTTCGGCATCCGGAAATATTTGCAACCCTCGTGCCCATGCCAAAAGCATCCGTTGACAAAGATGCAGGTGCGGTACTTGCGAAGCACAAGATCTGGATGGCCTGGCAACCGGGGATTGTTCAGCCGATAGCGGAAGCCCTCTTTCCACAAGTATTTGCGCACAAGAACCTCTGGCTTCGTGTCCTTAGAACGGATAGCAGCCATGTTCTTGTGTCGCTGAAGTGGAGTAAGAGGGTCGGTCATGATTATCTTCTGTATTTCAGCATCTCTTCTCCAGTCTTGAAGATGGGTGCTCCATCCACGAAATTTCCCATTTGACTAATACGCTCCTCGGAAATGAGTTTGTTCAACTCCAATTTGCCTAAAGACACTTCCTCGTCAAAGACGTAGCAGAAATACTTGTCACTATGGGGCGTACTCGGGTACCAGGCCCTAATAATACGATCTTTGGTCATCACAGCATGGTGGTGAACACGGAATACGCGGTATCTGTTCTCGCTTTCTTTGCCATATTCGTAGAGTACGACAAAGCTCACGGTACGTTTGTTCATGCTCAACTCGCTTTGCCCTCCCTGCCGGTTCTTGCCAAGGCGGATATTGTAAATGAGTGTGCCTCTGTCATTCTTGCCAAGGATCCAGTCAAGATGTGCCTGATCATGGTAACAGCCAATCAGAATCTGCTTGTCTGCATACTTTTCAAGATAGTGATAAGTCAGGAAATTGCCCGGATTGGCATAGACGGCCATAGGCTCAACCTCTGGGAGCAATGTCTTGGGGTCTTTATCCATCTGCGTGTCGCCATTGGCATCCACACATTTAGCCACATAAAACGAGCTCTCCAGTTGCGCCAGCAGGGATGCGTTTTCCTCCGCATATTCGGGGTTGTTGTCCAAAGCTACAGAATAATACTTCTGCATACCACGGTCCGGGTAAGGCGTGAAAATTTTACCAAGTAGTTGCTGGAAATGATCTTCTATATACGATACGGCGCTCACGCCCTCCTTTGCCGTAATGGCATAGAAGTCGTATTGTTCCTCCAGCATCTTCTGTATCTGGTCGCGGAACATTCGTCTTACCTTTTCTTTCCATGCGGCTTTCTGCAAATGGTTATTACGGGCATAAAGCGCAACAACATAGAGGAAGTTCACATCATAGTGGCATATCAGCAAAGTGTCGCGGTCGAACAAACGGTTCTTGAACTGGCTGGAAGAAAAACACTTGTTGTTCTTTTCCGTAAGCCGGATGTCATCCTTGTAACTGAGATCTTTGTCGAGGGTGGCGCTGATGAAGAAGTTGGGAATAATGTTATAACCCTCGGTCTGTTCGTCACGCAGCTTACCTATGGAGGAGCCAAACTTCTTTTTATCTGCTTTCCAATCCTCATCGTTGCTATTCTCGTCTAAGAACAGATCAAGATTCCACTGGATGACGTTCCGAGCATAAGTGAACTGTTTATAGACAGAGTTTCTTCCCACCTCGTTGCCACGCTTGTAATATTTGGAGTCACCTATATAATATACAGGCTTATCCTCACCGCGGGTCGTCAGACTTTGGTAAGTATAGAGGTGGTCGATACGCTTGCCGTCATCTTGGTCTTTCAGTCCAGCAGGTATCTCACTTCTTGGGTCTCCCACAAGGTTGTCTATGATAGCCTCGAAGACAATGTTGAAGTTCTTCACCAGCAGATATTCCTTCTGCTGGGCATTGGTGCGTACCTGCCTGGCGCTGTCAAAGAAAGCAAAGCAGAGGTTCCACAGTTTGAGGGCCTTGTCCGAGAAATACTTGTATTTGATTTGGAGTAGACGTGTTTTGCCGTAACCCTTGAGGTAATTCTCAAACTGCTTGCCGGTGATCAACGAGAAGTTGACGTTGATGTTCTTGGCAAAGCCGTAATGGTCTCCTATGTAATTGAGGATGGAGAAGAAGATGACGAGCAGCTCTTCATCGAAATTGATCTGCCGGCGCTTGTTCACGGGATTGATATACACAGCCGTGTTGTCTTGTACCACAGCTTGTGTATGCGCAATGGTCTTGGTCCAGTTGATTTTGTTGAAACCCGAATGAAGGTTGCGCAGCACGAAGAAAAAGAAGTTCTGATTGTCCTTGTTGAACTGTATCAGCGCCAGCAGGATGTCCAAAAACGTATTGGTCAGTTTCCGGTGCCCTCTTCCTGCCTCAATGATTTTCTTATGATAGACGATGCTGCTGTCAGTGTCCTTGTCATTTCTGAAGACACAGATGGCACGGTAAATCCAAACGGAGAACTCATAGATAAAGTCCCTCTCTTGTTGGGTCAAAGGGTTGTGGGAATCTATGTTGATGATGTCCTCAGGCTTGTACCTACCGAATACCAACTCTTGGTGATCCTTGTCTTCGAGCAGAACCTTTGGCAAGATGAACACACAATCCTGTAGTCGGGTATTATAGAAATACCCGACATAGTTCAGGCTGACAAGGCCGTTGACATTCTCCAAAGCGTCAATACCTTCGAGAACATCTTTGACGGCCGCAGCTTCATATTGGTGCTCTTCTATGAGTATTCTCATTCTTTAGGATCTATCTCGTCACACAGTTCTTTAAAAAGAACAGCTTTCTCATGGAACCAATTATATGCTGTATTCCAGTCATCATGTTCCATATCGAATGGAATTGAGGCTTGAATGTATTTAGCTTTTTGAGCTTCATGAAGAGTAACACTGGTAATGTTGTCCTGCTCAAAGCGCTCTTTGATTATATCAAAGCTCTCTTTATATTTATCAAACTCGGACTCGCCTTGACTAAAATAGAGTTGTATGTTGGCAACTTTGTTCTTGCCGGATACGACCAATGCGATATAGTAGCTTCTGTTTAAGCCACCAATGTTCAGCCATGTTTGAGCGAGTCCTTTTGGATTGGTAAACGTGTCTTTGAATACGCCGGACTGTTCATAGGAATCGTTAAATCCCAACCAGAAATTCAGATACTTATCTTTGAGTGATTGACTTTCATTGCTAATATCCTCAGAATCCTCAGGTGCTGAGGATGAATCAACGGGTTGCAGTCCTAAATTGGTAAGGAACTGATTAACGTTGTCTTCCCTGATGGCTTTAGCATCAGCGACATAGAACTTGTCAAATGTGAGGGCTTTTCCATCGGCACCTTTGAACAAATCACCGTCAAGTCCATAATCCTTGATCACATCGTTCCAAAGATAAAAGATAACCTTGCCAACAAATGTCTCTGCAGTGATAATCCCATCTTTGGGCTTGCAGAAGAAGTAGCCCAGTTTCTTATCCTCTGAATTAGTGATGCTTCCAATGTAGTCATTCACCTTTTCCAAGAACTGCCACCAGTCGTATTCAGAGCCATTGACGGCAATTCGCCAGTTCTTCTCAGCGTTATGGATAGGCATATATTTCCATTCCCAACGCCGCTTAAAGGCAGAGTCTATGGGGAACAGACTTTGGTCGCTGGTATTCATGGTAGCCCAAATGTAGAGGTTGTTCGGGAAAAGGAGCACCTCACCATTTTTTATTCTCTCGGACATGCCAGACTCATCATACATATCGTCAATAGCAGCGGCATTGGGGATGTCCATTCCTGCGAACGCCTTTGCCAAGTGTTTCTGCATATCCTTGTCTGCTGTGATGGGGTACTCAGAAAAGCCGTTATCTTTGCGGTCAAGCAATTGGAAAAGATCACCGAAGATTTGGGCACAATTTCCACGGTTGATTTCTTCTATCACGAGATATTGCTCTTCTGGCTGTGCGCCATCAGATGCCTTTGCATATAACTTCCATGCATTGATGTAGGCTTGGAGAAAAGCCTGCTCGACAAACTCGTAAACGATACGGTCTTCTGTCACCTTTTTGCCATCCTCAACCACGATACGGCCGGTACTGTCTCTGACATAGCTTTCCTTTGTAGTTGGCTTATACGCACCTACGAACGTTGAGTAGTCACTGTCAGGATGGAACGTAGTACGGATTACATTCTTTCCTCTTGTCTCCACATTGATAGTGTGAGACTTGCCTGTGCCAGGAGCACCATAATAGATGATTTGTTTGTTTCTATACCCTTTATCAATTAAGGTGTTGCTCTTTGGAGTAAGATCTTCTTTAACAGTATACGAGATAGGACTTGTATAAAGCCGAATCTCATCTGAGCTTAGAAATGATATTGAATATCGAGTTATTCCGTTGTCTGTTATACTTTGCAGACATACTACTTTGTCTGCATCAACTCCATACTCGTCGAATATAGGTCCTAAACTTGGTATACGCTTTTCATGATTACTGTTAGCATAGTACACAAATTTCAAGGGAATCATTTTTCCTTCATCCCCTTTATATGCTGCTTGGAAATCTATTTGTATAACGTTATTGGTGGAATCTCCTTCTTGTTGAAAGAAATTCCTATAATCGAAATCATTCGGAAGCCGAATGTACTTCTCGTGTGTCTTGGTTACTCCTGCTTCTGCCGGAGTCATCTGTTTCATAAAAATTCTTTTTTCCATCAGACGTATTTTTTTATGGTTGATGCGATTCCTTTTGCCATAAGCACGGGAACAGCGTTGCCAATTTCCATGTAAGTTTTTAAATAAGCCCCGAGGAACAAGTAGTCATCAGGAAACGACTGACACCTTGCAGCTTCCCTTGGGGTAATTGCCCGTATCTGAAACGGATGAATATGGGAATGACAATCCATTCTAAGATGCGCTGTTATAGTTCTTGACGGTCTGTCTGCAATGAGTTTATAATATTTATCTTTAAAACAATACAGTCTATGCTTGTACGGCATAATGTCTGCTATCTTAGAGTCTGAAGCATCGTCTCCTTGATTAAGCAGACGATAAATGTCATAGTTGATATCGTTAACATATCTCGCCTTGTGATTATAGACTAATGGAATTAATCTTCCACCGTTTATAAGTTTCAAATACTCGTTCTCGTCCCCCTTGTAGAAGTTGACGTCAATTTTCTTTCCAGTTGTTTCGCTGTCAATCTCATTTGTATTTTTTACCCTTGGCGCATCCAAAGGCTTAATCGCTGCCAAAGCATCACGAAGCAAGTATCGAGGTTTGCGCGCATTGGCTTGTTCTATTTCGTTAAAAATATCTTCTGGCGTAATCTGCTTTTCTTCTGCGACATCATTTCTTATGGCAATATAGATAAGTCGCTCCCTGCTTTGAGCTACTGAAAAATCAACGGAATTGAGAAGTCTATAAGAAACAGTATATGAATAAATCCTACCATTTCTTTCTTCTTGAATATTGCCATAATCCTCAACGACTTGATCAGCAACCTTTAGCATTCCTTTTACGTTTTCCATAACAACGAACTTAGGCAATATTTTACTTACCGCCTTAACATAATATTTATATAGCTCGTTTCTTGGATCGTCTATTATCCGTTGCTGATTAGCACTACTAAAACCTTGGCAAGGAGGGCCTCCAACAACTACATCCACGGGTTCATCTACATAGGATTCTATATTGTCAACGATTTTGCGAATATCGTCTTGAACTACCTTGTTGGCTGGTAACTCGGGATGATTGTATCTATATGTACGGACACAAACATCCTCGAAATCATTTGCAAAACAGACTTTAAAACCAGCCTGTGTGAAACCACAACTTAAACCACCTGCGCCAGCAAAGAAGTCGGCAAAAACAGGCTTTTTATTATGACGTTCTTTACTTTGAAGTTCTTTTCTTCTCTCGTTGTTGAGTTTGTCTAACAAATTGCCATATATACTCTTGTTATTCAGATAAAAACAAACAGCATCTATGAACTTTTGATAATTTGTTTTAATGACTTTTTTAAGGAGCGTTACCTCTACGGCCTCACTAATCACACCCATTGACATAAGCTCCTCAATGACAGAGTCGCTCATTGGTTGACTTGCAGGGATGACAAGCTTATTTCGTTCAGCCATTGTTTCGACTAAACGAATATAAACCTGAATCAGCTCAACAAAAGCATCTTTGTTGGTAATGTTATTGACGCCTTCAAATATCATACTTTGATCCTCTCTAAATTCTTTTTTATTGATTTAGCAAGGGCCTCTGCAAACAGAGGCGGTACTGCGTTTCCTATTTGTTTGTACTTCTCACTACGAGAGCCTGCAAATTCAAAATCATCTGGAAATGACTGGATACGAGCAGCTTCTCTTACTGTAAATGATCTTGCTTGATTGCCGTCTGGGTGTATGAATTGGAATCCATCTTTATATATGTGAGCCAATATGGTCTTGGATGGTAAATCCCACCATTGAACAACATAACTATTGTCAAATACCCTAGCATGCTCATGTTCATACTGTGGCATTTCTCTTCTCAACTGACCAAAGGTCCAGTGGTTCCTAATCATAACTTCAAAGCGCTCACGATCTAATGCATTGTGCCTTCGCGCAACATGATCATACAAAGGATGGATACCTGGCTTACTTATCCTTTTCAAGAATGCATTGTCGCATGGATAATTATATGCGTCAGTTGAAGCATCTTCCCCTGGCTCCACTGGAGGTAAGTCCCCAATAGCTTGTCTGACATCAACAAATTTTATACGACCTTTGCGTTCTTCGACGGGCGTTTCTGGATTCCAATGCGTTTTTATTACATCATTATATAAGTCTGAAACTGAAACAGACTCAATATCCTTACGTACACCCATTATTATAACACGCTTACGTATTTGGGGAACACCATAATCTGCTGTATTATGAACCAATATCTTTGGATCATCAACGACATTATAAAGATGCCCCAGTGCTTTTATCACTTGAGGGAAAATCAATTTTCCATTGGCCTTGGCTGAAAAGAGCCCGGTAACATTCTCAAAAACAAAGAACTTTGGTTTGTAATACTCTAAAATCTTCACATAGCTTTCGAATAAGTAATTACGAGGATCCTTAGCCATGCCTTTAGAGTCTCTTACCCTGCCAGCCGTTGAATATGCCTGACAAGGAGGGCCACCAATAATAATATCGATTTTTCTTCCATCTACGGCCTCGTCGATTTTGTCTAATATGTCTTCAGAGGTGATGTCTTGTTCAAGGACCTCTTTATCGACATTCTTATAACCATAGTGTTTCATGCGCTTTTTCAAAGACTCACACGCCCAATGATTTATCTCCACATGCGCAAGAGCCTGAAAGCCGACTCGATAAAAGCCTTCAGATAATCCGCCGCATCCTGCGAATAAGTCTATGAAACTATATTTCGGTTTTGAACTCATTTCCTAATCTTCCTAAATTCTACTTTAAACCATTTCGACTTAATTTGAACATTGTAGTCCTTGTGTATTGCGTACACTGAAACTATAGCAACTAAAACCATAGCTGCAATTAAACCGGTTAAAAGAGACATATATATTATTTTGCCGTTGATGGCTAAATCTAACCTGCTGCTTCATAATTTATTTTTTGTTTCCACATTCATGCCCTCTTCCTTCGCCAATTTCACTATTTTTCTCATTGACTCTTGTGTCCACTGTGTATTGACAAAGAACGCGACACCATCTGCTGACATCAGTCTCCTGTTTGGTTTGTTAGGTTGATAACGCTTTTCTTTATGGGCATTTATCCAACCTTTATAATCTTCTTCTGTACATAGAAATCCTAAGAACTTGAAGCCAGAAGCACAAAGTCTGTCGGGAAACCGGGACTTGATTTGCGCGTAAGTCAATTCCGGGTGACGCTCAACGTATGTACGTACAAGCGTAGGCACAAATTCCGATTTGGACATAAAAGGACTTCCATTCAATGAATACTTTGTGTTGTCGTGGTTCATGTTTCTCTTTGACTTTACCACTTCTCCTGGTTCATGAACCTCTGACTGCTCATCGTCAGATTCTTCAAACACAAAAGCTTCATCTTCGTCTTCACCAGGAAGATACGATGGCCATATTTTGATTGCTACATCGGCTAACCATTCAGCACGTTCATATATGGACTCTTCATTCCATTCTTTTTTCTTTATAACATTTTTCAATGTAACCAAGTCAGATGCATAGAAAGACAGTCCACTCTGCTTTTTATTACCCTCTTTCTTAACTTTCCAATTGGCATTGCTTATGCTGGAGTTAAGGCGCTGGGGTAGCATAGCCATGTTGCCTAGAGTATTGATCATGAATTTTCTTTCTTCTTCATCATACCCTTCAGTCAACGGCCAGTTCTTCTCATACTTCTTTGGCATGAGATGCTCTAATGAATACTCATTGAATGAGAGCAACTTGGTCGCATGCGGTTTTCCAGTTCGTAATCTAGTCTCCATGAGATATAATATTGCCAAAGCGCGTTTGTTTGGATGGTCTATTTCATGAAGACTCTCCCTTACCTTTTCGTCATTTGGTATTGACAAAGCTCTGTCAATGCCTTTATTCTCAATATAGTCCTTGAGTCCCTCAAGGGTCAAGACTTGATTACCAATGAGATTTGCAGAGAACAAATCACTAAAGCTCTTGTTATCGCTTTTGCAAATATTCCGCCTTACAATATAAGACTCCAAATAGCCGAAAATGAGATTTCTCTCTTTGATGTCTTTGACATTACTCAATACGTAGAGGACATACGGTAACATCGTAGAGCAGTCCAGTACTGTAATCAGGAAATTAATCCTTTCTATACAAGGCTTACCTGGTAGCTCAACGTGATCTATCTGAGGGTTGATATTGTCATGGTAAATCTCAGCATAGTCCATGACATCATAGAACAAGTTTTTCTTGTCTAGATGGTATGTGCTTATCAGATTCTTATAGCTGCTAAATAGTGCATCTGCGCGACGGTACAGAACTTTGTGCTCTGTATCCACTTTGAGTTTAGGATCATATACCTTTATGTTGAGGAATGCCGCAAAGAAAGCGTCTATATTACTTCTGGTCGTTCTTCCGGCAGTTACCGTTGAATCCCAATAACTTATGACCTCCCGATTCTTCTCAAAGATCGGCATCCACAATTCTTCAAATTCTTCTTGTGTTGCTTCCGTAAAGAAGTAGTTCTTCAGTAGTTCGGCTGTAGTCAATCGAACACCTAGGGAATTGATAGTATCGAAAATAGCTTGCTCATCATCCTGCTGCTGAAGTTCAATGGCAATAAATACCACATGAGCCATGAGCGCATCAATGTCAAGCTTGTCAACATTGATGTTCTCATGAAAATAGTTATAGCATTTGATGATATTGCTATGGGTGCCCTCCAACGGCTTGTCTTCCGTTAAAGCCAAGACTTTCTCAAAATCTTTGCGATCATTGATGCTGTGGAGGAGTGCATAAGATTTCTTGCCTTCTTTTCTATTACGGACTGTGAAGTGCTGATTAAATGTGTCAAGGTCATCTGTCTTCAAACACAAAGATTTTGCAAAAAGCGCCAATGTGGTAAAACGCTGCTGACCATCAATGATAGTTCGGTGGTCATTAGATTCTCCCATATCAGTCAATTGTTGTTTAAGAATGACAGAGCCAAGGAAATAGTCTTGCTTACAATGAGAGATGAATTCCATATCTTCAAGGAATCTTTCCCATTGCTCTTGCTGCCACACATAGCTACGTTGATAGAATGGGACTTCGAGTATTCGATGTCCATTAAAAATGCTAGCTATCTGCTGTTTTGTCGCTTCCATGTATTAACTCCGTTGTAAAAATAACCTTGTGTTAGGATATGACTTAATTAATCACTTTTTAGTTTTCTCAGAAGAAGTCTCCTTTAATGCTATTGGAGCCTCCTCGAAGCGAACCAAGTCATCGATGCTGCAATCTAACAATTGAGCAATCTTCATAAAAGTCTCAATCGGTGGCTGGCAGGCATTTGTGCACCATTTTGACACTGTTGCTTGGTCGCGACCAAGCTGCTCAGCTAACCAGCGATTGGTCCTTTGCTTGTCCGCAAGGGCTGCTTTTATCCTATTTAGGTTCTTCTCCATTTCTTTATTTTCTTATTAAGGTACAAATTTACAAAGAAGATTTGAATTTAAAGCTAAATGAAACTAAAAATATAACGAACCTTTCAAGAAATTTGCGTTTTACGCATATTTGAGACAGTGTTAAGCCAATATTATGATTGCAAGGAAGGCCGCAAGGTCTGCCTATTGCAAGCAAATTTCAGAAAAAACTATCTTCATGCAATAAAAAACCGGCATCATCAGCATTAGCGTTGGTGATACCGGCCAATTAGGAGAATTTCTTATGTATCCACATGAACAGCTTGGTTGAAATGAAAAAAGGGGCTGACCCGAAGGGCAGTCCCAGTTCCACTGAGCAGTGGACGAAGCCGCTTAAGCGACTTCAATCTTCTTTGTCTCCTTCTCAGCCTTGGCTGTGCGAGGAAGGGTGATATGAAGCACACCGTTATCAACTTTAGCCTCAATCTTGTCTTTCTCCACATCGTCAGGCAGCGTCAGAGCCTGCTCGTAATTGCTGTATGAGAACTCGCGGCGCAGATAGTGCTCCTTCTTGTTCTCGTCTTTCTTCTCGTCCTTGTGCTCCATCTTGATGGTCAGGCAACCGTCCTTATCGACGTTCACCTTGAAGTCATCCTTGGTGGTGCCAGGGGCTGCAAGCTCAACTTCGTAAGCCTTGTCGTTTTCCTTGACATTGATAGCAGGTGCTGTGACG
>Ga0256406_1005676_pt1 | contig 13151 bp, 12 predicted proteins | sample RumenRJG_03DNA_FD_185986 | JGI IMG/M metagenome (GOLD analysis project Ga0256406, IMG submission 185986) | Bovine rumen microbial communities from Lethbridge, Alberta, Canada - RJG_03 | ecosystem: Host-associated > Mammals > Digestive system > Stomach > Rumen | place: Canada: Alberta | collected...
TGGAAGAACTGTCAGTTTCAAGCATGGCGCCTACCTCATCATCGAGCACACCGAGGCACTCCACGTGGTGGATGTCAACTCTGGCAACCGCAACCGCGGACTCGACAATCAGGAGGAAAACGCATTTGCCGTCAACATGGAAGCGGCTGAAGAACTGGCACGCCAATTGCGACTGCGCGACATGGGTGGCATCATCGTCGTCGATTTCATCGACATGGACAGTGCCGAGCACAACCAGAAACTCTACGAACACATGACACAAATCATGAAGAGCGACCGTGCCCGTCACAACATCCTGCCACTGAGCAAATTCGGACTCATGCAAATCACCCGGCAGCGTGTTCGCCCAGCGATGGATATGCATGTGGAGGAAGTCTGCCCTACCTGCTTCGGCAAGGGTGTAGTCAAGCCTTCCATCCTGTTCACAGATGCCTTGGAGCAAAAAATCGATTACATTGTCAACAATCTTGGTCAGAAACGATTCAAACTCTACGTCAATCCATACGTAGAGGCTTACATCACCAAAGGTCTCATCAGCCTTTATCTCAAATGGCAGATGAAATACGGCTTTGGCGTGAAGATTTATCCGAGTCAAGAACTTGGTTTCCTACAATACAAGTTTATCAATCCTCAAGGTGAGGAGATAGACATGACAGAAGAAGTGGAAACCCGCTAATCCTGACTCATCAACAAACTTCGCAGTTTGAATGACCACAAACTAACAAAAAAGAAGGGCCTCAACTTGAAGTCCTTCTTTTTTTATTTCGTTTCTTAGCGCACTTTCAACAAGTCACCCGTGACAGGGATATAAGTGTCATCCTTGAAATTCATCTTGTAGAGTGCATCGAGACGGATGCCGTAGAACTGACAAATGGTGTACATCGATTCACCTGCTTTCACTTTGTGCCAATAGTCCTTATATTGTGCATCAGCCTTCTTCGCCTTTTTGTCAAGGAAGATATTCATCTCTGGCTGTGGAGCAAAGTCTTCATCCACCTCGTTGAACTTGAGCAATTTCTTCTTCGACACTTTCAGTTCCTTTGCCAACGCATCCCAAGTGTCACCCGCACGAGCCGTTACACACTGAATACCATTCACCATCCTCACAGAGTGGCGTGTCGGCATCACTGGAACATACTCAGCATCCTTCTTCTTCCGCTTTCTCAGACCAATACGATCTTCATCATAATCATCCAGTTCGTAAGTCTCAATGATGTTGATAAGTCGGTCAGCATAAGTGGGCGAAGTGGCATAACCACACGCCTTCAATCCCCGAGCCCATGCCTTATAGTCAAGAGGATTGAGGTCAAAAAGCCTTTTATAGCGGTCCTTGAGCAGAAACTGCGAATGGTCTTCATAACTGTCTTCCACATTCTTGTACTTGCGGAAACGCTCATCTTTGTGGTCATCATCACGCGTAACGTATGGACCATTCCATCCCATACCTACTTTGATGCCAAAATGGTTATTGGCATTCTTTGCCAGATAACTGGTGCCAGCCCCACTCTCGAGCAATGCCTGTGCAAGGGTGATGCTGGCAGGAATCTTGTAGCGATGCATCTGTTCGATGGCTGCATCCTTATATTTATCAACATATTGCTGATAAGCCGTATTTCTTTGTGCAAAAACAAATGATGACAGCACCAAGCCTAATGCCATCAAGGAAAATCTCAAATATCTCATTAGAAAGCGATTAGTAATGTTTCGGTTGCAAAGATAAGAATAAAAACAAGAAACAAAAAAGGAATGGTTAATTTTTTTTGCAATAGTCTATCAGTTTGTCATATAAAACATTATTTCGGAGCAGTTTTTCGTTGCCAAGGATAAAGAGTTGCTTCCTTGCCCGTGTGATGGCAACATTGAGTTTGCGGTCCACCTCTCCCGAAGCATCACGAGTGAGATTAGACAAGATGTCAAGTTCATAACCTTGAGTGATGGTGGTGCCATAGATGATGATGTCACGTTGCGAACCTTGATAACGCTCCACCGTATCAATCACAATGTCCCTTGCCACATCTGGATGAAGTTTCGCAATCTCGGCACGCGCCAAGGCTATCTGCCTGCGGAAAGGAACAATGATTCCCAACTGCCGTGAAGGATTAAAAGACAATCCATTCTTCTCATGGAGGATCAGAACCGCATGAACAAGTTGGGCAATGATGCGTGCTTCCAGCACATTAGCCTTAGGCATCCTGTCCTCCAGGGCTGGTCTCGGCACATTGATGAAAGTGCATCTCCTCGTGGCGACAAGAGTCTCAATGAGATTGTCTGCATCATAGGTTTTGTAGGGCAAATCCTCTTTCTGATGAGGCAGTCCCACAGGTAAGAGAAGTCCCCCGTAGAAGGCTTCCGAAGCAAAGTCAGCAATGGTTGGATGCATACGTCCTTGGTGATCAAGCATGGCAACCACATCTGCATGGCAACGGTTCTGCTCGTAGAGTCGTTCAAAAAGGGAGTTACGGCAATTGGTCAGTCCTATGGCATGCAACAGCGGAGACTGTACGGCAGACTTCTCCTCATTCTGCACCACAACAGCAGGCAACTGCTTGTGGTCACCAATCATAACGAACTTGTCGATAGCCTTCGAGGTGAGAATGCCCAGTATCTGTGGTTCAAGAATCTGTGAGGCTTCATCAAAGATGGCGACATGGAAGTGCTTCAGTTTGAAGAGCGCCATGTGGCTGTTCATCGAAGCCACAGTACTCACAAAGATGCGAGTCTCCCCTATTCTTTCCATCACAGCCTGACGATTCGTCAACGTTCCGATGGTGTTGACAAGAATATGTGCCCGAAACTGTGGCGCACACGACAATTCCCGTCCCAACCGAATGTAATCCGGATTTTCCCCTTCAATCGTTCCCAACATCTCGCAAATCTCATCAACAGCCCGGTTCGTGTATGCCAACAAAAGTATATTGTGCCCTTGTTCCAATTCCTCCTCCACCATCCGTTTCAGTGCCACCGACGTTTTTCCTGTACCTGGAGGACCCATGAGCAAGAATAGGTCGTCTTTCGTCGGAGCGCGTTGACACAACAACAAATCACGGCGACTCTTCTCACAAGTCAGCAAGGAGAATAACCCACTGTACAGGCTTCTGAAATTAGCATCCACATGGTCATGTTCAATGGCATAAGTATCCATGCGACTAAACACCTCCTTATTTCTCTGTCGATTCTTCAATTGCAACCAAATACGGTCAGCATCGTATGCTTCCACATTACAACGCACCACCTGTTGGGTGATGGCAGAATCTGCATCTGAATTGCGCTTGTACAAAATCACAGCATCACCTATACGGAAATTCGGCTGACTCTCCTGCTCATCCGTGCGTTCCAGACACACTGCGTCCACCCCATCCTTCATGCGGAGGGCTGCCACCCTCAGTCCCATGAAGATGTCACCATTCTCCATCTTCGTATTGATGTCAGCATTCCATAGAGAAGCGAGCGCACGGGTGGAATCAGGACGTGTGTCACACATCTTGCTTTCCGCCTGTTCGCGCTCAATGAATTGCAGAAACGCATAAAAATATTCAGCAGTCAGTTCGTCCATATCATGCAATGCATCCGTGACAGGCTGGATCTCGGGCAGACACCACACCGTCCAAAACTTGTCGCTACAGTCAGCATTACGCCTCAGCGCTTCAGGAGTGAGTTTCGGCACCCATTTGCGCGCCTCCCCCTCAAGTAGTCCACGCTCCATTGCCACAATGCTGTTACGGATGTTCATGGCACGAAGCACCATCTCCTGATAACTTCGTTGCTCCTGCATGCGGGGGTACTTGGAATAGAGCAGATTACCCATCACATCTGTCTGCTTCACTCCCATATTGTAGTAGAGCATTTCCTTGTAGAGCAACATCTGCATCAGATGTTCTTCCTTCGCACGGTTGTGGAACTCATCCCACTTGCCCGACTTCAATTCGATAAGGAACTTTTTGCCGTCTGCGTCCAAATCAATCAGGCAGTCCATTCGTCCCTGCAAGCCCAATGCCTCGCAGAAGAATGACGGCTCAATGTGAATGTTCACCTTTCCGCCTTCCATGTATGGCTGTCGCTCCAGTTCCTCCACTACCTGCCGAATGTTCTCAAACTGTTTCTTCGTCTCCTCAAAGAATGCCGCATTTATTTCCTTACAGGCACAAATGTCTATTGCTCGGTCGGCAAACACCTTTTGCATAGAACTGCGCCAATCCGCATCAGGCAGGTTTAAGATGTCGTCCAAAAACTGGTTGGCAAAGTCACCCAACAACGTATATGCTGTACTTTCCGACGGCCTGAACTTCGCAATGAAATGGTTGAATGCCGATTCGCCCCACCCTTTGATGCACCCCGTCACACTGGTCGTGTCGAGCAAAAAATCAGGTTCCACAATCATATATAGAGGATGATAGACACCCTCTGCATCCATTGTGAACGAAAGTGCATTGAACTGCATGCCTGGCTTCAAAAGTTGTGCCGCCATGAGCGTGTGCTGATTGGCAGTCACATCCACACGGAACGGTTCGTCGGCAGGCATCTCGCGCGACAAAGCATAGATGTATGGCTCCTCCACCCGTTCCACCACAAAGCGGATACGCTTCTGCCGACAAGTACGCTCCAGTTGCTCTCTGCCAACGGGCAGTTGCTCCACATCAGGCAAGCGACCCTTCAACGCATCAGGCACCAACGAGTTGGTGAAGTGCGCCAACGCCTCCACAAACACACGCATATCGGCAAGAAAAGTGTGCTCGTCCACCTCCATGCCCAGATGCGACACCTGACGCGCACGCCAACGAAACGAATCCACTCCATGTAACGGGTAGTTCGTCAGTCGGCACACCGCTTGTAAGCGCGAAAAAAAGTCATTGTATTCAGCAGGCAATCCCTCCGTCTTTTCAATACACACCCGATGCAGTGTATCATAACAATACCGATACTTCTGCTTCAGTGTCTGCTCCGAAAAGAAGACCTCCTGGACGTCCTGCCAAATGCGGTCCATCAGGCATTCAATTGTCCGACAATTTCACCCACCGACTTGCACCCATGCCGGTCAAGCCAGTCGTCAATGCCCTGAGCCACCTTCACCGTCACGGCTGGGTCAATGAAATTCGCCGTCCCAATCTCTATGGCAGAAGCACCAGCCAAGAAGAACTCTATGGCATCGTTCGCATTCATGATGCCCCCCAATCCCACCACGGGAATGTTCACCGCCTTCGCTACCTGCCACACACAACGCACCGCCACTGGTTTCACCGCTGGTCCAGACATACCGCCCGTTGCAATGCTCAACACTGGCTTTCGTTTTTCAATATCAATCACCATGCCCATCAGCGTATTGATAAGCGACACTGCATCAGCCCCGGCATCCTCCACAGCCAATGCTATATCAGAAATCGAAGTGACATTAGGTGAAAGTTTCACAATCAATGTTTTATCATACACCTCTCTCACAGCCCTCACGACTGCTGCAGCACCTTCGGTAGTCACACCAAATGCCATACCTCCCTGCTTCACATTGGGACATGAGATGTTCAGTTCGATGGCAGGAATATGTTCCAATTCGTTTACACGGGCAGCACACGCCGCATAGTCCTCCAACGACGAGCCGCTCACGTTCACGATTATGTTCGACTTGATGTCCTTAATTTCCGGGTAGATGTGTTCACAAAAATAACCCACCCCCTTGTTCTGCAGTCCCACACAGTTCAGCATACCACTCGCCGTTTCCACCATGCGTGGATAATCATTGCCCTCTCTCGCATGGAGCGTGGTGCCCTTCACGATGATGCCGCCAATCTCCTCCAAGTCCACGAAATCAGCAAACTCGACTCCATAGCCAAAAGTACCCGAAGCCGTCATCACAGGGTTCTTCATCGTAAGTTCCCCTATCTTTGTCTTCAAATCTGCCATAATCTACATCTCCCAAGTTAAGTCGTTAATATCAAACACGGGACCCTCTTTGCACACACACACGTTCCCTTTCACCGTCTTCTCCACACAGCACAAGCATGCCCCCAATCCACACGCCATCATGTTCTCAAGGCTCACCTCACATGGAGTGCCCGTAGCCTTGGCATATCTTGCCACGCTCACCATCATCGGTTTGGGTCCACACACCGAAATGCGGTCAAACGTCTCCTTTTTCAGCAACGAGTGTTGTGTCACAAAACCTTTCTCCCCTTCAGAGCCATCCTCCGTAGTCACATACACAGGAGCAATGGCGTTGAAGAGTTCCTGTTCCAAAAGGTCGCTCTTGCTCCGCGCACCCAACAGGAACACAGGCTCCGCTCCATGCTCCTTCAGGTATTTGCCATAGTCGAGCAGTGGCGCAACACCCACGCCACCGCCCACCAGCAACACCTTCTCGCCCTGCCGTCCGGCAGGTGAAAAGCCGTTGCCTAAGGGGAACACCAAATTCAGTGTATCGCCCACCTTCAACTCAGCCAACTTATGCGTGCCCTCACCCACCTTCTTGATGAGCAGCCACAACTCATTCTTCTCTCTATCTACATAATTAATAGAGATGGGACGACGGAGGAATGTCTGCGGACTTCCCTCCACCTTCACTTCCACAAATTGTCCTGGCACACACTCAGGCAACGGTTCCCTATCAGTCAGTTTCAGCAGCACATACGCCTCATGCGGCACCTCCACTGCTTTCACACTCAAATCTTTTACGTATTTCTTCATATATCTATTATACCATTTCTCTAAACCCTAAACCCTAAACTCTAAACCCTAAACCCTAAACTCTAAACCCTAAACTCTAAACCCTAAACTCTAAACTCTAAACTCTAAACTAAATCCCCCAACTTGCAGGGTTGCACACTCTTTCCAACTCTTTCTCCTGCTTGTCCTCCAACTGATAGAAGAAATCCATGCCCGTCTCCTTCTCCACCTTGTCCACCGACACCGCATAGTCCCTCATATCGCCGTCGCAAGCCTTGTTCGGGTAAATGAATCCAATCGCCTTCGGAACACGTCCCAATGCCAAGACAACCTTGAAGAAACGGTCTGGCACAGCAATCTTCAATCCCTGTCTCCTGCCAATGGTCTTCGGATTCGGAGAATCAAAGATAGGACCGCAACAAATGTACAGCGTCCCATAGTTCTTCGCCCATGAGCGGCACTGTATCTCAAGGTCATTCCAAGCCCCTGTATTCAAGTTGTGATTCTGCGGGCAGATGTTTGTCATGCAGAATGACTCATCCATCGCCTTGTCCGTATTCTTATTGTCGCCAGCAGGACACATGTGACCACGGTCATAGCCCGACCCGTTATAGTCAAACGTCTCCACCCTTGTCCGTTCGTTCATCGCCGGATCACCATGAAAATTGTTTGTGCGCTGCACCTTTCCATAAGCCCTTCCAGGTGTCAGGCTCCAGCACACATAGTTCGGACACATCTTGTTCACATCATACGAGATGATGAACTGCGACTTAAACAACAGGAACTCATCACGTCCCTTCAGTTCCGCCGGCTGCTCCAGATTCTCATAGGGCGTGATGGCAAGTTCTGCCGCCCGTTCCGTTTCTGTTTCATAATAACCGGCCTCAGCATCGGCAGCCTCCGCCTCCTGAGCAGCAAACGCCGCATTGCGTTCCGCGCTGCTCACCGTTGCCACCCCTCCATTCACCTCCGAGGGGAGACGGTCGCCCTTGCAAGCCCACAACTGGTTAATGCCCGCCACCATGCCTGTCAGCGCGAGGCAAGTCAACAAAATAGATATTGGTTTTCGGAATGTTTTCATCTGCTTTTCGTCAAGTTTTCGTTGCGGCAACCACCACAAAGCCCATTTCCTTTCATTTTTCTTGCAAATTTAAGAAGAAAAAAGGAGAAACCTTGCTTGAATAATAAAAAAAAGTATTACCTTTGCATCGCTTTTAACAAAAGGCACCGCCTTTTTGCTATTTGCCGTGCCGAATTGGCTCAGTTGGTAGAGCAACGCATTCGTAATGCGTGGGTCGGCGGTTCGAGTCCGCCATTCGGCTCCAACATGAGGGTGTGCTGTAGCGCACCCTCTTATTGTTTGAATGAAACAAGCGGCTTCAACACCTCAGGCACCATGCTCATCTACAACACCACTTTCCAAGTAAGCACCGACAACGCTCAGCATCTCGTTGTCTATCTCCACGAGAAATACATTCCCGAGGCAATGCATTCTGGCATCATGAGACATGCCCGCATGAGTCGCATCCTCTCCCACCGCGACCCCGACTCCGAATGTTTTTCCGTTCAGTTCGAAGTCGAAGACATGGCTCTGCTTCATAAGTGGTATTCGACAGACGGTGTGCGTCTTAACAATGAGATGTCAAAGTTATTCAAGAACGACGTCGTAAGTTTTCCCACGATGATGGAAGTCATAGAATAAGCCCATGAAACCGACCTCTTCAACCGAAAAAATCATCCTCGGCGTTGACCCCGGCACCAATGTGATGGGCTATGGCGTATTGCGTGTCATGGGCAACAAAGCCGAACTTCTGGCTATGGGTGTCATCGAACTCAAAAAATACGCCAGCCACTATCTCCGTCTGGGCAAAATCTTCGAGCGCATCACTTCCATCATTGATTCCTACCACCCCGACGAACTGGCAATCGAAGCCCCCTTCTTTGGCAAGAACGTACAATCCATGCTCAAACTTGGGCGTGCTCAGGGTGTAGCCATCACCGCTGCCATCATGCGCGACATACCCATCACCGAATACGAACCCCGCAAAATCAAGATGGCAATTACAGGCAACGGTTCCGCCTCCAAAGAACAAGTGGCAGGCATGCTTCAACGCATGCTCCATATTGCCAAGGAAGACATGGACGTGCAACTCGATGCCACCGATGCCCTCGGTGCCGCCTACTGCCACTTCATCCAGATGGGCAAACCCGAGGTGGAACACAAATTCTCCTCATGGAAAGACTTTGTCAACAAAAACAGCGATAAAGTACATTCGTAGTTTTTCCACTTTTCATTTTCCACCAATTGACAAAGTAACCTTCATTTGTCATTTCTCGTTTAGCGAAACACTTTCCCGTAACTCGTTGAACCCCAATCACCACCTTCCAGCACGAAATATTACGCGCTGGAAGAACGAAATATTTCGCGCTGACAGCGTGAAATGTCACGCGCACCGTGCCGATAAATCCTGACAAAAATAATTCATGAAGAATTTGTGGCTAATTGGCTACGCCGAGCTAAAGGTTCATGGTCATTGGCTACGCCGAGCTAAAGGTTCGTGTTTTGTTTTAAACATAAATTAACGTGAGTTCGACGAATTCAAAACAGTGCAAGTTGTGTGTCCACAACTCTTCCACATGCAATGCATGGTTTCTTTGGGAAGAAGCAGTAAGCGGCTAGCGCCCCCAGCATGTTCACGATGAAGTTGTCAAATGACCTGTGTCTGTCTTAAACAAAATACACTCGCAAGTAATAAAACCACAGATTTAGCCGATTTCACGGATTTATTTCTACAACTACGAATTTCACGAATTGGGAGAGCCTTGGCGGCTCTTGGGAAACCATCCGGACGGGGCTTTCGCCAAGAAAGCCAAAAATTCGTTTAAGTTGTCAAATCCGTTGTCAAAAAATCCGTTGAATCCGTGCAATCCGTTGTAAAAATATATCCGAAATTTGAGTCATTTATCATTTAGCGCAGCGCATGCCCCTTTTCAGTGTGTCCAGCCCCACTTTTCCGTTTTTTTCACCCCAAACCTTTCATTGTGTGGGAAAAAAGATGTATCTTTGCAAAACAAAACCTGAAACATGTATGGCGCAAGGGAAACAAGTTAAGAATGGAAAGGCTTTTGAATACGCCATCGCCAAGGTGTATTGCGAGCACATTAATCAGCAGGGTGTAAATGCCGTGCTGGTTGAGAATGAGGCATGTGCGCAGGCGAGAGGGTACTATGAGGAGTGCTAAACAAGAACACAAGATTATGACGGAAATATTTGACTTTCATACAATGCAAATAAATTGGCAGGGGAAACAATACCCTTTCAGGGAAATTGACATGAAGGATAAACCTTATTATGTGCTTGTGAGCGTTGTGGATTTGGAGAGAGTTTTATTGGAAACGAACGATTTCCCTGTTAACAGCAAAGCTGAATGGGTGGATAATAAAATCGCCTACTATTTTGAATCCGAGGAGGATTTACATCAAAGCGATCAAGTTTTACTGAATATAATTTATGAATCATGATACGATATCAGTTTTTCCCACGTTCGAGAGGCGTGACAGAGGAAATCCAAAAAGTTATTGACTGTTTCAAGGTTGTGGAGAATGAGATTGATTCCTCTACAAAAAATCTTGTCTCAAATGATGTGCTTACAGTTGTTCGTCCACATATTGAAAGGAATGGGTACAAAGTGGAAAAGGGCAAGAGTGACGAAGAAAAGATTGACGTACCTGTTTTGTTCGGTCAAGATAACAAGATTGATAAATCTTTCTATGCTGATGCCTTGAGTTCTGACGGTAGGATTGTGATAGAAGTAGAAGCTGGGCAGGCAACAGAGAATCATCGCTTCTTGAAAGACATATTCGAGGCATGTATGATGTTTGACGTAGAATATCTTGTGCTTGCCGTTAGGAATATATACAGAAAGCATGATGATTTTCAACGCATTTTTACATTCCTTGAGACAATGTACATCTCAAATCGTTTACAATTACCATTAAAAGGAATACTACTTATCGGATATTAATGGGTAAACACTATGGTTCTTTTACGTAGATCAACTACAGAGATTCGAGTTGATTTGGCAGAGAAAACAAAAGAAATGAAGGAGATTTTGCCCTTGAAGGCAATTGCTGGCAAAAAAATATTAATATTGAATAACTTAAAGATGGCATTGTAATAACTGTTGACGAAGAGTTATGACACGTGAAGAAGCCATAGCAGCAGGCATGGAGGTGCATGAGATACAGCACTCGATGAAGAGGCGCACTCCATGGCATGACTATAGCCGAAAGGGAACGTACATGCTGACCCTTGTGGTGAGGGGACGTATAGCGTTATTGGGAACGTTGAAGGGAGGCTTGGAGGGAGAAGTGGCTCCTTTTGTGGAATATTCTGTTCTTGGAAGCACAATTCTTCAGGAAGAACAGAAGAAGATTCATCGCTATTACCCACAGGTGGAGGTGTGGAAACTATGTGTTATGCCCGACCACTTGCATATGATTGTCAGGATCAATGAGGACATGGGAGAAGGGAAGCATCTTGGGAAGGTGGTGGCAGGATTCAAATCGGGATGCAATCATGTTTATTGGAAGGTGTTCAACATGAATGAACCACCAAGACAGGGTTTGTTCGAAGATGGCTATTGTGACAAGATTCTTATGCACGATGGTCAATTGGACAACTGGAAGCGTTACCTTGACGACAATCCTCGCCGATTGATGATGAAACGTCGGAATCCTGATTTGTTTACCATACTTGCAGATATGGAGGTGGCAGGTGAGCGATGTGGGGTGGTGGGTAACAGATTCCTGCTGGATGTTCCCGACAAGATGGCCGTCATCGTGCATAGACGCTATACTGATCAGGAAATCGCCCGACTGCGAGAGGAATGGCTGGAATGTGGCGAACGCGGAGGCGTGCTTGTTAGTGCCTCTATCTCTCCAAAAGAGAAAGAGATTTTGCGAGAGGCTATGAGTCGAGGCTACAACATCATCCTGCTACGGGAGAATGGCTTTCCGAAGCTGTACAAGCCCTCTGGTGAGGCTTTTGATGCTTGTGCAAGGGGGCTGCTTTTGCAGATAAGCCCTTGGGAGTTCCACTATGAGAAAAGGGTGATAACGAGGGCGCAATGCCTTTTCTTGAATTCGATGGCAGAGAGGATAGTTGGCGCTTGATAGAATAAACTTACCATTCAAGCGGCGAAACCGCATGGGACTGTGGTGGAAAAGTCACTGTCCGCATCAGTTTTGCTGATGTCCTATTCAGACTTCTGCAATGCAAAGTTTATGTCTCGCAACCGTGTGCGCAGTTGGGATGAACAAGGCTTCACCGTACAAGCAAGCGGTAGGCAATGTCAGTTGCATCCACAAGCACCGAAGATGCAAAAGATTGATTCGGAACACCATATCTTTGTTCCAGGGCAAGAGCATCTTTACAGAAGAATGACAGTGCGTGAAGTGGCAAGAATACAAACATTTCCAGATGATTTCAAGTTCATTTATGAAGATGTGAATGATGGCTATAAGATGATTGGGAATGCGGTGCCTGTCAATCTCGCCTACCATGTTGCCATGCAGATAAGAAGGACATTGGAGGCGCATGGCATACGATTGGAAGAACGCAGCAAGATAAAGAAAGTTGCTGCTCCACGTGTCCAACAACTTGACTTTTTCAAGTTGCTGGAACAATATCCCGATGAAATCGTCAATAATTCTATTGTTGCTGAAAGCCAAGATGTTGAATACACATCATTGAGGAAGGACAAGAATGTGCTGATTGCTCTGGTGAAAAATGACAACATCGAGCAATACCTTGACCGCACTGCAAAAGTGTATTATACAGGCAAGCGATTCCCTGCAACGGTGACACTCAACAAACTATACTACTTCATGCCATATGTAAAGAATAAGGGAATACGAGATTTGTACTTGATTAAGATAGCGCGTGTGGGCACTCGCAAGGAAGGTCAACCAGACAATGACCCGAATGATTTCCGTTTGGTGTTTGAGATAGAATTTGTGAAACAGTTGTTTGATGATTACAAGCCTGTTGATTTGAAGATCTGGCATGCGTTTACAGATACGACTATGAGGGCTATATTGGCAATGTAATATAAAAGTCCCTCATTTGTAATCTCCCATTTTACATTTTATCTACCTCCATACTTGTTACACCGTGAAGCAATGGGCATTCACCCATTTTTCACGGTTTTTTTGTATAGTTTTGATTCTCACATATATGTTGACAGGCTCATTTTTTCTTGAAAAAAGAATGTGTTTTTGTTTGGTGTATTAGTGTGGAAAGTCGTACCTTTGCAATATTTTTGTTGAACGGGCTCCGCGGAGCCCATTCAACAAAAACAAGGGTTTAGAGAGAATTGTTCAAGTCCCGCCAGGGTTAAGCAATAAGACATTCAACCAATGGCAGGGATAAGGTAAAATCCATTCAACTTTTTTTAGGGAAGCACAGGTTGTCACAAAGCAATTTGATTCAAGTAAAT
>Ga0256406_1005677_pt1 | contig 13147 bp, 11 predicted proteins | sample RumenRJG_03DNA_FD_185986 | JGI IMG/M metagenome (GOLD analysis project Ga0256406, IMG submission 185986) | Bovine rumen microbial communities from Lethbridge, Alberta, Canada - RJG_03 | ecosystem: Host-associated > Mammals > Digestive system > Stomach > Rumen | place: Canada: Alberta | collected...
TCTGACCAGGAAAGTAGCAAGAATCGTATTTGCAATGCTGAATAATCAGGAAGAATTCAATCCGGCGTTAATGATACGAGAAGAACCAAAGCTGACAGCTTAAAACTGTTTGACTTTTTATAGGAGAAAGAAATGGATAGAAGAGTAGTGGTAACAGGACTGGGAGCGATCACGCCCCTGGGAAACGACGTAAACACCCTCTGGAAGAATCTGGTAGACGGCAAACTGGGCATCGACAGGATCACCCTTTTCGATGCGACGGATTTCGCAGTCCAGATCGCAGCCGAGGTCAAGGATTTCGATCCTTCCAAATACATGGAGAAGTCCGAAATCAGAAGGACTGACCGCAATGTCCAGATGGGACTTGCAGCAGCCATCGAGGCTGTGGAGGATTCGGGAATAGAGGGCAACTTCGACAAGGAGAGAGCCGGAGTCTATTTCGGATCCGGTATCGGCGGCATCGCCACCTTCGAGGACGTGTTCGAAAAATATCTCGAGAAGGGACCCAGATTCGTGTCGCCCTACTTCATCCCCATGATGATCCCCAATATGTGTGCGGGGACCATCGCCATCAGATACGGCATGCAGGGACCGGCACTTCCGGCGGTATCCGCCTGCGCATCGGGAACCAACGCACTGGGTGAAGCGTTCAGAGCCATCAAGCACGGCTATGCCGACGTGATGATCTCTGGTGGAACCGAGGCGGCGGTCACCAGGAGCAGCGTTGCCGGATTCATCAAGATGCAGGCCCTCAATCAGACCAACGATGTGACCAGAGCTTCGTTGCCTTTTCACAAGGATCGCGGCGGCTTCGTCATCGGCGAAGGCGCAGGAGCCATGGTCCTGGAGGAATACGAACACGCAAAGGCAAGGGGAGCCAGGATCTACGCCGAGTTCACCGGCTACGGTTCCACCTGCGATGCACATCATATGACTGCACCGGATCCTGAAGGAACGGCAGGCGCAAAGGCGATCAGAGACGCCTGGGAGGGCAGTGGAAGCCCCGCGGCATCACAGGTATACGTCAACGCTCACGGAACAGGAACTCCTCTCAACGACAAGTCTGAGACCCTGGCCCTTAAGAAGGTGTTCGGAGAGGGAGCATACGATCTTACCATCAGTTCCACCAAGTCCATGACGGGACACATGCTGGGAGGAACCGGCGCTGTGGAAGCCATAGCATCGGTCCTGGCTATGAAGGAAGGCATCATCCCGCCGACTATCGGACTGGACGATCCGGATCCCGAGTGCGACCTGAACTATACGCCTCTTAAGGCAGCAGAAGCGACGGTCGATTGTGCTCTGAGCACATCCCTTGGTTTTGGAGGACACAACGCCTGCGTTGGGTTCAGAAAGGTGAGCGAATAATGAATAAAGAAGAAATCAAGAAGATACTCCCTCACAGGGATGACATGCTTCTGGTGGAAGAGGCCGAACTTGAAGAAGTTGCTGACGGCGAAGAGACGAAGAAGGTTTCTCACGGCAAGTACCATGTCCGCGGCGACGAGTTTTTCCTGAGGGGACATTTTCCGGGGAACCCTGTGGTGCCCGGCGTGATCCTCTGCGAGATGATGGCTCAGTCATCATGCGTCCTCTTCACCGAGGAGATGAAGAGCGGTATGACCCCCATGTTTACGGGGCTCAAGGAAGTCAAGTTCAGAAATCCGGTGAAACCGGGAGACACTTTTGAGTGCGAATGTGAGATCGTCAAGAGCAAGCCCCCATTTTACTTCGCAAAGGGCAGGGGCTTCGTAGACGGCAAACTCTGCCTGCAGGCCGAGTTTTCATACGCACTGGTAAAGGACGATAAATAGATCCATCGGAAAGGATTGCAATGAATAAGAAACTCGTTATAACAGGAATGGGTCTGACCACCCCCATAGGAAACTCTGTAGAGGAGTACTGGAAAAATCTGACAGACTCTGTATGTGGCATCGCACCAATAGAGAGCATCGATACTGAGAACATACCCGTGAAGTTCGCCGGTGAGGCAAGGGACTTCGAGGCCAAGGAGCACATGTCGAGAAAGCTCATCAATGAGACGGACCGTTTCATGCAGATGGCTTTTGCGGCGGCGGGCCAGGCCATCCAGGCCTCCGGCGGAGTGACCGATCCCTACAGGACCGGCATCATCCTGGGTACGGCTCTCAACGGCATCGGGACCATAACCGAGACCCAGAGCAAGTACGACGCTTCAGAGAAGAAGAAGGTAGGCCCCAGGTTCCTGGCCAAGTGCATAGGAAACATCGGAGCATCTCAGATCGCCATCGAGAACGATATCCACGGACCGAGCATGACGCTGAATACAGCCTGTGCTTCAGGCGGCGATGCAATCACCCTCTGCGGTATGCATCTGGAGTCCGGAATGGCCGATGTCATGATCGCAGTGGGAGCAGAGGCTCCGGTGACTGCGATCCTCATCCAGTCCCTGGTCTCAGCCATGGCTCTGTCGACCAGGAACGATGCTCCGGCCCAGGCATGCAGACCCTTCGACATAGACCGTGACGGTTTCGTCATCGGCGAGGGTGCAGGAGCTCTGGTCATCGAGATCGAGGAGCATGCAAAGGCAAGGGGAGCTCACATCTATGCAGAGCTGGCAGGATACGGCAACAATACCGACGCCTACCATACTGTGACACCACGTCCCGACGGCGACGGTGAGATCACATGCATGAAGCAGGCTCTGGAAATAGCAGGCCTGTCTCCAGATAAGATCGGATATGTGAATGCTCACGGCACCGCAACGCCAAAGGGAGACATAACCGAGAATCTCTCCATCAGGGAGGTCTTCGGAGCAGACTCATCAGTGCTCATAGGATCCACAAAGGCTGCGACCGGTCACATGATGGGAGCCGGTGGCATCACTGAAGTGATCACCTGTATAAAGGCAATAGAGACAGGCATACTTCCGCCGACTCTGAATCTTGAGAACAAGGATCCCGAATGCGACATGAACTATGTCAGCAAACTGCAGAAGATCGACGGGCTCAAATATGCCATGTCAAACGCCTTCGGATTCGGTGGACAGAATTCAAGCATAATAGTAGGAAAATACTGATGAATGATTTTTCGCAGAAATTCAACAGCATACTTGCGGAAAGCTACCACAATGCGCTCCTCATGGAGGAGACCAAGAGGAAATACAGCAAGGCCAGCTTTTCTTTCAGGGATCGTAACGCCATAGCCTATCTGCTCCGTTATCCCAAGGGCAGGACCATAGGCGATGTTGCCAAGTACCTGAAGATAAGCAGGCCATCGGCTACATCTCTCATCAAAAAGCTGGAGAAGCACGGCCTCATCGCAAGACACGCCGACCCGGGCAACGACAGGAACACCGTCGTCACCGTAACCAGGAAGGGGAAGATGTTCTCCTCCTATCAGAGGCAGTACCGGGAGGAGATGGCCCAGGCCGCATGTGAGGGGTTCTCCGAGGAAGAAAAGGAAGTTCTCTACAAGGGTTTCTGCAAGCTGAATGATTTCTTCACAAGCAGCATAAAAGCCTCGGTGGACAAGCACAGATGATGCTTGACATGGCATGAGTGTGATGATACTATATTCCTTGCGGCGGCTCAAGATGCGCTGCTGTGTGGCGGTGTAGCTTAGTTGGCTAGAGCGTCCGGTTCATACCCGGAAGGTCGGTGGTTCGACTCCACTCGCCGCTACCATTTTCAGGGCGCTTAGCTCAGCTGGGAGAGCACTTGCCTTACAAGCAAGGGGTCACAGGTTCGAGCCCTGTAGCGCCCACCAAACAGACGCGGTCCGGTAGTTCAGTTGGTTAGAATGCCAGCCTGTCACGCTGGAGGTCGACGGTTCGAGCCCGTTCCGGATCGCCAATTTTCAGGGGATGAGATCCCCGCATCAAAGGGGAACTCGTTTCCCCTTTTGTGGCGACATAGCCAAGTGGTAAGGCAGAGGTCTGCAAAACCTTTATTCCCCGGTTCAAATCCGGGTGTCGCCTCCATTTTACATATTGGGGTATCGCCAAGTGGTAAGGCAACGGATTCTGATTCCGTCATTCGCAGGTTCGAATCCTGCTACCCTAGCCAATGAAAAACCAGCCAAAGGGCTGGTTTTTCATTGGCCAGGGCCCCGCCGCACTAAGTAACACAGTGTACCGGCTCCTTTTTCTGTGTCGATCCGATCAAAGAGCCCTTCATTCATTGACTCGCAGGTCACCACGGACGCATTTGAAGATATGCTCATCGGAGATGGATATCAGACATCGTCGGAACGCTATGGCTTCTGAATACTGTTGCTGTCAATATAGAAATGAAACTGCAATCGTAACAACATTCGTGTTTTCAAGGCCCCGAAAAGGTGGTGTTATTGAGCTTTTCTCGTTAATAATTTATATGACATTGATTATAATCAACATTTTCAAAAGAAATGCTGTTGATACAACGGCTTACTCTGAAAATTAACAAAATCTACTGGCATTCGCCGCGGACAAAATGATCTGAGATCATAGTTGACAAAAAACAGGGCTAGAGTGTATACTACACAGGTCCGTCGGAGGAAGACCTCTGCGGATCTGCGATAATGCGGTGGGTATAGTCAAGTGGTTAAGACAGCGGGTTGTGGCTCCGTTATGCGTGGGTTCGAATCCCACTATCCACCCCATTTCCAATAGAATACGAGGAGAACGGGCAACAGCCCGTTCTTTTTTGCGTATAATTGTAAATTAATTACATTTTATGATATAATATATCGATATGAAAAGAGAGATCCCATTAAGTGTCACCATAGCTCTGATACCGATGGCCATACTTGTCTGTGCCTACGGTATATACCGTGGAGAGGCTTTTGCAGTATTTGCAAAGGCGATCAGGATATGTCTGGAGTGTATCGGAATTGGGTGACCGTCAGAAGGATAAAAAGACCGGAGCCCCGAGGAAGCTTGTGCAGGCCGGGTGGGCGATCCTGACCAATTCCTATGTGAAGGGATTCATACCAGGTGATCCGGCCATATACGGCGGGCCGCTGAAACAGGCCTGTGTGCCGGGGCTGAACTGCTATTCATGTCCCGGAGCCCTGGGAGCATGTCCGGTGGGAGCTATACAGAACATGCTGGATGGCCACAGGAGGAGTTTTCCCTTTTACGTGATCGGCTATCTGGCGATCATAGGCCTTATTGCCGGCAGGACCATCTGTGGATGGCTTTGCCCCTTTGGTCTTATACAGGAACTGCTGTATAAGATACCGGTGCATAAGATCGGGATCCCGGATGGACCGGATCGGGTACTCAGATATCTGAAATACCTGATACTTGCAGTGATGGTATTCGCTTTGCCCTTCTTCTACAGAAGCGGGCTTGGAACGGGAGAACCCTTCTTCTGCGAATACATATGTCCTGCAGGGACTCTGGAAGCAGGAGTACCGCTGATCATTGCAAACAGCGCCCTGAGAGGTGCTCTCGGATGGCTTTTCGCGTGGAAGTTCCTGCTGCTTCTGGTATGCATAGCGGCTTCCATGGTCATATACAGGCCATTCTGCAAGTACATTTGCCCTTTGGGAGCGATATACGGGATCCTGCAGAAGGTCAGTCTGATAAGGATGAACGTTGATCGAAATGGATGTACGGACTGCGGAAGTTGCGCCTCGGTGTGCAGGATGGGAGTCGATCCCCATACGACCCCAAACAGCAGTGAATGCATACGCTGCAGGGACTGTATAACAGCCTGTCCGGTAAGAGCCCTTTCCATGGGTATGGGCGCAGGCAAAGGTGAAGAAGAGAGAATCGAAAGTACATGAAGATAACAAGAATACTGGTTACAATAATAATGATAGTCGGGATGTCCGTTGCCTTTGGAGGATGCGGAAGTACCAGTACCACTTCGGAAGTGCCAGACACCATTGCTTTTCAAAGCTTCGACCTCAAAGGCAACGAAGTGAGCTCCGGGGAGCTCTTTGGAGAGAACAGGGTGACCATGGTCAACTTCTGGGGGACCTTCTGCGGACCCTGTATAGAGGAGATGCCCGAACTCGAGAAGATAAACCGTGAATACAAAGACCGAGGAGCCGCTGTGATCGGCGCCATCGTAGATGTCACGGTAAATGACGACAGCCTCCGCTCGGATGCTGAAGAGATAGTCAGCCGTACGGGTGTGAAGTACACTAACGTACAGGGATGGGATGGCTTCGAGGAGCTGCTCCCGGAAGGAGCTGTTCCGACCACATATTTTGTAGACAGCAGTGGCAGGATCCTGGGAGATCACATCCTGGGCGCAGACATCGAGGGTTATCGTAAGGCTTTGGACAAGTATCTGTCCGAAGCGGAATAGGGGATACGAAAAAAGACCATGTCGAAGAAACCCAATGCAAAAAACATATTCAAAGTCCGGCGCTCTATAAACAGGAAGGCCTTTTTCATAACCCTGATCCTGACGCTGGGCATCGGGATCACAGTGCTGATGGCAGGATTTTACCTGTATCTGATGAGCGTGACCCAGGAGTATTTCGTAAGTACCTGGAATCTGGCCAATGCCGAGGCTGCCGTCGTCGAGCAGGAAGACTACAAGAACGTCAGCGACAGGATCCTAAAGGTCTACGACAGCATACCCGAAAAGGAACGTGGCGATGGACAATCGCCTGAATACAGGGCAAAATTCGAACCCCTTATCGACGACGAGTTCCGTCAGCTCCAGCAGGCAATGAGGGACCTTCAGGACAGAAACGGTCCCATGAATGCTTTCGTGGTGGCTATGGACAGAAATGCAGGACGGATGATCTACCTTGTAGATGCGGATAAAGAAGAGGCGACCTTCTGCTATCCCGGATCGTGGGAAAGTTATGATCAAAAGTATCTGGACGCTCTGGTAGACGGAAGAAAACTGAGCAAACTCCACAAGAAGATGGGATTGACAAGACCCATCCAGGCAGTCATAACCAACCAGCCGAAGTTCGGCATAAGGTGTACTGCGGGGTCGACCCTTTTTGAGACCGACAAATACACGGTCATGGTCTGTGTCGACGAGAGGATGGAGCCGCTCATGGATATAAGCCTGGGATTTTTGTGGAACTATCTGGCGCTCCTGGCCTTTGTGACTGTGATAGCCTCCTTCATAGGGATGCTCCTGATCAGAAAACTTCTGGTCAAGCCAATCAACCGTCTGGCCGCAGCAGCAAGGGCATATGCGGAAGACACGGACAAGTCGGACTCCTCGAGACACTTCGAGAAGCTGGGTATCAACACGGGAGATGAGATCGAGAATCTGGCCACCACGCTCCAAAGCATGGAGAAGGAAGTGGCCCATTACGTAGATAATCTATCGAAGGTAACGGCAGAGAGGGAAAGGGCTGAAACGGAGCTCAAGCTGGCAGCCCGTATCCAGAAGAGCATGCTGCCGGATGAATTCCCGCCATTCCCGGATCGCACCGAATTCGACATTTATGCATCCATGGAACCGGCAAGGGAGGTAGGAGGAGATTTCTACGACTTCTTCCTGATAGATGATGACCATCTGGCCATAGAGATAGCGGATGTTTCGGACAAGGGAGTCCCGGCGGCCATATTCATGACCGCAGCCAAGATCCTGCTGATCGATGCCGCCCTTGAGGGAGGCTCGTCGGCACAGATCCTCAACAGGGTCAACAACAGGATATGTGCCCGTAACCGGGGTGAGATGTTCGTAACCGTATGGCTGGGTATCCTTGAGATAAGCACAGGCAGGATCACTGCTGCCAATGCGGGGCACGAGTATCCCATCATCGTCCATGAAGATGGCAGAGCCGAGAAGATCCATGACAAGCACGGATTTGTCATCGGCGGTATGGAAGATATAGAGTATACTGATTATGAGATACAGCTGGAAAAGGGCGACAGGATATTCGTATACACAGACGGTGTGACTGAGGCCTCCACCTCATCCAAGGCACAGTTCGGCATGGACAGGCTGATCGGTGCTCTCGAGATCTGCAGCGATGATGCAGATCCTCAGGAGACGATCCAAAGCGTGAGAAAGACCATAGAAGATTTCGTTCAGGATGCGGAACAGTTCGACGACCTTACTATGCTTTGCATGGAGTATCGCGGATGAAGACGATCACGGAAAAATACGCACTGACAGCGGAGAATATCGACAGGATCTCACATGAGATGGATGTCCATCTGGAAAGAATGGGCATGACGGTGAGAAACAGACTGAGGATAAGGCTTTCATACGAGGAATCCCTCCTTCGTATGAGGGACAGGTTCGGGGAAGATGCCCAGGTGGTTTTCTCTATGGGAAAGAAATGGGGCAGACCCTTCGTCGAGATCTCTCACGAGGGAGAACAGTTCAATCCGCTGAGCAAGAGGGAGGTAAACCTGGAGGATTGGAGCGGGAGCCTGCTCACATCCGTGGGGCTCTATCCCCAGTATGGGTTCAGCAGGGGATGGAACTATCTCAGACTGAATCTTCCGGCCCAGAAGATGAATCCGGCGCTGAAACTGCTCATAGGAATGGCGGTGGGCACCATGGCGGGTTTTATGCTGATCAACATTCTGAGCCTGGAAGCACAGATCGGACTTATGGATACGGTACTCCACCCGGCATACGAACTGTGGATCAGAATACTGTCGGTACTCTCAGGACCGGTCATCTTCTTCATGGTCATGACAACGGTGCTGAACACCGGAAGAATAGAGGAAGAGGGCGGAGACAGCAGGAAGGTAGTATTAAGATACTTCCTCTTCAGTTCCTTAATAGCGGTGGTGTCACTGTTTGCATGTGGATGCGTATCCACGGAGCCCATCACGACGGGGAGCACCTTCGGCATAAGCTCATCGGATTATCTGGACAAGATATTCCATCTGGTGCCGGATGATGCATTGTCGCCCATAATCGAATCGAATACGCCCCAGATACTTCTGATGGCATTCGTGCTGGGCAACGGCATGGTCCTCATAGGCTCAAGGGTAGAGGGGCTCACAAGGCTGGTGAGGCAGGTCAATGAGCTGGGACTTCTCATGACTGACTGGATCGGAAGGTGTGTCCCTTATATAGCCGCCGCACTTGTATGCTATGAGATAATGAATTCTCAGACAGCGCTTCTTATGGATCTGTGGAGGATCATAGGTATAGCCCTTATAATATCAGTGGTGAGCATTGCCTTTGCATTGCTGATCATATCAAAAAAGAAAAAAGTAAATCCAAAGGTCTTGCTTTTGAAGATCCTGCCCCCATTCATGACTGCCCTGAGAAGCGGTGGCCTGGATAAGGGATATGGAGAGATGGAGGAGAGCACCATCAGGGATCTGGGCATCGAGAGGCATTTTGCCCAGGTAAGCCTTCCTCACGGGCTGATACTCTATATGCCGATAAATGTAGTAGGAACACTTGTGCTGACGGTGATAGCTGCAGTACAATCAGAAGTAGAGATATCCGTAGGGTGGTTGCTCATCGCCGCCATCACCGCGGTGGTGATGTTCGTTGCGACACCACCGGTGCCGGGAGCCAATCTCCTGGCCTATATGATGATATTCAAGCTGCTCAGCATCCCCGATATAGTGCTGATCGATGCCATGATCTTCGAGGTCATCTTCGGCATATTCGCATCGGCAGGCAATCAGGCGATGCTGCAGCTGGATCTGATATTACAGGCGGACCGCATAGGACTGCTTGATAATGAACAACTGAAAAGACAAAAGAATTTCAGAAAGGAGCAAAAAGTATGAACATTGAAAAGAAACTGGAAGGCGATGCCCTGGAGATCAAGATCAGCGGACGTCTCGACACGGCTACGGCACCTCAGCTGGATGAGGAACTCAAGTCCTCCATCGATGAGATCAAGACTCTGGTCATGGATCTGGCAGATCTGGAGTACATCTCTTCTGCCGGACTCAGAGTGCTGCTCTCGGCCCAGAAGACCATGAACAAACAGGGTGACATGGAAGTCACCGGGGTCAACGATGCAGTGATGGAGATCTTTGAAGTCACCGGTTTCAGCGACATTCTGACCATAAGATAAGACAATAGCTGTTGTTGGTTATTGAATTCTGAAACGAAATGGTGGGAAGTTATGGATGAAGTCAGAGGAAATGTCCAGGACCAGACTCTTACGATCTCTCTGGCAGGACGGATCGACTCGGGCAATGCCCCGGGAGTCGAAGCGAAGGTAAATGAGATCATTTCTGAACATCCCGACTGTGATCTTGTGGTGGATATGCAGGACCTTGAGTACATCTCCAGCGCAGGACTTCGGGTTCTCCTTAGGTTGCGCAAAAGCAACGGAGGACTGTGTCTCACAGGCGTCTGCTCCGAAGTGTACGAGATACTCGACATGACCGGATTCACGGAGATGATGGATGTTGAGAAGGCCTACAGAACGGTCTCCGTAGAAGGTTGTGAAGTGATCGGACAGGGTGCCAACGGCACCGTGTACAGGATCGACGGAGACAACGTAGTCAAGGTGTACAACGATGCCGATGCTCTTGACGACATACATCACGAGCAGGACGTTGCCAGACTTGCCCTTGTGCTCGGTGTGCCCACAGCCATCTCATATGACGTGGTCCGGGTAGGCGAGGGATACGGTTCCGTATTTGAACTGCTCAACGCCAGCTCATTCTCCAAGATACTGGCCAACGAGCCGGAGAGGATCGACTGGTGCGTCAGAGAATATGTGGATCTGCTGCTGAAGATACACAGCACGGTGGTGCCAAAGGGTAAGCTTCCCGATGTGAAGAAGACTGCCATAGGATGGGCAAGATTCATGCAGGACTATCTGCCAAAGGAGGCGGCAGACAAGCTCCTTCGCCTCATAGAGGAAGTGCCCGATGATGACCACATGATACACGGGGACTACCACACCAAGAATATCCAGCTTTCGGACAATGAGGTCCTCCTCATCGATATGGATACACTGGCGACGGGTCACCCGATATTCGAGCTGGCATCCATGTACAATGCTTTCATTGGCTTTGGGGAATACGACAACGATAAGACGACGAAGTTCATGGGATTCGAACGCAAGGTCGCCGAACGTTTCTGGCACGATTCCCTTGCCGCATACCTGGGCACGAAAAATGAGGAACGGATAAAGGAAATCGAAGACAAAGCCAGGGTCGTAGGCTACACGAGGATGATCAGGAGATCCATCAGACGGCAGGGCCTTGAGACTGAAGAAGGTCGCGCTGAGATCGAACTCTGGAAGGAAAGGCTCCTTGAACTTCTGGAGAAGGTGGATTCCCTTGCTTTTGTGAGAAACGAAATGCGTGTCGAGGCGAAAAAGGAGAATCTTCAGAAGGTCATCGATTTCGTGAGCAGCCATCTGGAGAGCTGCGAATGTCCGATCAAAACCATGATGACAATAGAGGTCGCCGTAGAGGAGATCTTTGTAAATATAGCATACTACGCCTATGAACCGAATACGGGATACGTGACGGTCAACGTTGAGACCGATCCCGACGGCAAGGAGGTCACCATAACCTTTACGGATAGCGGCAAGCCATATAATCCTCTGGAAAAAGAGGATCCTGACACGACCCTTTCCGCAGCGGAACGCGAAATAGGTGGTCTGGGCATATTCATGACCAGAAACATGATGGATGATATGCGATATGAAAACAGGGATGGTAAGAACATACTTACGATGAAGAAATCGTTATAAGGATTGGAGGAGAAAAATGAAGAAACACATCAGGGCAATGCTTGCGCTGGCTACGGTGCTCATCATGGCATTTACCATGGGCAGTTGTAGCCTGAAGGCGGACGCCGATGAGATCTTTTCAGGGGAACTGATCGACGCCCAGCACGAAAGGCTGGTCGTAAAGAGCCCGGACAAGACCATGCTCTTCGTGACTACGACCAAGACGGAGTACGATCTTGGCGAAGATGAAGAGGGGCTCTGTGTGGGAGATAAGCTGGACGTCAGTTTCCACAAGGAAAAGGACATCTACGTGGCTGACACCGTCAAGGTGACAGAACACAAGGATGACACTCTGGTCTTCGGAGGCCAGGTGACGGAACTGGAGAAGCACTACATCACGATCCGCTCAGAGAGTCTTACGGCAGGTTTCGACTATGACGAGGAAACGGAGATCGTAGGCAACCTGACGAAAGGGGATTCTGTCACCGTAACATATAAGGGAAACATAAGCGAAAGACCCTATGCCATCAGCATAGTGGTCATACAGGAAAAGCGTGAGGAAGCTCTGAAGAGCATCCATGGTACCGTGTCCGAAGCTACGGACAAGAGCGTCCTCGTAAGTATGGACTCGGCTGATGCAGCCAGATTCAAAGTCACAGAAGATACCATCATCAAGGGAGATGCCAAGAAGGTAATCGCAGGAGATGAGGTCACTCTGGTATACACCGGCGAAATCGGCAAGGATCCTGTAGCAAGGACCATCACCATCAAGAGAGACATGGACCAGAAGTACTACGTGATGGACGGTGTCATCGACAAGGTGGCGAAGGATACGATCACCATCAAGACCATGAACAGGAGCTATAAGTTCAAGATAGCCAAGGATACAAGGATCCAGAACAAGAAGTACATGGAGAAGGATCATAAGTGCACCATCACCTATGTCGGTGATCTGTTCAAGGATCCTACGGCGGCATCGATCTACTGTTCCAAGAAAACTCTGACCGATAATGAGAAGAAAAAGGCTACCAGTGCGACCAAGGAGACCGTAACAAAGGCAACCAAGGAGACCGAGGCAACCAAGACAGAACCTACGGAGACCAAGACCGAGCCTACGGAGACCAAGACAGAGCCTACGGAAACTCAGACCGAGCCTACGGAAACCCAGACTGAGCCTACGGAAACTCAGACCCAGACTGAGCCTACGGAAACCCAGACCGAGCCTACGGAAACCCAGACCGAGGCAACAGAGCCCGAGACCGAGGCAACAGAGCCTGAAACCGAAGCCACAGAGGCTCCCACCAAGGCTCCCGAACCGGTCGTCATCAAGGCCAAGGGCGTCATTACAAACTGGGGTAACCCCTGTGCCATCAAACTGGACGGTGGCGGAACAGTCAAGCTCGACATCAAGAATGCAAACGTATCCGGTGGTTATGTGCCCGAGGTGAACGATCAGGTAGTCATCAAGTACGACAAGGATAACATGAAGCTTACGGATATCCAGCTTGAGTATCGTCCCTCTGATGATGCGGATGCTCAGTAGCGATAAGCTGAAGGATAATGATGAACTATATAGCTA
>Ga0256406_1005679_pt1 | contig 13136 bp, 14 predicted proteins | sample RumenRJG_03DNA_FD_185986 | JGI IMG/M metagenome (GOLD analysis project Ga0256406, IMG submission 185986) | Bovine rumen microbial communities from Lethbridge, Alberta, Canada - RJG_03 | ecosystem: Host-associated > Mammals > Digestive system > Stomach > Rumen | place: Canada: Alberta | collected...
TAGCAAACAGGCTTTTCGACAGGATGTGTCTTACGATGCAGTACCGGTATTCGCTGTACGACATCCATCGGGAGATTATGCTGAAGGCTTGAGACATGGGGGGTCAAGACTTATTCAACACAGTCTGAGAAATGGACAGGACTGTTCATGAAAAGGTCCCGGGGAAAGACCCCGGGTGGGGAAATGTTTTGCAGAGTTTCAGTTCTGCTTTTCTTCCGGACTCTGCTCAGTCGCAGAAGTTGCCGTTTCGGATCTGCCTTTCGGCTCTTCCCTGTTCTTGAACCTGTCAAGGCCCAATCCTTTCTTAGGCTTCTTCCTGCTCACGACTCCCGCGTCATCGGACATCACGTTCTGGTCCTCCAGGTACTCGAGGATGTCGCGCCTGAGCTTGGTGAACTCCGGGGACGCTCTGTCCCTGGGTCTTTCCCAGGGGACGTCGATGACCTTGTAGATCGTCGACGGCCTCTTGGTCAGGATCACCACGCGGTCGGAGAGGAAGAGGGCCTCGTCGACGGAGTGGGTGATGAAGATGATGGTCCTCTCGCTGTGCATGAGGATCCTGGTCAGCTGCTCCTGCATGATGTTCCTGGTCTGGGCGTCGAGCGCCCCGAAGGGCTCATCCATGAGGGTAACTGCCGGGTGCATGACCAGAGCGCGGGCGATGCCGACCCTCTGCTTCATTCCGCCCGAGAGCTCGTGTATGCGTGAATCGGCGAAGTTCTCCAGGCCGACGGCCTTGATGTACCTCATCGCCCTCTCCTCGCGCTCTGCTTTGGGGACGCCAGCGACCTCCATGCCGAACTCGACGTTCTGCTTCACGCTCCTCCACGGGAAGAGTGCGAAGTCCTGGAACACCATCCCGCGGTCGGATCCGGGAGCTGTACAGAGCTTATCGCCCATGGTTATCGTTCCGCTGGTTGGCTGCAGAAGCCCCGCGATGCATCTTAGGATTGTGGTCTTCCCGCATCCGGACGGACCTACGATGGAGACGAGCTCCCCTTTCTTCACGTCGAGGCTGAAGTTCTCCACTGCGGTGGTCTCCGATTCATCGGTCTTGTACACCACGTGCAGGTCCTTGATGGACATCAGGGTCTCGCCCTCGGGGATGTCTTTGTAAAGCAGGTCGGTGCGGTCCGCTCTCACGCGGTCCCTGGACCTGTACCTCGGGCCCTCTGTCTTTATCCCGTCGTTGGCAGCCATCAGACATCCATCCCCATTCTCTTCGATATGTACTTGTGTATGTAGTCGGCGAGCCCGGAGGTGAGAATGCCCAGCACTGCGATGATGACGATCGCGGCGTAGGCAGAAGGCCAGAAGCCTGCCGTTGCCTGCTCGGAGAGGTAGAACCCGATGCCTCCGAGAGGGGAGGCGTAAAGCTCTGCGGCAACGATGCACATCCAGCCGATTCCGAGTCCGACCTTGATTCCGTTCATGATGTAGGGAACGGTGGACGGTATCATGACCTTCACGAAGATCTGGGCGTCGGAGGCCCCTAGCGTCTTGGAGGCATCTATGAGGTTCGGCTCGATCTTCGATACCCCGAAGATGACGTTGGTCAGCAGAGGGAAGAAGATACCGACGAAGACGACCAGCATGGGCCCGGTCTCGTAATCGATGGCGACCATGAAGATAGGCGCCCATGCGATGGGCGCGATGGGCCTGAGGACCTCGATCATCGGAGTGGCGAACTCCTTGAGGGTCGCGAACTTGCCGAGGATCAGGCCCAGAGGTATGGAGACTACCAGGGCGAGGATGAATCCCTCCAAGTAAGTGGACAGCGATGAGCTGATGTATGACCACATTGACTTCCCGCCGGACATGGTGTCCCCGTTCCTGTAGAAGTCTGTCAGGGCGTCCCAGGTATCCGCGGGGTTAGGGATAGTGTACGAGTCTGCGATGATGGATATGACCCACCAGGCCTCCACGAACATCACCAGCGACACCGCGGTGATCAGGAGCTTCCTGCCCGCCCGGTGGTATTTGTTGTGGCTGTCGTATTTGAAATGCAGGATCGTGTCCGTGATCCCGCCTTTTTTGAACTCCAATGCCAATCTATCGCCTTCAGACCGTTACGAGTTGTCCGTTGACGCAGGTAATGGTCGCAGGAGGAGCCCCCATGAATCCGAAGTTCGCAGATCCGTTCTGCATGGCGACTGCGACACCGGCACCGTTAGACTCGTTGACCTGCTGAACGTTGATCCCGTAGTGCGTGAAGAATCCCTGCGCCACTCCGACCTGGAGAGCGATCTGGTGGATGTCTCCTGAGATGACGGCGACTGTCACAGTGGTGCTGGTCCCGTTGTAGCTGCCGTAGCTCTCTGCCTCATGCAGGTACGACTCATCGACGAACCTGTTGGCGAACTGCACAGGGTTGGAGAATCCGAGGTCGGACATGCTGTATCTGAGGGAGCTCGAGTTCGCCTCGACGATATCGGCGATATCGTACTTGAGCTGTGTCAGGGACCCATCCTCGTCGGCGTAGACGTAGGTGATGTTGCTGAGGGCGTCCTTGATATAGGTCTCATCAAGTCCGGTGGAGCTCACACAGGTGCTCACCAGAGCGTCGTAATCGTCGGGCGAGGTGCCGCTGAGGGCTGCATTGACCCAGTTGACCGATTCGATGTATCCTGCGAGGAACCTCTCGGTGACGTCCTGATGGCCGTTCACATAGGAGGAGTATCCCGCGAGGACGCAGCAGGTGTGCCCGGGGAAGAAGTAGTTGGTAAGGCCAAGGCCCTGGAACTCCGTGCCTTCGGCATCGATCACCGCAGAGTACTGAGGCTCCCAGATGATCCCGATGTCCGGATGGGGAGTATCGTGCATAATCTTGCTGGCATTGGTGAACGTCGAGATGTATGCCACCTGGCTGGATGACACCGACGTCCCGGATTCGTACAGCACGAACGAAAGCCCCATCGAGGTAACTATCTGGTTCATCTGAACGTGCTGGATGGAGGTGTTTCCCGGGGTTCCGCATTTGAGGCCTCCCCAGGCAGCCGCATTATCCGAACTGACAGAATATACTAGATTTCCCTCAGAGTCCGCAGAGGGAGTGTAGAAAGGAGTGCCGTTCCGGTAGGGGACGTTCACGCTGTATGTTACCTCTGAACCGTCGACGGTGGCGGTGAACGTCGTAGTGACAGTGGATTCCACTTCGCCCTTGTCAATGTATATGCCCGATCCCTCGGTGTTCACACGTGCCAATATGTTGTAGACGTTGTTAGAGCCGTTGTCATCGTTGATGGATTCATCGTAGACGATGATGCCGGCCATCGCGCCCATGATGGCGACGACGATGATGGCGGTGGACCAAAATTTAGCGTTCATGGTATGCCTTTCTGTTGAAATCGAATCTGGCTGGATTCTATATGTACCTTTGTAAAATATTTTCCAAAAAAGGATAAAATTTCGGGGATTATCGGAATTAATTCCTAATTCGGGGAGAACTTGCAATCGAGGGACAATCAATCCGATAAATGATGTCAGATCGCCTTCTCGTTATCCTTTTATCAATAATCCTTATTAGGAGAAGCATGGCAAGCATCGTCGACACCATATCGAAGGACAGGGTGAAGCCGGAGGAGTTCACCGCCTTCGTCGAGATCAGCAAAGGCAGCAAGATGAAGTATGAACTTGACGAGGAGACCGGTCTTCTCGCTGTCGACAGGATCCTCTACACCTCAACGGCCTACCCCTGGAACTACGGGCTCATTCCCCTGACCGTCGCTCCCGACGGGGACCCGCTCGATGTCCTCATCATCAGCAGCGTGCCTATCCAGGCAGGATGCCTGGCCAAATGCCGCCCCATCGGCATCATGAGGATGAACGACAGCGGCGACCAGGACGACAAGGTCCTAGCCGTCATGCCCAAGGACCCTATGTTCAAGGACTTCACCGACATCGCCCAGCTGCCCAAGCACCTCGGCGAGGAGATCCAGCACTTCTTCAACGTCTACAAGGCGCTCGAGGGCAAGAAGACCCAGACCGGAGAGATCGAGGGCCCCGAGGCCGCGAAGAAGACAATAAAGGACTGCATGGACGCCTACGCGGCCAAGCACTGACCGAAACCTTTTCGGGCCTTTGGACAGGGCCCACAATCGGCCTCTGGCCGGTAATCAGTTATATATGCCAGAGGCCGTGACATCGCATCATGGCGAAATACGTCTGCACGCTGTGCGGATACGTCTACGACGAGGACAAGGGCATACCCGAGAGCGGTATCGCCCCCGGTACCCGCTTCGAAGACCTTCCGGACGATTGGACATGCCCGATGTGCGGTTCGCCCAAGAGCATGTTCAAGAAAATCGAAGAAGCCCCTGCACCATCCGAGCCTGTCTCCGCAGGTCCGGTGAAAGATGCCGTATCCATACCTGCCGGCGAGGGAGGCGACCGCATGAGGGAGATGTCCTTCGCGGAGATGGCCGACCTCTGCTCCAACCTCCAGAGGGGATGCGAGAAGCAGTACCTGACCGAGGAGGCCGGCCTCTTCGGCGAGATCTCGGATTACTACCGCAAGCGCGCGGAGCCTGCCTCGGACCTCACCGACGAGCGCCTTCTGGCACTCATCAACGAGGGGCTTGCCGCCTATGACTCGGCGGATGCCGCGGCAGGCGCGGCAGGAGACCGCGGGGCCAAGCGCGCCATGCTCTGGAGCACCAAGGTGGCCCGCATCCTGCAGGCCCTGGTGGAGCGTCTCGGCAGCGATGGGGAGAAGTTCCTGGAGAACACCGGCGTCTGGGTATGCGATATATGCGGGTTCATCTACGTCGGTAACGAACCGCCGGAGATATGCCCCGTGTGCAAGGTGCCGCGGGACAAGCTGGTGAAGGTCGAGAGGAGGCAGATCTGATGCATGCGATAAGGAATCTGAAGATGTGCGAGAAGGAATGCCTCTGCCTGTACGTATGCCCAACCGGGGCGACGGACACCGAGACGGGGCAGATCGACTTCACCAAATGCATAGGGTGCGGGATGTGCGTCCGCAGCTGTCCCAGCAAGGCCCTTTCACTGGTGCCGGACCTGTATCCGCTCCAGCAGCCGAAGGCCGCGGAGATCTGCGATGCCGTGTTCGCGCAGGCCCGCTGCCGCGTCGCCGCCGAATCGCTGTGCCGCGGGGCGGCGGAAGCTGCCCGCGACCCCATCCGGAAGCAGACCGCCGAGGCGATGGAGCTCTCCTTCCGCCGCCAGGCCGAGGACCTCTACCGCGAAGGGGGGTACATGATCCCCCAGTCCCCGAACGTAAGGAGAATGCTCGAGGCGATGGCGGAGTCGGACGATCCCGCTTTCCCGAAGCAGGCGGCCGCCCGCCTGCTTGAGCTCCTCCAGCGCCAGGGACGCTGATCGCCGGGCGGGCCCAGGCCCGCCTTCCGGCGTATCGACCAATTCTTAAATCTGCGTCAGCCCATCCATGCATCATGGCAATGATAACGCCGAAGATGAAGGCCCTGTTCGAGGACCACAAGAAATCGCACAAGTACTTCGCATTGGCCACCGCCTCCAAGGACGGTGTCCCGAACGTTGTTCCGATAGGTTTTCTCTGGGTCGCCAACGACAAAGAAATCTGGGTCATAGACAATTACATGAACAAGACCCTTGCGAACATCAAGGAGAACCCTGTCGCCGCCGTCTACGCCCTGGCGGGAGAGGGCCATGACTGCATACAGGTCAAGGGCGCATGCAGGTACTTCGACTTCGGCCCCGATTACGAGGCCGCCGTCAAGATGGCGCACGAGAAGAACCCCGCCTTCCCTGCGAAGGGCCTCATAAAGATCGCCGTCACCGATGTGTACGACACGGCCCCCGGCGAGCACGCCGGCATGAAGTACAAGGAGTGACCGGCGCTCAGTCGTCGGGCGCTCCGTCCATGTACTTGACCGTATAGGCGCCGATCACGGCGCCGAATACGATCATGAGCATGTAGAAGAGCGAGTCGTACATGAGCCACCCGACCCACCCCACGGCGAAGCCCACAGCTCCGCCGATGATGGCCGCCCATTTCATGCGGTGGCGGGTCATGGCGGTGGTCTTGGAGCCCATCACTCGACCTTCCTCTCCAGAGCGGACTCGACAGCGTCGACCATCTTGTCGACGATCTCGCCGGAAGCTCCGGTGTAGCCTGCGGGGTCCATGACTGCGGCCAGCTCTTCCTTGGTGAAGCGGTCGCGGACCTCTTTCCTCTCCCAGAGGGTCTCGGAGAGGTCGATCTCCCTGTCCTCGGCCTCCATGGAGGCTTCTCTCACGATCTCGTGGGCGTCCTGCCTGCCGATGCCCTTGCCGACGAAGGCCATCATCACCGGCTCGGCCATCACAAGGCCGTGCGCCGAAGCGATGTTCCTGAGCATCTTGTCGCGGTGGACCTCGAGGCCGGAGAAGACCTTGTTCATCTTATAGAGCATGTAATCGATGAGCGTGAAGACGTGGGGCAGGGTGAACCTCTCAGCGCTGGAGTTGGAGAGGTCCCTCTCGTGCCAGAGGACCTGGTTCTCGAAGGTCGGCATGACGAAGCCCCTCAGTATGCGGGCGAGGCCGCAGACGTTCTCGGAGTTGATGGGGTTCCTCTTCTGGGCCATGGTGGACGAGCCTACCTGGTGCTCCTTGTCGAAGTACTCGGAGACCTCGCCGATCTCGGACCTCTGGAGGTTCCTGACCTCAGTTGCGTACCTCTCGAGGGAGGTCCCGAGGGTGGCCATGAGGCAAATCAGTTCGGTGTACCTGTCCCTGCCGACGACCTGGGTGGCGGCCGGCTCGTAAGTGAGCCCGAGGTCCTGCATGACCATGGCCTGGATCTTATGGAAGTTCTTCCCGAGCGCGGCCCCGGTCCCGACGGCGCCGGCCATCTTGCCGCAGCAGGCCCTCGGCATGATCTCGATTATCCTCTGCCTGTACCTGAGGATCTCAGCGATGTACCCGGCGATCTTGAAGCCGTAAGTGATGGGGATGGCGAACTGAGCGTGGGTCCTGCCGATCTCCAGGGTGTCCCTCTCCCTCTTGGCCAGTTTGGCGAGGGTGTAGGCGAACTCATCGATGTCGTCCGAGACCAGCTTGAGGGCGTCGGCGATCTGCATCGCGGTAGCGGTGTCGACGATGTCGTTGGAGGTGGCCCCGAGGTGCACGTACTTCCCGGCATCGCCCTTGCACTTCTCGGTCATCGCCTTGACCATGGCCATGAGGTCGTGGTTGGTGAGCTTCTCGATCTCCTTGATCCTCTCAACAGTGACCTCGCCGGACTCGGCCACGCGGGTGATCTCGTCGGCATCGGCCTGCGGGATCTCTCCCAAGGAGGCATGCGCCCTGGCAAGGGCCGCCTCGACCTTCATCTGGTAATTGATGCGGCTGGTCTCGGAGAAGATTGATTTCATCTCTTTGCGACCGTACCTGTAGTCCAAGGGACAGACGTAATCGCTCATGCTTATCTCTGGAATCGGATAGGCTTACATTATTTAATAGAACTTATGCGCGCGGCCACTGTTAGGCAGTCGGTATCAGACCATTAGGGATGCCGCAAGCGCCTGCAGCACCCCATTTCTGGCCAACCGCAGGCGCCGGTCCTGACATTGTTCGGAGCGCCCGAAAAGGACCGATAATCCTACGTGTTTTGTGATTCCAGTACTAAACTTTATAAGGGATACCATTATAGAGCGCTTAAAAGTGGGCCACGCTTTGAATCATGGCCAAAACGAACGTGAGTGATATTTTTATGACTGACGAGGAAAAAGTCCAGGTTGAAGACACCGAAAAGATGGCCGCCGAGCAGGCCGAGAGCGAGCAGGAGCCGGAGAACGCCCAGGAAGAGCAGCAGGCCGAGAGCGAGCAGGTCCCTTCCGCTGAAGAGGCGGAGCCGACCCCCGAGGAGAAGGCCAAGCTGGCCGACCTCGAGGCCCAGAAGACCATCCTCAACAACGAGGCCGAGGTCCACAGGCAGAAGAGGGACGAGCTGAACGCCCAGACCAAGGAGTGGAAGTCCAAGAGGGACGCCCTCAACGCCCAGGTCAGGGAGCTCGTCGAGGAGGCAGGCAAATCCCGCGAGGTCCGCGACGGCTTCAACCAGAAGGTCCGCGAGTCCAAAGCAGTCAGGGACGAGTGGAACAAGAAGGTGTCCGAGATCAGGGCCAAGATCAACGAGATCCGCCCCGAGAAGAAGAAGGAAGGCGAAGAGGAGAGCCTCGGCCAGATGAAGGCCCGCCTCGACCGCATGGAGATGCAGCAGCAGACCATGCCCATGGGCGCTGACAAGGAGAAGGCCCTCGTCAAGCAGATCCAGGAGCTTGCCAAGCAGATCGGCGAGCGCGAGAAGGTCGAGGAAGGCGATGAGGAGATCCGCGGGCTCGTCCAGGAGCTCAGGGACGCCAAGGCCAAGGCCGAGGAGGCCCACAAGCAGGTCTCGATCAACGCCGAGGAGGCCCAGAAGGCCCACGACAACATGCTCTCGCTCTACCAGCGCGCCGATGCCATCCGCAAGGAGGCCGATGCCGCTCAGGCGAAGTTCGTCGAGTGCAAGCAGAAGGCCGATGAGGAGCACCGCCTGCATATCGAGTCCATCAAGTCGGTCCATGCGGTCGGAAAGGACGCCGACGGCATCAAGAACAAGAAGAACATCGCCAAGAAGAAGCGCACCGACTACGAGACCAAGAAGAAGGCTGAGGAGATCTTCGAGAAGTTCAAGGCCGGAGAGAAGCTCTCGACCGAGGACCTCATGATCCTCCAGAAGTCCGGGTACCTCTGAAAGTCACTCACGGAAACCCTTTACTTCCTCCGGGAACGGAGGAAGACACTTTTCAATTTTGTATAAGCTGTTTCAGAATGCCGAACTGATTCGTAATACTGCTTATCACTCTATCCGGCATATATCCCCATGCAGAAGGCTGAGGCGGAAGCCGAGCCTTCCCAGGAGGAATCTGAATGGACAAGAAGGATCTTCTGAATGCCCTCGCGGATGCAGTGGAGTCCTGTAAGCCCGAAGTCGCGACGGAGGTCGCGAAGAAGGCTCTTGACTCCGGAATGGATCCTGTAGAGGCCATCAACGAGGGCCTCGTGGTCGGAATGGACAGAATCGGCGAGCATTACGCCGCAAGGGAGATGTACCTCCCTCAGGTGCTCGTCGCCGCGCATGCCATGTACAACGGGCTGGATGTCCTGCTGCCCGCTATACCCAAGGCCGATCTCGCCGACGCGAAGAAGGCCGAGACCGCCGTGGTTATGGGAGATGTCCATGATATCGGCAAGAACATCGTGAAGACGATGCTGACCGCGTCGGGCTACATCGTCAACGACCTCGGAAAGGACGTCGATCCCAAGGTCATCGCCTCCACCGCCAAGGAGCAGGGGATCGGCGTGGTCTGCCTGAGCACGCTCATGACCCCGACCATGGACAGCATGGCCGCCGCTCTGAAGGCGCTCGAGGAGAACGGATACCGGAAGAAGTGCACTGTGACCATCGGCGGGCCCCCGACGACGGACGGGTTCGCCAAGGAGATCGGCGCGGACCACAGGGATACGGACGCGACCAATTGCGTCAAGTGGCTGAAGGAGGAAGGTCTATGAGCATGAGCTGCAGGGACAGGGTGCTCGCGGCCATGCACCGCGAGTCTCTTGACAGGCCGCCGGTGGCGATCTTCACCACCTGCGATACGATTGACATGATGAACGCCTGCGGGGCGGCGTGGCCGGAGGCTCACTCCGATCCGCAGAAGATGGCCACCCTGGGATGCGCCCAGGCCGATTACTTCGGGCTGGAGTCCGTCAGGGCGGGGTTCTGCCTCACGGAGGAGGCCGAGCGCCTTGGGTGCAAGATGAGGATGGGCTCGAAGACATCGTCCCCGATGATCCTCTCCCACCCGTACACGTACGACCCCCAGAAGAGGATATTCGACGACCCCGAGAAGCTCCAGGAGATAATGCCCCTGGAGGACTTCTGCAAGGGCGGCAGGGTGAAGACCGCCATCGACGCGATGGCGATCATGCACAAGACCCACGGGGACAGGTACGTGGTCGTCGGAGGGAACACCGGAGTGTTCACCCTCACCGGGCACATCCTGAACGCGGAGAACCTGATCTACTCGGTGTGGACCGATCCCGACAGGGCCAAGTCCTGGCTGAAGGCGGTGGAGCCTTACTGCAGGAAGTTCGGCGAGGAGCTGCTCGCGAACGGCGCGGACATCGTCCAGATGTCGGAGCCGTCGGCGTCCACGGATATCCTCTCCCCCGACGATTTCCAGCAGATGTCGATGCCCTACGTGCACCATGCCCTCGGGGAGCTGCCCGGGATGACGATCCTGCATATCTGCGGGGACACGAGGAAGATCATCCCCTACATGTACCAGACAGGCGCCACGGGGATCTCCGTGGAGGAGAAGGTCCCGCCGGAGGAGGCTGTGGAGATTGCGAACGGCCGCGGAGTGCTGGTCGGCAACGTGGGATGCGCGTTCCCCCTGTTCAAGGGAACGCCTGCCGACTGCGCCGCCGCCGCGACGCGCTCTGCGGATGCCGGGTTCGATGTCATCTCGGCAGGATGCGGAGTGCCCATCGGGACGCCTGCGGACAACATCCGCGCGATGGTCAAGGCCATCAAGTCCCGCGCACCCGAGTGAAACATCTTACGGGCATATGCCCGGACCCTCTCCGGCCCATTTTTCCTGGCTCGGGCCGGGGACGGGATCGATAATGGGAAATGCTTCCGCCCTACTATCGGAACCGCGGAGCGCGCTCTCCGGCCGGACGCCGACGGCTTGACACCATCCGCACATATGTACATGAATCTCCGATGAATGTCAGGCCTGGGCGTGTCCAGCATGGATACGTAAACCTAAGCAGTTAAATATCGGATATGGATTATGATATACTCGGGAACAGGTCAGTTCTGTAGAGTGCATCCCATCCCTTCTGACTGGCTGGCCTGTCCCGTACTTCTTCTGATCCTTGCTTGACAGGTGTTTTCTCCGCTCCGGCGCATCTTCGATCCGTTCCGGCCATAGTATCTGACGAATCCCTGTTCCGCACACAATCCCGTCCGCCTGCAGGGTTTCGGCCCTATACTAATAATAAAATAACCACCAGCGCATGGGGTGGTGATTAAATGGTAATGGACGGATTGGGAAAATCCCTCAGAGGCGTCCTCGACCGCATCAAAGGTTCATCCACGGTCGACGAGGACCTCATTAAGGAGGTCTGCAAGGAGCTTCAGCGCGCGCTCCTCCAGGCGGACGTCAATGTTCAGCTCGTCCTGAGGCTGACCGGCAACGTCCGCGAGCGCGCCCTCAACGAGAAGCCGGCCGCCGGCCGCTCCGCGAAAGAGCATGTGACCCGCATCATCTACGAGGAGCTCGTGGCCCTGCTGAAGAACGGCGAGCCCCTCGAGGTGAAGCCCCAGACCATACTCCTTGTCGGGCTCTACGGACAGGGTAAGACCACCACGGCCGGGAAGCTCGCGAACTACTTCATAAAGAAAGGGCTGTCCGTCGGCCTCATCGGCGCAGATGTGTACAGGCCTGCCGCGTACGACCAGCTCAAGCAGCTCGGCGACAAGGTGGGCGCGGAGGTCTTCGGGGACCCCACCCATCAGGAGAAGGACGCCGTCAAGATCGCCCGCGAGGGGATGGAGAGGTTCAGGGACAAGAAGGTCCGGATCATCGATTCCTCCGGACGCCATGCGCTCGAGGACGACCTGATCAAGGAGATCACCGACATCGCGGATGCGACCAATCCTGACGAGAGGATACTCGTCCTCGATTCGCAGGTCGGGCAGCAGGCCGGCCCCCAGGCGGACGCCTTCAACAAGGCCGTCGGGGTCACCGGTGTCATAGTCACCAAGATGGACGGTACGTCCCGCGGAGGAGGCGCGCTCTCCGCGGTGGCCACCACCAAGGCCAGGATCGTGTTCATCGGGACCGGGGAGCACATCAGGGACCTGGAGCCCTTCGATGCCGACAGGTTCATCTCCCGCCTCCTCGGCATGGGGGACCTCGCCGGGCTCGTGGAGATGGCGAAGGACAGCTTCGACGAGGACGTGGACGTCGAGGAGATGGCCCGCAGGATGACCTCCGGGAAGTACACCCTCAGCGACATGTACACCCAGATGAAGGCCCTCGGGAAGATGGGCACCCTCCAGAAGATCATGGGCCTCCTGCCCGGCATGAGCAAGATGTCCGACAAGATCGACTACGAGGCCACCCAGTCCAGGCTCTCCAGGTACAGGATCATCATGGACTCCATGACCGCCCGGGAGAAGGACGAGCCCTCGATCATCAAAGGGAACAGGATCGACAGGATCGCCGTAGGCGCAGGAGTGCCGGCGTCCGAGGTCAGGGACCTCCTGAAGCAGTACAACAACAGCAAGAAGACGATGTCCGCCGTGTCCAAGGACCGCAAGATGCGCAGGCAGCTGGCGAAGCAGATGGGTGGCATGGACCCGGATGCTCTTAAGGAGCTCAAAGACATCGAAGGCGGGGAGAAATGAGATATTTCGTCATCACCGGCCACAAAGCATTGGCGGACGGGTCGTTCAAGCTCGACGATATCGCCGGAGGGGCCGGGCGCGCCGACATACTCGCGAGATGCGTGAACTCGGCGTTCATGCTCAGCCACGGCATCAGGAAGGACGCCGAGATCTACCTCGTCTTCGAAGGCGGGGACGATTCCCCCAAGACGGTGAGGATAAACGGGTCCCTGGTGCGCTACCTCAACCCCGACGAGAGGAGCACGGCCTCCCTTCTTAGGAACGCCCTGCTGAAGAAGATCCCCGAAGGGAAGGAGGCGGTCTCGTCTCCCGGCGTCTTCGTGTCGAAGATGTCATTCTACGATGTGATCGACATGCTGGCCGGGAAGGGAAGCTTCGTCTACCTGAAGGAGGACGGCAGCGACGTGAGGGGCTTCGACTTCCCCGAGAACCCCATTTTCGTCCTCGGGGACAACAGCGACCTGACGCAGAACGAGGAGAAGGCGCTCCTGGAGAAGGGGCCGTCCACCATCTGCCTCGGGCCGGTGAGCCTGCATGCCGACCACTGCATCATCCTGGTGCAGAACGAGATGGACAGAAGGGGGCTCTGAGACGGCCGAGGAGCAGCATACCGCGAAGATCCCGCAGCACAGGCACTGCAGGCGCTGCGGCAAGGCGTTCATCGGGGAAGGGCCCTACTGCTCGG
>Ga0256406_1005680_pt1 | contig 13127 bp, 12 predicted proteins | sample RumenRJG_03DNA_FD_185986 | JGI IMG/M metagenome (GOLD analysis project Ga0256406, IMG submission 185986) | Bovine rumen microbial communities from Lethbridge, Alberta, Canada - RJG_03 | ecosystem: Host-associated > Mammals > Digestive system > Stomach > Rumen | place: Canada: Alberta | collected...
CTTGGCCCACCACCTGGTTCGTGCCGCGTCTGGACGCTACGAAGGATGCCTTCAAGGATGTCTACTCGGTGATGAACAACTGGGGAGCCAACCACGGTGCCATAGCCTACGGCCACGTGGGTGCCGACATCATCACGCTCTGCTCCATCCTCCGCATCCCTGTATGCATGCACAACGTGCCCACCGACAAGATTTTCCGTCCGTCGATGTGGAACGCCTTCGGCATGGATAAGGAAGGCGCCGACTACCGTGCCTGCCAGAGCTTAGGCCCCATCTACTAAAGAAAACAGCTTTATAATAAGGTAAATCAAGGAGGGGGTGAAGGGCACCTGTGCCGCTGGGCTTAACAGAGCAGTCCGGAACCCCTTCCTGCTGATGCGAGGCTTAACTGCACGCATCCCGATAAAAGCATAACAGACAATGGACAGAATAGATTCTTTTGTGGCTGCTGCTCACAAGGTGGGTGCAGCCGGACTGACAGTGTGTAGCAGTGGCAACCTCTCGTGGCGCTATGGCGACGAAGTACTTATCTCGGGCACAGGCTCTTGGCTGCCCGAACTCCGAAGAGAGCAAGTGGCCATCGTCGATTTCAAAACGGGGCAGACGCTCAACGGCGTAAAGCCCTCCATGGAGCATACTTTCCACTTAGGCGTGATGCGTGAGAGGGAAGAGGTGAATGTGGTGCTGCACTTCCAGTCGCCTTACTCCACGGCTATGGCCTGCTCGAAGCAGATACCTGCTGACCTGAATGTCACTGCCGAGTTGCCTTGTCATGTGGGAGCAACGATACCGCGTGTGCCCTATCGGCGTCCGGGGTCTCCTCAGTTAGCTCAGGCTGTGATAGAGGCCATGCGCGACCATAACTCCATACTGCTTCTGAAGCATGGTCAGGTGACTTGTGGCAAGGATTTCAATCAAGCCTTCGAACGCGCCATGTTCTTGGAAATGGCTTGCCGGATAGCCATTCTCAACAGAGGTGAGTTCACCGTCCTCTCAGAGGATGAGCTTCTCGATATTAAGGAGGCCTTCAGCGTGTGAGTCCAGCTTTTACCTTCCACTCAGGAAGGCTTCGTGTTTCATGTGGACGGTGGGTGCGCAGGGCGTACTTGCAGCCTCACCGTCTCAAAAACAGCCGTATATGAAATTAGTAGAAAAGAAATATTTGCTCACCTTCGTCCTCATTACGTCGCTCTTCGCGCTATGGGGATTTGCCAACGACATCACCAATCCTATGGTGGCTGCTTTCCAGACTGTGATGGAAATCTCTGCACAGAAGGCTTCCATGGTGCAGTTCGCCTTCTATGGAGGCTATGCTACAATGGCCATTCCCGCGGCACTCTTTATCCGGCGCTACAGCTATAAGAGTGGTATCCTGCTTGGACTGGCGCTTTATGCGTTGGGTGCTTTCCTGTTTATTCCTGCGGCTGCCTACCAGCAGTTTTCGTTCTTCTGCATCTCTCTGTATATCCTGACGTTCGGATTGGCCTTCTTAGAGACGACTGCCAACCCCTTCATCCTCTCGTTAGGAGCCAAGGAGAATGCAACCAGAAGATTGAACCTGGCGCAGGCTTTCAATCCGATGGGGTCGCTCACGGGTATGGCTGTGGCCTCACTGGTGGTGTTGCCTCAACTGCTGTCGGACAGGCGGAATGCCGCTGGCGAGATGATATTCTCCACCTTGTCGGCAACCGAGAAAGCCCATATCCGAGTGCACGACTTGGCGGTTATCCGTGACCCTTACGTCATCATCGGCTGTGTGGTAGTGGTGATGTTCGTGCTCATCGCTTTTGTGAAGGTGCCCAAGACGAGAGTGCAGGTTGAGGAGAAGAACAGTGCCAAGGTGACGCTGAAGAATCTGTGGCACAACGTGAACTACCGCGAAGGAGTGGTGGCGCAGGTGTTCTATGTGGCGGCACAGATAATGACCTGGACATTCATTATTCAGTACGCCGACCATTTGGGCATCAACAAGGCGACGGCGCAGGGCTACAACATCATTGCCATGGTGCTCTTCCTGAGTGGACGATTTCTCTCGACGGCACTGATGAAATATGTGAACGGCAGGAAACTTTTAGCGCTGTTTGCCGTTGGGGCAGGGGCGTGCACCTTGGGCTGTGTGTTCATTGTAGGAACGGCGGGGCTCTACTGCTTGATTGGCATCAGTGCGTTCATGTCGCTGATGTTCCCCACCATCTATGGCATCGCCTTGGAGAATGTCGACCAGCAGGATGCCTCTCTGGGCGCGGCCTTCCTCGTGATGGCTATTGTGGGCGGTGCGATCATGCCTCCGTTGCAAGGGATGATTATCGATTTAGGCCATGTGTTGTGGCTGCCCGCCGTGAACGCTTCCTATCTGCTGCCCTTCGTCTGCTTCTGTGTGGTGGGCTTATATGGCGTGAGAAGTTTCCGTCGGGGAAAGACTCAGGCGCGGACCGAAGTGGATTGAATGGAGCTTAGTGGCGGAAACGGACGAAATTAACGGAAATGTAATCAACTTTTGCTGGAGCGTTTGGCCTCTGAAAGCTTTTTTTGTGTATCTTTGTGGCATTAACGCTGAATGGAAATGCCAGAAGATACAATGACAGAACTTGAAAAGGTGACGGCTCTGAAGCTGGGCTCGATGGAAGCATTTAACGCGATTTATTCCGCTTATGCTCCCCGTCTGTACAGCTATTGCTATAAGTTCAGCCGTACGGCGGAAGATGCGGAGGAAATCGTGCAGGATACCTTTATCAAGCTGTGGAATGGCCGGGCTAAGCTGAGGGAAGACACGAATCTGAACAACCTGATGTTCACAATCTCACGGCGCCTGGTCATTAATGCTTGGCGCAAGCGGATGAGCGATCCGAGATATATCACCTATCTGGAGGTGCAGGAGCAGATAGAGGACAGCAACCGGACAGAGCACGCCGTAGAGTACGACGATTTTTCACGAAGGATGAATGATATGATAGGAGAGCTGCCACCCACCCAAAGGAAGATTGTGAGGTATGCAAAGATGGAAGAAATGCCGAACAAGGAGATTGCTGCAAGGATGGGACTCAGCGAGCAGACGGTGAGAAATCAGTTGTCGCTGGCCTTGAAGACGCTTCGCAGTCGTATGGGCGAAGAAAGGATACTCCTGGGGCTCTTGTTCTTCTTCTATATGTCTTGAAGAGTGGTTCTGCATCTAATGACTAAAGATTGATATCTATGTTTGAATTGGTTGAGAAATATATAAACGGGAAACTGACGGCAGAGGAGCTTGCACGGCTGAGGTCATTCTTTGATACTCGGTCGGCTGAGGAACTAACAGCGGTGATGCGGAAAATCTGGGAGACCAACGACGGCAGACCGGCACCCACGGAGGAGCAGCTGCGGAGGATGAAAGATAAGATAGATGCACACCTCGGGATGGAAAGGGAGAGTCTGCCGAAGGAGAAGACGCATCGGCTGACGCTCTCCGACTGGCTGCTGCGTGTGGCCGCCCTGTTGTTGCCCTTGTTCGTGGTAATCTCGCTGTATCTGATGGATAGCAATCGGGAGATGAACAACCAAATGAAGAACAGTCTGACCTTCGTAACGGACAAAGGACAGCTGGCTACCGTCAATCTTCCGGATGGCTCGGTGGTGGAACTGAACCAGGACACCAAACTGGAGTACAATGCCGCAGCTTTCCGAGGTGCTGAGCGCAGGGTGAAGCTGGAGGGGGAGGCTTTCTTCAAGGTGAAGCATAAGGAGGATGCGTCGTTTGTGGTCGGCATGGAGGATGCTGAGGTGACTGTGCTCGGAACCGAATTCAATGTGGAGGCTCGCCGGAAGAAGGGAGACGTGACAGTGATTCTGGAAAAGGGCCGACTGAGTGTCGCGGCAATGAAGACACGGAAGTCGGAAATGCTCTCGTCGGGAGACATAGCTGTCGTGAACCGGCGCACTGGCAACATAGCGGTAACAACTGTGGGCAAGGTCCCGGTAAGAGTGGACTGGCGCAATAAGTCGTTAGTGTTTCAAAATGCACCATTAAAGGAGGTGCTTCGTGAGTTGACGGAGGCTTATGGCACTGGCTTCAAGCTGGGAAGGATTCGAAATAACTATCGGTTCAATGGCGTGCTGCCAACGGACAACCTCAGCGAGGCGATAAAAATTGTGAGTGAGTCGTGTAATCTGAAGGTGAGACGGATGAAGAATGGCTTTAGTGTGTCGGATCTTTGATGCTGTGGTGGATACCCCGCATCCATGGTAGCAAGCCTTTCTATGACCATTTTACTTCACCTTCATCTTCGCACATCAATCAGCTAAAAAACACTTGGCCTTGATTTTAGGGTGATGCATTGCCGAAGTCGGGCCTTTGATTCGAATTGGGCAACATAGGTTGAGTTAAGGAGTAGTATATGCTTTTTGTAAGCGGATTTAAACTAATTTAAGCCGTTAAAGTTGTAAACTCGCCGGGAAAGCACTATATTTGCCCCGTCGTAATGACACAATGATAACTAAAGAACACTAACTTTTAAATAAATCTACTATGGAAGTTGAAAAGATTATGCAAGCCTTAGAGGCTAAGCACCCCGGTGAATCGGAGTATTTGCAAGCTGTGAGGGAAGTGCTGTTGTCGATAGCCGATGTCTACAATGAGCATCCCGAATTTGAGAAGGCTAAGATTATAGAGCGCCTTGTGGAGCCTGAGCGTGTCATCGAGTTCCGCGTGCCCTGGACCGACGATAAGGGCGAGGTGCAGGTGAACATCGGCTATAGAGTGCAGTTCAATAGTGCTATCGGTCCCTACAAGGGTGGACTGCGGTTCCATCCTTCGGTGAACTTGTCCATCATGAAGTTCCTTGGCTTCGAGCAGACTTTTAAGAATGCGCTCACCACGCTTCCGATGGGAGGTGCCAAGGGCGGTTCTGACTTTGCCCCGCGTGGTCGCAGCAATGCTGAAATCATGCGTTTCTGCCAGGCTTTCATGAGTGAACTCTATAAATACATTGGCCCGGATGAGGATATCCCCGCCGGTGATATCGGTGTCGGAGGCCGCGAGATAGGCTACCTCTTCGGACAGTACAAGAAACTCACCAGTCAGTTCCATGGCGGTGTCATCACCGGCAAGGGTATGGAGTGGGGTGGTAGCATCCTCAGACCTGAGGCTACGGGATATGGCGCCCTCTACTTCGTCAATGAGATGCTGCTCACCCACGGACTCGACATGAAGGGGAAGACCATTGCACTGAGTGGATTCGGTAACGTGGCATGGGGCGCCGTGAAGAAGGCTACTGAACTGGGCGCAAAGGTGATTACCATTAGTGGTCCCGACGGGTACATCTATGATCCCGATGGAATCAGTGGTGAGAAGAATGACTATATGCTGGAACTGCGTGCCAGTGGCAACGATGTTTGTGCTCCTTATGCTGAGCAATTCTCCGGCGCTGAGTTCGTGGCAGGACATAAGCCGTGGGAGCAGAAGGCTGATATCTATCTGACTTGTGCTACGCAGAATGAGCTCGACGGCGAGGATGCCGACCGAATCCTGGCTAACCGTCCGCTTTGTGTGGCCGAGGTGAGCAATATGGGTTGCACGGCTGAGGCTGTGGAGAAGTTCGTTATGGCTCAGCAGCTCTTCGCTCCGGGTAAGGCTGTGAATGCCGGTGGCGTGGCTACGTCTGGACTGGAGATGACACAGAACTCCATGCGACTGCATTGGACGCAGGAGGAGGTCGACGAGAAGCTACACCATATCATGCATGCCATTCATCAGCAGTGCGTGAAGTACGGTAAGCAGCCCGACGGCTATATTGACTACGTTAAAGGTGCCAACGTAGCTGGCTTCATGAAAGTGGCCAACGCCATGATGGCGCAAGGCATCGTGTAATATTAACAGATGGAATATAAGACAAGAGGCTTAATTACTATTTTTCTCCTATTGGTGGCTCTCTCCTCTGTGGACGCTCAGGTCCAGAGAGGAAGGGCCACTTTTTATTCAAAGCGGGCCACCGGTGCTCGCTCGGCAAGTGGTGAACGGATTCATCACGACAGTTTGACTTGTGCCCATCGCGTCTATCCTTTTGGTACGCTGTTAAGAGTGAGAAATCCCGCTAACGACAAGGAAGTGGTAGTGAGAGTGACCGACCGCGGCCCATTCGCGCGCGGACGTATCATTGACTTGTCGTGGAGTGCTGCAAAACAGCTCGGAATCCTGGGACATGGTGTGGCTATGGTGGAGGTGGAACCTGTCGGTATGGCGAAAGTTCCGGATCAGGTGGTGCAACGTATTGAATTGCCCGAGATGGACTTCGAAGTGACGGAGGCCGGATATAGCTTCATTGACCAGTGGAAGAAGGGTAAGAGCGAGGAGCCTGCGAATGGTAAGGAAGAAGCGTCCGCGCCGATGAGCCAGCAGCATAGAAAATCGCAAAAGGCGGCTCCTCATCAGTCACCCACAAAGAAGACCACAAAACATCCCGGCAAGAATGAACCTGCCGAGAATGGTTTCAGCCGGATATTCAGCCGGGTGAAGAGTTGGAGCGAAGGACTGTTTAACTGACGCGTCCCCCAAAGAGCGTCACTCCCACAGGGGAAGGCTATTTCCGGCTCTGTGGATAATATCCGTGGTTGGTGCTTCGAAGGGCTTTTGCTCACTTCGTGCTCGTGTGCCCCCTCGGGGCACGTCAGCTGTGGCAGGGCACACCGCCCCTGGTCTGCGCTTCTATCGTCGCTTGACCGGGGCTACCTATGCTTCAGCCCCCTAGGAGCTGTCCTTGCTGCGCACATCACATTCGCTCTGACTATCAGGAAGAGCGATATGCTGCCAAATGAGAAGTGAGTGCCCTGAAAGGACTGTCCTTGCTGCATGTATCAGCAGCTCCCTCATTCACAGCCATTCTCATCTGAGTCAAGACAAGTCGCGAAGCGTCCATGGTCGTCAGCAGTCAGAGAAGAAGTGAGTGCCCCGAGGGGGGCACACGCTAGGACCCGCAGCGCGGGATGTCTGAGGAGAAGTCTCCATGAGAATGCGCATAACATCATCACTCTCGGGCTGTTATGCTGAGTCATCGATTACTAATCAGATAGAGATCTTCCTTCTTGGCAAACCAAAGATGAGTCAGTAATCTTACTTGCATCATGTCCCGTGGGTACACTATTCTGGAATTGTGATTAACTAACCCACGGAAAATATCCTGTGTTCCCTATTTCCGAGTGGGAATGTTGAACTCCGTTATCTTAGAGATGGCGTTCTCGCCTTGAAGAACGCTGACACAGAATTTCACTTTCCCGTTGCCAATCCGATTGTCGGCCTTGACCATAGCCGTGTAGCGGATGCCTTTGCCAGGAGCAATGGTCTCAATGTGGATGCTGGGCGAGATATAAAGGTGTCTGTTGCCCGAGGCTTCTATCACAGTAGGCTGGATATCGTGAAGGACGGTCTCGCCCTGATTGTAGATTTCGAAGATTATCTTGCTGATTTCTCCACGCTCAATAACTCCGTCCTCGTTGTCGTCAACAAAGCGGGCATTCTTCACAACGATTGCAGGCTGATAGGAAAGATGGCTGGCAATACTGTTTACGCTCGAGCCGGAAGGTAGTGAGGTTGTAGGCTGTTGGGCACTGTATGACCCCGTGTAGTCGGAACTGTTGAAGTCGTAGATGCGGTCGTCTCCACTATTGGAAGAATCGAAGCCGCTCTCCTCCTTGCCTTCTTCCTGATAGCTGTTGGGCGCAGCTTGCTTAGAGTTAGATTGAGGCGCCGACTGTTGCTGGCGCCGGGCTCTTGCGGCTGCACGCTCAGCCTTGTCGTGTTGGTATTGTTGCAAATCCGCCTCCCGTTGTTTGTCGGCTTGAGCACCAATGGCTCCACCGATGGCGGCACCACCAATTGTGCCGATAAGGGTGCCGATATCCGAACCGCGTGGCCCGTCGCTGATGCCACCGATGGCAGAGCCAAGGATGGAACCAAATGTGGCACCCGTATAGGCGCCAGCTCCCTCGTAAGAACCGCAGCCACTCAGCAACATGGTTGCGCTAACTGCTATCACTATACCTTTTCTCATATCGTAGTTCCTTTCTGTTCCGTTTCTTGCCGATGGTAGGAATGCGGGCTGCTCGCTGATGTCTGTGTGGCAAGAGCAATCCTATACCGATCTTAGCATCTGCAAAAGTATAGTTAAATTCAGTAACGTGCCCTGTTTTTCCCCTACATTAACATAGGGATTTCCCTAATAAGACCATCTTTGTAGCCAATTGTGATAAGTGGCAAGCATAGGAAGGGTGCCCTACTTGTCGTCCTCATAATTGATTTCTGCGTCGGTCTCACCATGCAAGGTCTCATCGAAATCCTGCCAACTCTGGAAACCGGCAAAAAGAGCTAACTTGTTAAGAGTGGCAGTAGAAATATGCTCGTGATTCTTGACTCGCTCCCAAATTCTTTTAATGGCAGATGTTCGCAAGCCCAAATTGTGTGAAGATATCATTTGGCGGAATCTGCCAAAGTCGTTCGGGATGTTGAGGCTGCTCTCTACTTTCTCCTCTATCTTCTCAAATTCAGTTCCCAACTTGTTGTTCATATCATCTCTAATTTGGCTCATGTTCAAATGCGGTAAGTCAGGATTCAGGGGCATATTCCTTGTTTTCTCAGTCCATGAGGACGTTCCCATTACCTGATATTCGCGCCACAGTAGTCTTAAGTTCTTTACAATATACTGAGCACATGAAATTACCCAGGATATAGTCTTGCCGAAAGAAGTGCTTCACTTAGTGGTGCAAAAGCATGCAGCGTCCCCTCAACACGGCGGGGCAAAAATACGAATAAATTCTGAGAAGCCGGCTCCTTTCGGAGAAAATTTTCAAGTTGTGCGGTTGAATTTTGCGTTCTGTTCGGACAAATCGCGGTTCAGTGGAAAATGCCAGTGGTTGAAACTTCGACCACGGGCATCTATCAGTGAGGCCTATATTCCTTCACTGTCGTCTTTACATGCCAATCAGTTACAAACTTCCCTCCTCTACTCCCCATCCGCTCTTCCTGGCACTTTCGGCATCGGCCTGCGATGGTAGGCCTCGCTGAGCGTTATGGCCATGGGGGCAGCATGCTTACTTTCGAATGCTCAAGGTGAGGGCCTCAGCCGTTCCTACGTGCAGTTCGTCTGCAGCATCTCTCGTCCCCTGCCGAGCTCGGGGAGATGGCCGAGCGCAACACCACGCTGATATGTGCAGGCATGACGATAAGGGCGGCGCTGTCGGTGGTGGCCGAGTTTGCGGAGAGCCAGCTTGTCACTGAAAATATCCTGTGCCGCCAAACTCTTCCTGTTGAAATAGTTTGTGTTCCTCCTGATATTTCTACTAATATGTCATTGCTGACAAAACGTTTATTCTTAAAGTTCTTCTCTAATATAAAACGTGTAGGCGCATTCCCCCTTAGACCATTCTTTATATCTTGGAAATCACACCCTCTTATACACGTCACTTCATGAAGATAATTGCCTCCAGATTTTTCTTTGCCCCAACCGCCTACAATTGTCCCTACAATGATGACATCATAACGTCCAACTTTCCACCCCTCCGGAATCATCCCCAATTCCGATTCCACGAACTTACCGCTTTGAAAGGCTCGAAGTCTATGAACCACGACTTGAAGAGCGCCTTTGCCTGCTCCTCCAAATTGTCATTTATTCCACCAGGCTCTCTTTAATTCCTTTTCCCTTTCAATGACGAGCTGGTCTTACTATATCTATCAGTTCGCCAGCCATTTTCGCATCGTCTATTCTCATTACTGTATCTCCGGAAGAGTGATAGCCAAGGAAATTGATGTCGCCATACCAGCAAATGGATTTGTCTATGATGGCACATTGGATGGTCTGCGCATCGTTTACAGAATATGTGCCGCCAACTTCCTTGAATCTCTCTTCGTCATATCCTTCCTTCTTGATATTGACGTAAATGCTCACCCCGTTGACTTGCTGCTCCATAAGTTTCTGTATAACAATAGAATGGCGGTGTACCCTAATTATGGGACAAGCGATCACTATCGAATGTTTGGCATTGGAGATATCAGCAAGGAAGGCTGCTTCGAACGATTCTCCATTATAAATCAGGTCAGAAGGGGCGTTCGGATTTGTTTGATGAGGTCGCACTTTATACCCTACGGCAGCATATCCTCGCAGTCGGCGTTTGTACATTGTCTCGCACATTGGTTGGCGAATGTCGACATAATCATACACCCTCACGTCTGTTTTGCCTTCACAGTCGCGATGCAGACGGCCGGTATATTGCGCGACGAGACCTTTATAAGAAACTGGCTGGGTAAGGAACAAAGTGTCAAGGCGCGGTAAGTCAAAACCTTCTGAAATGTATTTCAGCGAAGCTACAATAACTATCGGCTCTGTAGGCAACACAGCTTTCAGACTTAATTCTATCTCGTGCTTCTCTTTGGCAGACGCAGATCCGGTGAGGACGATGACATGCCTACACAAAGGCTTGATAAGTTCAGCCAATAATGAAACATGCTCTACGAGTACGCTTATAATCATTGGTGTGCGTCCGTCTTTCAACGCGTTTGCAACATCGCTTATTATCAGTTGGTTACGCTGCTTATCATCTGTCAACTCATGCAATATTTGACTATAGCTCAGTTTGCCTTCGTCGAGTTGGCGGTAAGCAGTGAAACGGGGAATGAGCCATCGGCTGAAATTCTGCTTTGCCATCTGGGCTGCAGCATCCTCAGTGAACCGTATAGGCCCACACTGCATGAAAATGATGGGTTGGTGACCGTCCTTGCGCATTGGCGTTGCCGTCAGCCCATACACATATTGTGCATTGGCATACTCCAGCACTTGCTCAAAATTGGAGGCTGACACATGGTGGCATTCATCTACTATCACCATTCCATAATTTCTAACGAATGGCTTGACTTCATTGCCAGACATGCAAGATTGCAGCAAAGCAATGTCAATGTTGCCGTTCTGCGTATTTTCGTCTGAGCTCAACAATCCAATAAGAGATTGGCGCTTTCTTCGTCCCCTTGTTTTAGGTGCTTCCGGCAAAGTGTAGTCTATGTTCAAAAACTCATACAACTTCTCCCTCCATTGTTTTGCCAGTGCCTTGTTGTGTACAAATATGAGCGTATTGACTTTTCGTCTGGCTATCAAGCCGATGGCAGCAACGGTCTTACCAAAGGCCGTAGTACCCGACAGGACGCCATTCTCATAAGACATCAATTGGGTGACAGCTGCTTCTTGCTCCGGTCTTAGTATGCCACGGAATGAAACTTCTATCGTGTGCCCGTGGTTAGTTTTGTCTTCTATCCCGATGCCTACGGAATTCTCTTCAAAGAATCCGATCAAAGCATCCTCACAGCCACGGGGCAGTCCAAGCCAATCATCCGAGACATCTGCACACGAGATAATTCTCGGTACATTATTGGTTGACAGATGCATGCCAAGTTTGGCTCCAAACTCCGGATTCTTGAAAGAGGCAATACGCTTCAGATGGTTAATGACCTTTGGCGACAAGCCTTTGGTAGACAAGTATAGCATATTGGACTTCACGACAGTAACCGCAGAAGGCAGATTGTCTTACGTTACATTCATTGCCACAGGCACTTCCCACGGTTTTCTTTCGCTGCTCTTCGATAATTCGCCAAAGTCAGGCTGGTTGGCGTGCAATTTCAATAATGTTTCAACGGCATCTGCGGATAGCTTCGTGACCGTACGCAGGTAGTTCCATTGATCGGTATATTGCTTAAAGTTGTCATCAACGAACACACTATTGCCTTTCTTTCTCGGCAATCCTTGAAGGGGCAGAGCTACAAGATTGCCAAAACCGCCTTCCGGGAGATTGTCCTGGTTTGGAAAGAAGCGATCATAGGACTTGAATGATATCCGACCGTCACGGTTCATGGCCTCCGTAAGCACGGCATTGCCCAACCGTCTTGCCTTGCCAGCGGCAACAGGCTGCTCAAACAATATCCAAACATGAGCGCCATTGCCGGAACGCGACCGCTCTATAGAATAAGGTATGTCCCAGTCCTTGCATACACTGACGAAAGCAAGCACATCTCTCTTATAGCCGTGTTCGCAGTTTTTATCATCAAAATCAGCACACAGGAAGTTACATGTATCATCAGACAGAATGGCGTAGACACCTGTTGTAAAAGGCTTCCCCCACTTATCCACACCACACAAGTGCCTATAAATCTCTGCGTCACCCAAAGCAACAAATTGGCGGTTCGGGCAGTTGCCGCATTTGTATTTTTTTCTATCACAAAGAGAAGTCCAACGGTTGGAGCATGCCGGCATGTAACCGGACTTGCTGCCATCGTGGCTGGTCCATCTGAGCGCAAACACGTCTTCTCGGCCCTTGAACAGACTACGGAACAGATCCTTACGCTGTTGCAGGATTTGCTCTTTGCTCAGCGGGCCTTAATTATCAGCGTTGGTGCGTGCCGTACGAGCCTCCTCGTCTTTCGGCGAAGGATTTTGTTCGTAGCAAATACCATGTGCCGAGAGAATGTTTTTTAGCCTCTCATTTTCGCGGCTTAACCATTCTAACTTCCGAAGAAGTTTGTCTGTATTGAGCTTTTCTTGCATCTTTACACTGATAATCAAACAAGTTTATACGCCTGAAGGTGGCCAGTAGCCACCTTTAGACGGTTTTTACTTGTAATCTTCCTGAGACTTCTTCCACTCCAACGCCTGCTTGGTTAGCCGGTACATCTGCCTTGGATGATTAGGCTCGTTGGGGTATTTGCGTTCTATAGCGTTATCAATGAGGCCAGGCACAATGTAACTTTCTCTGAAATATTTTCTATCCTTAAGGCCACAAGACTCCATAATATAATTTGTAGACATGTATCCACTCTTCATCTTATCTATCAATAACTGAACTTGGGGGGTACTTGGATGGTACTTGGGGGGTACTTGAGGGGTACTTGAGGGGTGCTTAGGGGGTACTTGAGGGGTACTTGGAACATAGTTGGATGGTACTTGGATGGTACTTGGATCCTTTTTGCCCTTAACTTGGGTCGTAGTTGAGTCGTAGTTGGGTCGTTGAAACGTCACAGTGACCATACCCTTGTCTACCGACCACACCGGACTTGGTAGTCCCTGAGCCTGGCAGGCATCAACTATCCGATGTATGCCGGAACCCCAACTCTCAAGGAAGGTGGT
>Ga0256406_1005682_pt1 | contig 13122 bp, 10 predicted proteins | sample RumenRJG_03DNA_FD_185986 | JGI IMG/M metagenome (GOLD analysis project Ga0256406, IMG submission 185986) | Bovine rumen microbial communities from Lethbridge, Alberta, Canada - RJG_03 | ecosystem: Host-associated > Mammals > Digestive system > Stomach > Rumen | place: Canada: Alberta | collected...
TTGGGCTTGACATCCCAGCCGGGTGTGAACCGGGATACAAGTCGAAAAAGGTAGGTAGAAAAAGAGGAAGGCCAAAGAAAAACGAGTCTTAGAAGATTATCGCTACAAATTAATTGAAAATTCAGAAAATAAAGTAAAGGATTATATTTTGAAAGACAAGATGCCTCCTTTTATATTATAAACAGGCATCTTTTACGTGACAAAAGGGTATCAAAAGCGATGAAAAATAGGTTATTTTTCATCGCTTTTTAATTTGTTTTTATTTAAAAATAAATTATTTTTGTGTGTAAAACGGTATCTTTTATAACTCAAAAGATAATCTAATACAATGCAAAATGACGTTCGTTACATCGCAAGACAGCGTCCATGACAAGCTAAGAAAGGTGGATAGCGTCCATGAAACGCTTGATAACCTCAGGCTTTCCGGTGTGCTTGCCGTCGTCCTCGCTTATCTTGCAAGTATCGTTATAGAACGGCCACGACTCTGTTATCTTCACGGCAACAAGCTTTATGACGATGTTCATCGGTCGGATTCCATCGAAGTCATTAGTAAAGTGAGTGCCTATTCCGAATGAAGGCTGGACATATTTCTCTGCTATCCGCTGCAACTCAATGGCAGTATCAGTATCGAGTGCGTTCGAGAAGATAACCTGCTTGGTCTTCGGGTTTATGCCCAGACTCTCATACTTGGCGCAGATCTTCTTCAACTGGTCGATATTGTCACCGGAGTCTATGCGCAATCCCTTGAACAGATTGGCGAAGTCCTCGGAGAAATTGAGTGAGAAAATGCTCCAGCCGAAGGTGTCATAAAGGAATGTTCCCAGTGCCCCGTTGAAGGTGTGGCGCCATGCGTTCATGGCTATATGGTTTGCCATCTGCGGTCCGTACATTCCACCGATGGCGGCAATGAACTCGTGGGCCATAGTGCCTATAGGTATGAGGTCGTACTTCATGGCAAGGTAGATGTTGCTCGTGCCGACGAATTGCCCTGCCTTTCCAGCCGGCTCCGGACTGACGGAATGTGATTGCTCAAAATCTTCGCCGGCCGCTTTCATAGCCCGCACAATAGTATCCTCTGCCTTGAAAGACGCACGGCGGCGAGTTCCGAAGTCGGAGAACTTACATCCGGCTGCAATCAACCGCTCAGCCTTGTTATAAGCCTTGGTATAGTAAGCGTCATAGTCGAACGTGGCATCCTGTCCTGTGACGATATAATACAGTTCGGAAACGATGGCGAGCACCTTTACCTCAAGGAGAATAGTCTCAGCCCATTGCCCTTCGAACTCGATGTGCAGATGGCGTTCGTCGTCCTGCCATGCCTTAACCCATTCCTTCTTGAACCGAAAGCCACGGAGATAGATGTAGAACCAGTCGGGCAGATAATAGCATTTGCGTTTCATGAATTCTATCTCCTCGTCGGTGATGACGAGATTCTCCAGATAGCCCACCTGTTCCATCACAAGGTCGGCAAAGCCTTCGGGATAGACAAGGTTGTCACGGTCGTTGAACATGTATTTGACTTGTGCACGTGGGTAGTTGTCAATGACGGCACAGCACATCGAGAACTTGTACAAGTCGTCGTCAGTAAAATGGTTGATTATCTGTCGCATGAAGTATGATAGTAGAGTTTCTACAGTCTACGAAAATCTAAATTACATAAATTAATTACCTCTTGCAAAGGTAAGAAATAAAAGAAACGCCTCCAAATTTATGAGCATGTTATTTTGATTTATCAATATTTTTGTGGTATCTTTGTAGTCATGAAGAAGAGAATCTGCATACTAGCTAGTGGCAGCGGTACAAACTGCGAGAATATTATCCGTTATTTCCAGGGCAACGGCAAGGCAGAGATTGCCTTTGTGCTGAGCAATAAGCCCGATGCCTACGCACTTGTCCGTGCCCGTCGGCTCGGAGTCAAGACTTACGTTATGACAAAGGCTGAGATTAACGATGAGGAAAAGATGCTGGGACTGATGCGCCGTGAGCATGTCGACTTCATTGTCCTTGCCGGATTCCTTCTGCTTATTCCGGGATTCCTTATCGACGCTTACGACCACCGGATGATAAACATCCACCCTGCCCTGCTGCCGAAGTTCGGCGGAAAGGGGATGTATGGTCATCATGTCCACGAGGCTGTCAAGGCTGCCGGTGAGACCGAGACGGGCATGACCGTCCACTGGGTTACCCGCCAATATGACTCCGGTGAGATCATTGCCCAATACAAAACGGCAATATCGCCGGATGATTCCGCTGACGATATTGCCGCTAAGGAGCATAAGCTCGAAATGGAGTACTTCCCTAAAGTCATTGAGAAGGTAATTAACTCCACAGATTGAAAAATATCAATCAAAAGTTGTTAGTTCGGAAATAAAACCTTATTTTTGTAGCAGAAAAGAAAGGAGGACTATTATGAACAATCAATTAAAAGACAAACTCCAGAACTACTTTGCAGGACAACCTGTTAAGAAGGCTTGGGTCTTCGGTTCTTTTTCAAGAGGAGAAGAAAAGGAAGACAGTGACATTGACATAATGGTTGTTCTTGACGAGACTCAAACAGTAGGACTTAAATTCTTCGCCATGCTCTTCGACCTCAAGGAACTTCTGGGCAGAGAGGTTGATTTGGTAACAGAGGATTCATTGCTTCCTTTTGCCAGAGAAAGCGCAAACAAGGATAAGATTCTAGTCTATGAGAGAGCCGCTTAAAGACAAGAACCGTCTGGAACACATGATAACATAGTACATGGTTACTATCAAGTTGACGGCAAAGTGGTTTGGGATGTTGTGCAAAAAGACTTAAAGACGCTATATAAGCAAGTAACGCAGTATATAGCAGAACTTTAAGTCTATATTTCATTCTATTTATAATCTAACTATTCCCCTTTGTGGGGAGTCTTGCAGAGGATTTTCCATTATCCTCCGAAGCCTCCCATCGGACCTCTATGTCCACCGAATCCGCCTGGAGGAGGACCCATTGGACGCTGACCGCCACCTGGAGGAGGACCCGGAGGGCCGAATCTTCTGCTGCCATCACTGCCGTTACGCATCTGGTCGCGAGCCTGCTTACCGCCGAAGAGGTTCAGACGATAGGATGCATGGAACATGATGTAGCTGTTGATGGAGTTGTATTCCGTATCAGTACGGCTCATAGCACTGATGGTACGGCTGAGATTGCTCTGCTTGTGCAGAATATCATAGAGCTGGACACTGAGCGTCAGGGCATTACCTTTCAGCAGCGAATGCGATATTTGTGCGTTCCAAAGAAGCTCATTGGTGTTCAGCGATGCATCATTATATCCGCGGCGGCTCTGTTCATGAAGGTCGGTCGATATGCTCATGTTCCACGGCAGGGTCAAGTTAATGTTCGGACCGTAAGCAAACTGCCATGTGTTGAGGTTGCTTGTCGACTGAAGGTTGTTCTTTGTATGAGTGTAGTTCAGTGAACCATCGAGCTCTATCTCTATCCAAGAGTTGCGGTAGCTGAACGAAAGACGCTCGCCGAGAGTCGTGCTGTTGGTGATGTTCTTCTCCATCTCGTCCATGTTCCGCAACTGCAAGTAGCTTGCATAACGGTTGTAGTTGACATTGGTGAATGTATTGACATTCCATATTCCGGCTGAGTCGAGACTGGTGTTGAACATGATGGCTGCGCTGGCATCCCAGTTTCCGTTGACGTTGACAGGACGAACGGTGCGGGCTCCTGTCTCGGAGTCATAGTAGACGCTGTTGCCGATGGCGTTACGCGTTGTCGAGAAATTAAGAAATGTCATGAAGCCCTGATAGTATTTCTCCCTGTAGTTATTGAAGAAGAAACGGAACCTGTTTGTAAACGACGGCTTCAGTCCAGGGTTACCGAGTTTGATGTTCTGAGGGTCGGTATTATCGGTGATGTCAAGCAACTGGCTCATAGAAGGCTGGGTAGCTGTTCCACGATAGTTGATGCGGAGGTTGCTCTGTTTGTTGAACTTATAACGGAAGTCGAGCGTCGGGCTCCAGTTGACTACGTTACGGGTTGTATCGACATGTACACCGAGATAATCCTGCATATAGCTGGAGTGCTGCGGCTGAACCATTGCACCTACATTCAAACGCCATTTTGTTCTGTTCATTCGGAGCATGAGCTGTATCTCCTGAGTGTAGTTCTTATACTCGGAGTAGCGGCTAAGGCTCTGGTCGAAGTAATCGTCGAGCGACTGTGGCAGCAACGACAGGTAGTTGTCCCACGAACGGTAAGCCGGGGTGATGCCGCTGAATGTTCCTGAAGGCAGGTCGGAGAAGTCGTAAGTAGAGCGGTCGCTCTTGGTGAACGAGTACTTCCAGCGATAAGAAAGCTGCAAGTAGGTCTTCGGAGCTATCGGCTCACTGTAGGTTGCCTGCAAGGCATAGTCCCACGACTTGGTAGGCATTGTGTTGTAACGGTAGGCACGATATGTGGAATCGACACCGAGGGCACTTTGCAACTGGAAGTACTGGATGTCCTGTGTCGAGAAAGTCTTTGAGTCCTCGTCGTCATAATCAGCATCGGCACGCAGAGTTACATTACGGCCATTATGACCCAGTTTTCTGTTTACCTGCAACATACCACCGAGCTTGGTTGCGTCGCCGTAGGTAATCGATGTTGTCCGTTGGGTGTTGACCATCAGTCCCTGCTCATTGAGCTTCTGGATTTCCTGCTCGTCGAGTGGCGAATCGGTGTAGTCGTATGGGTCGTCATTGTATGATGCCGATGTACGGACTGTGTTGCCATCGCTCTTTGTGAGGGTTATGTTCGGGCGAAACATTATATTCCACATAGAATCAGGTGTCCACTCCAAGCGAAACCGTCCGTCCCAGGAGTTCGAGCGGGTGTAAGCCTGAGAGAGGCTGTTGCTGTAAGAGCCTTGCGTTGCGACAAAGTTCTCTGACGACACTCTTGTCTGCCGGTCGCCGTCGGAATGATTCCAACGTATGGAACCATCCCATTGTAAGGTTTTGCTGTTGTTATAATTGAGATTGAGTCCTAGCATTTTTGTAGAGTTAAGACCCTGGCGCATTCCTCCGAAACCGCCACGTGGTCCGCCTCCGAATCCCATGTCATTGACATTGTTGGCATTGCCGAATACCATCATGCGGAACTTATTGTTGAAGTAAGCTGCCATTCCACGCTCGGCATACCGGCTGTGGGTGCCAATTCCAAGGTCAATGTTGGAGAATACCCCTTTGTTCATGCCTCTCTTGATTCCGAAGTCGAGGACAGTTTGCTCATTGCCATCGTCGATACCGGTGACACGGCTGAGGTCACTCTGCTGGTCGTATGCTTTGACGGTGTTCACTATAGATGTAGGCAGGTTCTTCATTGCCGTCTTTGTATCGCCGGTCATGAATTCCTTTCCGTCAATGAGAATCTTCTGGACGGTCTTACCGTTGATCTTGATTGTTCCGTCGTCGCTGACCTCGGCGCCAGGAAGTTTCTTCACGAGGGCTTCGAGAGTTGAGCCTTCAGGTACACGGTAAGCCGCAGCATTATACTGGAAGGTATCGTTCTTGACAACAACCTTTGGCGGTGTTGCCGTAACGGTAACCTCCTTCAATGTGTGGCTGTCGCTGGCGAATTCCAACGTTCCGACATTTACATCCTGGTTGTTGGCAACGACGACGTCCCTTACTATTGTCTTATAGCCGACATAGCTCGCACGGATGACAAAACGTCCGTCGGTTGGGGCTACAAGGGCGAAACGACCTTTCTCATCGGTTGTCACACCGATGATGTAAGTCGAGTCGGAATTGCTCTTAAGCAACTGTACGGCTGCATAAGGAACAGCTTCCTTTACTTCTCCATCATAGAGGGTTCCTGATATTGTACGGGTTTGCGAGTTTGCCGCCAGAGTTACAATGCTCAGAAACAGTAAGAGTAGATATTTTTTCATCAGATTTTAATTATTTTCTCGTTATCCTTTTTTTATTTACTGCAAAGGTAATAGAATTCCATTGATTTTCAATTCTTTTTTCAACGAACACACATTTTTACTCAATAAATAGTTGTGAATTTGGAAATAAATGCCTAAATTTGCCTATTATTATAAAAAACTCAAAAACTATAAACTATGTTAGACGTAAAAGCAACACTGAAAGACACTGAGTCCAGAATGGACAAGTCGGCAAAATACTTAGAGACTGAGTTGTCACGCATCCGCGCCGGACGTGCCAATGTGGCTATCCTCGACCAGGTTCGTGTGAATTCATACGGACAGATGGTTCCTCTGAACCAGGTGGCTACGGTAAATACTCCTGACGCACGCACTATCGCTATCCGTCCATGGGACAAGAAGGCTATCCGTGACATTGAGAAGGGTATCATGGACAGTGGTGTTGGAATCACTCCTGAGAACAACGGTGAGGTTATCCGTCTGGCTATTCCTCAGCCAACACAGGAGCGCCGTAAGGAACTCGTCAAGCAGTGTAATAAGATAGGCGAGAAGGTAAAGGTGGAGATTCGCAACGCCCGCGCCGAGACTAAGGACAAGCTGAAGAAGGCTATCAAGGATGGTCTGTCTGAGGACAATGAGAAGGATGCCGAGGCTGAACTGCAGAAGATTCATGACAAGCTAATGAAGAAGATCGATACCCTCCTTGCCGACAAGCAGAAAGAGATAATGACAGTATAATAAATTCATAATTCAAAATTATGATTACCATATTAATGGGTAACTATTCTAGCGTTCCATCAATAAAATAATATGATACAAGTCATATCATAATTTTGAATTTTGAATAAAAGATAGATAATGCACGGACTCGTAATCAAGAACACAGGAAGCTGGTACACTGTCAAGACTGATGAGGGTTTGATGGTGGAATGCAAGGTAAAGGGAAACTTCCGACTAAAAGGCATAAGGAGCACCAATCCTGTTGCCGTAGGCGACTATGTCACCATCGTCCGCAATCAGGAGGGGACTGCCTTAATTACCGACATCGACGACCGGAAGAACTATATTATCCGCAAGTCGCCGAACTTGTCGAAGCAAAGTAGCATCCTTGCCTGTAATCTCGACCAGGCTTTCCTCATGGTTACCATAGCCCACCCAACTACATCAACAACATTCATCGACCGCTTCCTTGCCGGTGCCGAGGCTTACCGTGTGCCGGTTACGCTGGTCTTCAACAAGCTCGACTTGCTTGATGAGGACGAGCTAAGGTATGAGAAGATGATGGTCAATCTATATGAGACCATTGGGTATAAGTGCATTGAAATGAGTCTGAAAAGCTCTATTCCCCACCAAGCCTCCCCCAAGGGGAGGATGTCTAATCACCTAAATAATACTGAGGAAGTATCACAAACAATATTAGGTGATCAAAAGCCTCCCCTTGGGGGAGGTTTGGTGGGGATTCCCGATTTGCTGAAGCTTCTTAACGGTAAGGTCACGCTCCTTTCCGGCAACAGCGGTGTGGGAAAGTCTACCCTTATCAATGCCCTCATTCCAGATGCTCACCAAAAGACGGCGGAGATTAGTGATGCCCACGACACGGGAATGCACACCACGACATTCAGCGAGATGCTGGAGCTGTCTGGTGGCGGATATATCATCGACACGCCGGGTATAAAGGGATTTGGAACGTTCGATATTGAGCGTTCAGAGTTAACAAGTTATTTCCGTGAGATTTTCAAGTTCTCCAAGGACTGCCGTTTCTCCAATTGTACACATACCAACGAACCGGGATGTGCTGTAAAGAAAGCCGTAGAAGAACATTATATCGCTGAAAGCCGATACAATTCTTATCTCTCCATGCTGGATGATAAGGATGAAAGCAAGTATAGGGAAGCGTTTTAAAAAGTGAAGAACGAAGAGTGAAGAGTGAATGATTCTTCACTCTTCGTTCTTCACTCTTCACTTTATAGTTATCGTGTACTCACTCATGAAGCTTGAGCCAGGCAGAAGCTTGTTCATCAAGTACTTATCCTTGAACTCACCATCATACTCAGCCCAATCGTGAATACCATACCACGGCTCGATGCAGACGAATGGAGCATGCTTGCCGGCTGGACTCCAGATACCGACGGCAGGAGTCTTGATGTCGAGAGTAACAACAGGCTTATCGTCGTCGCCAAGGATTTCGATATGCTTCAACTGGCTCTTATCGAAGATAACAGCATCATCATTGAAGCTTTCCTCAGTGAATGACCAGACACCATTATCAGTCTTTACCGGGAAGTGACCATTGGTTATGCAGCCACCGGTATTGCCATAGAGGCGCTCAGGATTTGGATTGTCGAAACGCAGACGACCCTCAAGGTGCTCACCTTTCTTTGCACCAGGTACAAGAAATGCAGGATGACCACCTATCTGGAAGTAGATAGGACGGTTGTCCATGTTCTCGACATGCCAGATGACGTGAATCTTATTGCCTTCAAGACGATAGGTAACGGCAAGACCGAAGTGATAAGGATAGACCTTCAGTGTCTTCTCAGAATCTGTCAGTGCGTAGGTAATACGGTCCTCACCCTTTCTTACAAGAGTAAAGTCGGTATCACGGGCAAAGCCATGACGGCTAAGGTGATAGGTATGACCCTCACAACGGTAGGTATCTTTCCACAGTCCGCAAACAAGAGGGAAGAGGATTGGTGAGTGGCGATTCCAATATTTCTCGTCACCGTCCCAAAGATATTCATTACCTTCAGCGTCCTTGATAGACTGCAATTCAGCTCCGTGCTCCGATACAGTCAGAGTGAGCTTATCATTCTTGATTTGTTCCATAATTATTTAAGTTTTCGTTACCGCAAAGTTAATCCTTTTATATGAACAAGGCAAAATAATAGACTTAAAAACTTATAAACCATTTAACTTTTCCATCTTTTTACCTTTATACCCTTTTACCTTTTTACCTTTTTTTATTACCTTTGCACGCATGATGGCAAACCGTAGACAGAAAAACAAATATCGCGCAATAAGGGATTACATTATTATTGCGGCATCAATGATTATTGGGTCATTGGGATGGTGTGCATTTCTTCTGCCACATCACATCACCATTGGCGGTGTTGCTGGTATAGCGTCAATACTCCTTTGGGGTGTGGGAATACCAGTGCAATACTCTTACTTCGTAATGAATGCTATGCTGCTTATTGCCGCATTGATAGTCCTCGGATGGAACTTCTGCGTCAGGACAATATATGCTGTGATAATCTTTACGTTCAGCACGACATTCTTCCAGTCGGCTTTTGCCGGGCATGTGCTCTTTGCCGACCAGCCTTTCCTTGCCTGCGTGGTAGGTGGAGTGCTCATGGGATTCGGCATGGGAGCAGCTTTGCAGTGCGGCTCCAGCTCGGGTGGCTCTGATGTCATTGCGGCAATGGTCCACAAATACCATGACTATTCGCTTGGACATGTTATCCTTGCATGCGACCTCTGCGTCATAACGTCAAGTTACCTTGTTCTTGGTTCATGGGAGAAGGTTATCTATGGCTATATCGTGCTGTTTGTAATGAGCTATATTGTCGACTATGTAGCCAATGGTGCGCGTTCGTCAGTGCAGTTCTTCATTGTCTCACAGAAATGGGAGGAGATAGGACAGGCCATAAACAATGATGTCGACCGTGGATGCACCGTTATTGATGCTCACGGATTCTATACCGGACAGCCGGTCGGAATGCTATTCGTCATTGCCCGCCGGTCGGAATCACGCGGTATATTCCAGGTTGTCAACGATATTGACCCGAAGGCTTTTGTCAGCCAGAGTGCCGTCAGCGGTGTTTATGGCATGGGATTTGATAGGATAAAGGTATCAAGAAGGAAAATCAAGAATGATAGACTACAATAAGATTAAGGATAAGAAGGTTGCTCTGCTTCTCTCAGGTGGCGTCGACAGTTCGGTTGTTCTCTATGAGCTCGTGAGACATGGTGTTCACCCCGACTGCTTCTATATAAAGATTGGTCCGGAGGAAAAGGAAGAATGGGACTGCAACTCTGAGGAAGACTTGGAGATGGCGACATCGGTTGCAAAGAAGTATGACTGCAAACTGGAAGTTGTCGATTGCCATAAGGAATACTGGAGCCAGGTGACAAAGTACACAATGGAGAAGGTTAAGGCGGGCTTTACCCCTAACCCTGACGTGATGTGCAACCGACTCATAAAGTTCGGGGCTTTCGATGACAAACGTGGTCATGACTATGACTATATTGCCACCGGACACTATGCCCAGACAGAATGGATAGACGGACGGAAATGGCTGACAACCAGTCCTGACCCAGTGAAGGATCAGACCGACTTCCTTGCTCAGATATACCAGTGGCAGTTGAAGAAGGCTCTCTTCCCTATCGGACATTTCATGAAGGAAGAGGTTCGTGAGATTGCTGAGCGTGAACGTCTTATCAATGCCAAGCGCAAGGACTCGCAGGGTATCTGTTTCCTTGGCAATATCGACTATAACGAGTATGTCCGCCGCTATCTCGGTGAGCAGGTTGGCGATATTATCGAACTGGAGACTGGTAAGAAGATTGGCGAGCACAAGGGACTGTGGTTCCACACCATTGGTCAGCGTAAGGGACTGGGATTAGGTGGCGGTCCTTGGTTCGTGGTGAAGAAGGACGTTGCCAATAATATATTATATGTAAGCCACGGCTATGACCCGGAGACAGCCTACAAGAAAGACTTCAAGATTCATGGCTTCGACTTCCTTACTGAGGGAATCACTGAGCTGCCGAAGCGTATAACATTCAAGATCCGCCACACACCCGATTATCATCCTGCAAGCGTGGAAGTCAGCACTAGCGAGGATGGCACACCGACTTTCATTATACACTCCGATGAAAAGATTCACGGTGTTGCCCCCGGTCAGTTCTGCGTCGTCTATGATGAGCAGCACCACAAATGCTATGGTAGTGGCGAAATAACAATTTAAAGGTAAAAAAGTAAAAAGGTAAAAAGGTAAAAAATGAGTTTGAGGGTCTTTTACCTTTAATCAGACCTTTCCTTTTACTTTTTACCCTTTTACATTTTTACTTTTTACCCTTTTACCTTTTTACCCTTTACTTTATCGTGTGGCTCTTCAGGAACTCATCATACTCCTGCCGATAGCCACTGAAGACATTGATGTCGACATTGCCATGAATGCCATTGACTCTGCCGTCAGGACTTAACTGCCAGATAGTAAGTTTCCATGTTGGCTGGTATTCGCCATAACGTGCCACCCACACAAGGTAGTTGCCGGTAATGTCGGTTGCCTGGGTCAGATACTTATGGGCAAAGGTCTGACCGACATAAAGTATCGGACGCTGACCCGTCTGTTTATAAACTATCTCCAGCCACTGGCGGACATTGGCAAGAAGGACATTAGCTCCTCCCATAACCTTCACCTGCCAGTCATTAGGTTCGACATCAAGCACTGGAGCAAGGTCGCCTTTATTGAACTTGCTCTTCTTCAGGAACTCCCAAGCCTGCTTATATCCCGGCGATGTTGTCGAGAAGAAATGATAGGAGCCCACACGGATTCCTTTGCTCCGAGCCATAGCATAGTCGTGATTATAATAGCTGTTGAATACCGTGCAGCCTTCCGTCGACTTAACATATATAAAGGATACAGGATAATCGACCTTACCCTTCACTTCTTTTTTCGTGTCACTGCCAAGACTTGTTATCCTCAGTTTGCTCCAGTCGATGGAGTATTTCTTGCCGTCATGCTCGTGTTGATGGCGAGAGAGGTCAATTCCATATATTCGATTGGCGTTGTAAGTCAGCCGTTCCCCTTTGAACACATCATTCTTCCATGTCCCAGCCTGCAGGTAATCGTGTGGCGAGACATAGAATCCGAAGCCGTTCCGCTTGCCATTCTTCCAGTAGCCTTCATAGTAGGAGCCATCGGTGTAATACATCTTGCCTAAACCGTCAGGAATACAGCCTAAAGATCCACCCCGACCCTCCTTTGCAAGGAGGGGGATAGAATCCACGCTAAACTCTCCAACGTAAGTACCAACCGAATCAATAATTAAAGTGCCCGTTTTTGTTTTTTCTTTGGCTTTTTGCGCACTGGCGTCTGCCGCCCCCTCCTTTTTAAGGAGGGCTGGAGTGGATCCCCCGGGTTTGGATCTCTTAATCACCTCCTCCATTCCCCTAGTAATACTGAGCCGTGGATTAATCAACACAGGAGTGGTTCCATTCAGAGTTTGCACAAGGCAGAACTGGTCATGATAAGTCCTGACTATCCGGCAACGGCGGTTAATAGTGTCACCGCTTTCACTTTCACGGACAACACCATAACGGGTTACATAACGGATGGAAAGCTTGGCATTGCGGTTAATGCTTTGTAGTGTATCGACTATCTGTTGCAAAGAGTCGACTTGCTTGTCAATCTCAGCCGAATACTTTGCTATCTGCGTAAAGCCATAATCGGCTATATCATGTTTGCGGACATAGTAATGAAGCTCGTTCTGCATTCGCTGCAAACCAGCAAGGCGATTGTCGGAACGGATAGCCTGACGGAAAATGAAACGCCTCAAGCCAACGCTGTCAAGGTTGACAACTTTGTTAGCTTTCGGTGCTGCGTATGTGACGACAAGTCCATAGCATGACGGGATAAATGATATGCGGTTGACCCAAAAGCCCGGCGCCTGCATCTTGTGAGTCACCATGGAATCAGCACTTACCGCGCCACCCGACACTTCCAGAGAGTCGTCAATATCAGAGAAGAAGAACACAGGATGACCATCGACCATTACCTCATAGTATGTCTCTATCTCCATATCAACCTGGTCACGGGCAATCTCTCCGTCGGAAAGGGGCCATAGCTGCCACGCCAGCAACAGCAACAAGACAATATCGCCGATGATGAACAGAAGTTTCTTGTGCTTCGAAGTCCATCGGCGGGAACGAATATATCTGTATTTTGCTATCCTGCGTGCATTCATAACAATTACAAAATTACAAAGAAAAAACAATGCACGATAATTGTTTGACCTTTTTTATTTCAAAATCTTATAATATATTTCCACGATAACATAAAACTTCTTACAAATGAAACAGTAATTTTGTAACTACTCAGCACCCTATTACATGATTAGTTGTCTTGCTGTTGTACTACAGCAAGGAATGCGTTGTATTTCGAATTTCCGTTCTTCATAGCTGTTTCCGCTATGGAGTGTAGTTTGGCAAAGT
>Ga0256406_1005683_pt1 | contig 13122 bp, 13 predicted proteins | sample RumenRJG_03DNA_FD_185986 | JGI IMG/M metagenome (GOLD analysis project Ga0256406, IMG submission 185986) | Bovine rumen microbial communities from Lethbridge, Alberta, Canada - RJG_03 | ecosystem: Host-associated > Mammals > Digestive system > Stomach > Rumen | place: Canada: Alberta | collected...
AAGATCTGTCATAGCAGGAGGCTTGCGTATGGAAATCTCGGAATTTGAAAAAAAGCGCGCCGCGAACCTGATCTGGAACGGGGCGGAAAATTATGATATTGAGCCAGGATTCCGTGTGTTTGACAGCGAGGGACATGCCGACCTGTACTGGAACAGTATCGTCGGAGCGGTTCATAAGCATTATGACTGGAAAAAGCTGGAGGATTTCTACCTCACCTTTCATGAGAAAACAGATCAGACGGCATACGAGAGTCTGTTCTGGATCGCCATGGAGAACTGTACCTTTGAAAGGGAAAAGGAACTGCGTCCTGTTTTTCCGTATCTCAGACGGGAGTATGCGAAGCATCAGCTGAAATCGCTGGAGGGCAGCTTCGCGCTTGAGGATTCGGCCGGACAAAGGGTTCTGGCCATCATGCACGGCCATTTCAGGAGAGCCCTGGGTGAGAATGAAAGCCTTCCCGATATCGTTGACGTGAAGCTGCTGAATGACATCGAGGTGAACGGAGATCTCGACACGGACCAGGTGATTGACAAAATCGCCGACACGCTTGAGACGTATTTCACGTATCGGCGTCCCGGATCGCAGAAACCGGCGCCGAAGCGCAGTGTCAGCCCGTTTTCTTTGCTTTTTACAAGGAGAAGAAAAGGGCATACCGGAGATATGGGGCCGATCCGCCGCCTGGCATTCGGGTACGGGGAACATCTGTCGGAATACGGCAGTGAGGTGCTGGACCAGAGCCGGCTGAGTGTCGCCTTTGCCAGATATTCGGCGCAGACGGACGAGGGTCTGAAGGAGTACATCACAAACTATTTCGGCAAGCCGCTGTATGACGAGCAGCAGGTGCGCCGGATCGAGAAGGAATACTGTTTCGGAAATCACACGGATGTGCATCTGCATTTTACCGACGGTGCCTATGATGAGGATATGCTGAAGAGCGGATTCGCAGGAAAAATGCGGAAACAGGCGGTGGAGCAGGCAAAGGAGAATGAGGCAGCCTTTCAGGAGAATATCGCAAAGTACCGCGTCACCATTCTCCGTCTGACGAACCGGATCCGGAATTCCATGCTGATGCATATGGACAGTCAGGTCGTAAAATCGAATGCAGGAAGGCTCGATACTTCGCTGATCTGGCGGGGACTGGAGCTGGATGACGACCGGATTTTCCGCAAGGTGCTGCCGGGTGATAACGGCAATCTCTCAGTGGATATCCTGCTGGATGCTTCCACTTCTCAGGTGCACCGTCAGCCCATCGTGGCAGCGCAGGGCTACATGATCGCGGAAAGCCTTACGAGATGCGGTATTCCGGTCAGAGTGTACTCCTTCTGCTCCATGAACGGATATACCGTGGTGAATCTGTTCCGTGATTATCAGGAAGTAAAAAAGAACCGGAATATTTTCCGGTATTTTACCACAGGAGCGAACCGGGACGGACTGGCCATAAGGCTTGCGGCAGGGATGATTGAGAAAAATGATGCGGAGCACCGGCTGCTGATCGTTCTGTCTGACTGCCAGCCGAACGATGTCGTCAAGGTGCGCAGTTCATCCGGCACATATCAGGATTACGCCGGTCAGACGGGTGTCGAGGATACGGCGGCCGAGGTCCATCGTGCCAGGATGGAGGGAATTACCGTTCTCTGCGTGTTTACCGGCGATGATAAGAGTCTGCCGTCGGTACAGCGCATCTACGGCCGGCATTTTGCAAGGATCCGGAAGCTGGATCTCTTTGCGGATACCGTGGGCAGCATGCTTCAGACGTGTCTCAGGAATATCTGATACGGTATCGGAATACCGGAGCTGATCACGGAGATTGAAGCTTTTATACGGGGATATCGTTCTGACGCTGCCGGATCCGCGGAGCGCACAGAGAAGCTCAGACGATGCTGAATCTCCACGGCGTGCTGCCGGGGAAACTGGGGTCCGGCAACGTCGGACTGGTGGTATCCTTCCAGCTGCGGCAGTGCAGCTGTACAGGTATCAGCAAAAAACGTAACGGTTCACAGTCCGGGTTCAGTGAGCCGCTGTCCGCAGCTCCGACTGACGGTCCTGTGTCTCTTCAGAACGGCCCAGAAGATACTGGCATAGATCCAGCCCGCGCCGCAGGCGAGGGCGACCGACGACAGGCCCATTTTTTCAATCAGAAGAGCGGATAAAATGATCCTCAGGGTAATGTGGCTTGCCGCACCGGCAAAGGGGATCTGCACCTTTCCGATCCCGTCAAAGTAACCTGCAAAGGTATTCCCTGTAAAGCAGAACAGGTAGAAGACAGAAATCAGACGGAGATAGGATACAGAAGCGGCCAGCGCCCCTTCGCCTGCGCCGTATGCCTGGCCAATGAACACGGCTGTGGCGGCACACCCGCTGTCACCGAAGGAATTGGCGAAGCCTTCAATTCTTGTCGCCGCCGTGAAGCCCGCTATGGCTGACTGGCCGGCACTTCGTAAAAGCGCGCTGCACAGATTATATACGTATGTGGCCGGAAGTCCGAGCAGGACAACGGCCAGATAAATCCTGACAGGAGATATCAGTGATGACGGAACCCGGATCAGTGTACAGATGACGCCGAGTCCTGCAATTCCGCCTGTGGCAAGAAAGGCCGAAATGACAAGCCCGAAAATGAACGACTGAAAGAAGACATTTCTCAGTTCCCGGTCGGCTCCTTTTCCGAAACTCTGCGAAAAAAGAACGGATATGCCCGTGCATGCGCCGACAAGGAAGAAGGTGAACAGGTTCATCACGGATGAGGCAATGCCGACGGCTGCGAATCTGTCAATGACAGGGAGTAAAGAAAAGGAGCAGCGGGAACAGATGGATACAGAGAAACTTCGGATACTTCTTATGGTAACAGAATGTCAGAGCATCACGGAAGCAGCACAGAAATCGGGTTATACACCGTCGGGTATCAGCCGGATGATTGCTTCGCTTGAGGCTTATTACGGCTTTCCCCTTCTGATCCGGAGACATGAGGGCGTCGAACCGACGGAGGCGTGTCAGTCACTGCTTCCGGAGACCAGAGAGCTGCTTTATCATGAAAATCTTCTGACGCAGACAGCAGGTGAGATCCGCGGTCTTTCTGTCGGAACGGTATCGATCGGTTCGGCTTACAGCAGCTGTTTTCCGGTATTGAAAAAAATAATAGCGGATTTCCATCACAGATATCCCGGCATAACATTTCATATTACCAGCGGATTCAGCACAGATCTGTGCACGGAGCTGACAGAGCGGAAACTTGATATGGCGATTGTCGGAAAGCGTGAGGGTAAGTGGAAATGGACGCTGCTGCAGAAAAGCCCCATGATGGCGTGGGTCTCTGCAGATTCGCCGTATGCCGCACTGAAGGCGTTTCCGCTGGAGATCGTAAGAGAGGCGCCTTATATCGAGGTATATTCCGGCATCGATACGGACAACAAAAGGGTTCTGGCTTCCTGCGGCATCAGACCGAATATCCAGATGCATGCAAAGGACAGCTATACCGCATTCGCCATGGTGGAGGCGGGATTCGGTATCGCCATAAATGAAGAAAAGAACTGTGTGTTCAAAAGCAATAAGGTAAAAATCATCCCGGTGACTCCGGTGAAAGAGGTAGAGATCGGGATCGCTGCGGCGGCGGAACTGTCGCCCGCCGCGAGGCTCTTCCTGAGCTGCCTGAAAGAGAGTCCGCATCTGGTATAAGACGCTTTCTGACGGCCTGCAGAACAGCGCCATGAGACAGCAGTCAGAGCCGTCAGAAGTCAGAGCCGTCAGAAGTCAGAGCCGTCAGAAGTCAGAGCCGTCAGAAGCTAGAGTATGATCCCCATCATGATGTAGAACTGGGAGAGTGAATTGATGATCTGTTCTTTCCAGTTTGCTTTCGCATCCCTGCTGTTCCTTTTTCCGGCAAAACGTGTCAGAACCACTAAACCGGCGGCACCGAGCAGGAAGAAGAGGAGAGCCGGCATACCTGTCATGTGCCGGATCACAGCTGCAAAGGACCAGCGGCTTCGGTCTGCGAAAAGAGACAGGAGCATCAGCAGAAATCCCGCCGGCATAAGAAACCTCATCTGCCGGCTGAGAAAAGGAATATCCCGGTGCCGTAAGGCGATGACAAATTTCCATCCCGCCTTAAGTGCGCCTGCCAGTATCACAGGCAGGACACCCGCACGGAACAGGAAGCTGTCAAAACGCAGTGTCAGGATGACGGCACTGATGCTGAAGAACAGAACGGGCAGGCAGTCGACACATGCCATGGCAAGCGTGAATCCCTCCGGTACGGAAGATCCCTGTGGTTCCTTTTTTCTTTGTTCATTCCTGTTCATCATGCCACCAGCCATTTGTGATCTTTTACAGAGTAGAGCGGGATAAACGGAATCATGATCGGGGTTGAGGATTTATATTTCTGATACGCCGGATCGTTTCCGTAGTTTTTATCCTGCCGGATTTCCAGCCTGCGTGCCCCGCCGAACATGACATAAATGATGCCGGCGTAGCCGAGAATCGCGCAGATCCATTCCGCAGCGCTGCGGTAAATGCTTAATCCGGAAATAAAAACACCTGTCCAGAAAATCATCTCACCAAAATAATTCGGGCAGCGCACGAGACGGAAGAGACCGGTATCGACAAAACGGCCCGGATTTTTCTTCTTCGCTTTGTTTTTCTGAAGATCAGCGGTTGTCTCAAGGATCAGACCGCTGGCAGAAATGACAAGACCGACAAGGCAGAAGACGTCCGTACCGCTGCTGTTCATCAGGCGGAAGGTCACAGGAGAGGTCTGGAGTGCATAAAGGATGGCTGCAGAGATCCAGATCGCGGCTTTTGCGCCGGCGGAGACGCCGTCATCTGTTTTTACCTCCCCCTTCATGCGTCTGCTGTATGCCGTTTTCCGATCCCGGTATATCAGATATCCGGAAAGCCGGCAGCCGTATACGATAAACAGAACACACTGCAGGACAGTTCCCGCCGTGAGCGTGTGTGAAAAGAGAAAGAGGAGCCCTGCGCCGATCAGGGCTACGGCGGCTCCATAGCCAAGAGAAATAAACCATACATATTTTCGAAAACCGCATGAGCTGGCGATCAGGGCCAGCGCCAGAATGATCAGAAATGTTTTCATATTTTTCCCCGTTTTCTGCTGTATCAGGCCATCAGCAGCCGACAGCGTCTTGTGGTTATACTGATGACAGTTATAATAGAATCGTCTTCAATCATAGCGACAGCTGTCGTTATAATCAACCTGTTTCAGGCGATGGACCTGAATTTGCAACAGAAGAGAGGAGATGTCGCTTTTATGAGAAGAAAAGATCTCGATCAGAGCCTGATCCGGAAATATCTGACCGAGGCGCTCCTTCAGCTCATGGAAAAGAAGAATTATGATGAGATTTCCGTCAGTGAGATCGCAAAGAGAGCCGGGGTGCACAGGGCTACCTTTTACAGGCATTTCAGTTCCAGAGAGGATATTCTGCGATGCAGTCTTTCTGACATTCTGAAGGAAGCAGAAGGAGACAGGAACCTGCTGCAGAAGGATTTTGCATCGTTTATCCTTCCGGTTTTTCAGACCCTGTACCATAAAAAGGAACAGATTCTTCTGCTGTACCGGTCAGGCCATGCAGGACTCCTGATGGATGTGCTGAAGGATTATTTTAATTTTGATGAGAGCATGGAAGCAGATGAACAGGACAGAGACGGACGCCTGACAGATGAGGCTGACGGCCTTTCCGTCAGCAGAATGACAGATAAATATCGCGCGGCTTACAGAATCGGCGGTATATATTCCTGTCTGCTGCTCTGGTTTTCTCACGATATGAAAGAGACACCGGAGGAAATGGCGCAGATTGCCGCCGCCATGTGAACTGGTATATGGACAGAAAACCTGAATATGGATAAAACAAAAGTAAATAAGTTTCGTACGAAGAACCTGTCCGGCAGGGATGTCTGATGAGGAAAGAAAGATGAAGGCTGTGTTTAATAAGATTGTTCATGGTCTCAGGAATTATTTTGTGAATGATGAACTGAAGATTTCAACGTGGTCGGAGATGAATTTGTCGGTCTTCTGCAGCTTAAGTCGCCTCAGGATATTGAGGGCGCGGCACGCCGCCTGAAAGCAGCGGCGGAGCAGTGCGAAATCGAAGTGAACGGCGAGAAGATCAACTGTCAGTCAGCCATCGGTATTACCGTTGTCCGCAGCGAAGATGATATAAAGTCTCTGATTCACCGGGCTGACCGATATATGTACGAGGCGAAAAAAATAAACGGCAATCAGATCGTCTCGGACGCCAATGCGGAAGATGACGCTGACTGAACGTCGAATCTGAAACCGGAAGCTTCTCAGACGTATAAAAACATTTCAATATAAATAAAGGAGGATATTGTCATGTGGCTCTTATTCGCTGTACTGTCTGCGGTATTTGCAGCACTTACCTCAATACTGGCCAAGGTGGGCATAGAAGAGGTGAATTCAAATCTTGCGACGGCGATCAGAACTGTTGTCGTTGTGGCCATGGCCTGGGGTATGGTTTTTCTGACGAATGCCCAGAGCGGACTGTCACATATCAGCAAAAAGAGCTGGATCTTCCTGATTTTATCAGGACTGGCTACAGGTGCGTCGTGGCTCTGCTATTACAGGGCATTACAGATGGGAGATGTATCAAAGGTTGCGCCGATCGATAAAATGAGCACGGTACTGACGCTGATCCTGGCCTTTGTTTTTCTCCATGAAGAGTTTACGGCCAAATCGCTGATCGGATGCATCCTGATCGGAGCAGGTACCTTAATGATGGTGTTATAACGAAAGACGGCAGAAAGAAAATGAAATAAAGAAAGACAGGGCGGCCGGTGACGGCCGCCCTTATCGAAAATCCATGATTATTTTCTGGAAAAATCCAGAAAGAAAGGAAAGCGCAGGTAATACGGAATCGATGGCGGAGTACATGCCGCCCTGCGTGATTTTATCGCCGGCAGACTGAAACCGGAATAAATCAGGAAGATTCAAGAATATCGTGAACTGTCTTCTGCAGATCAGGCACTACCTGCTCCTCAAACCAGGGATTTTTCGCCTGCCACCGGAAGTTCAGCGGGCTCGGATGTACGATCGGAAAATACTGAGGCAGATATTCCTTATATGAGGCGACTGTCTCAGTCAGGTTCTTTTTTCTGTTTTTGAGGTAATAATCCATGGCATATTTACCGATCAGAACCGTGAGACGGATGTCCGGCATCATTTTCAGAATTTCCGGATGATATTCTTCAGCGATAAATTTCCTCGGCGGCAGATCGCCGGATCTGCCTTTGCCAGGGTAATAGAAATCCATGGGGACGATGGCGATTCCGGAAGAATAGAAGGTGTCACGGTCGATACCCATCCAGCGGATCAGCTTTTCGCCTGACTTGTCATTGAACGGGATTCCGGATTCTTCCACCTTTTTTCCCGGCGCCTGTCCGATGATCAGAATCCTGGCATCGCTGCTGACCTGAAATACAGGAGATACCCCTCGCTGTGTATAGGTCAGATTTCTTTCATCCGCTTTCAGTTTTTCTGTAATCTCTTCCGGCGTCATTTCTGATTTCCCCCTTTATTCATGCGACATCATTTTCAGATTTTCTGCCGGTGGCAGGAAGACAGTTCCGGTTTCCCGGTCCCCTGCCGCCGGCAGCAGCACATGGATCAGTTAAGCCTGTTCGATAGCACCGACGGGACATCCGTCCATCGCCTCTGCAGCTGAAGCCTCTGCCTCTGCGGGAACTTCACCGTCAATGGCTTTTGCCGTGCCCTCATCTGTGATGGTAAATACTGCAGGGCAGGTTCCCTCACACATACCGCATCCGATGCATTCATCATTTACTCTGTATTTCATTATCAATACCTCCATACTGATTTCAACAGATTCCCATTATTTTTTCTGTAAAATTGACCGCGGGATTTTCCGCCTTATCTTCAGATGCTGATTATCTGCGGATACTGAACGCCTTTTTACCCGGATACACGGCAGCATTTCCGAGTTCTTCCTCGATACGGAGCAGCTGATTGTATTTGGCAACACGCTCTGATCTGGCCGGTGCGCCTGTCTTGATCTCTCCGGTATTCAGAGCCACCGCAAGATCCGCGATCGTCGTGTCTTCCGTCTCGCCGGATCGATGTGACACGATCGCCCGCATGCCGGCCTGCTGTGCAAGTCTGATGGCATTCAGGGTTTCGCTCACAGAACCGATCTGATTTAATTTGATCAGGATCGCATTTCCGGCACTGAGTTCGATGCCCTTCTTCAGTCGTTTCGTGTTGGTGACAAACAGGTCGTCTCCGACAAGCTGAACCTTATCACCGAGTTCTCTGGTCATCTGCTGCCAGCCTTCCCAGTCCTCTTCATCCAGTCCGTCCTCAATCGAATAGATCGGATACTTTTCAACCAGGCTCTTCCAGTGCGCGATCAGCTCCGCAGAAGTAAAATCTCTGCCGGATTTCGGCTGATGATAATAGCCCTTTCCCTTCTCGCTCTTCCATTCAGAGGATGCCGCGTCCATAGCCAGGACAAAATCCCTGCCCGGCTCGTAGCCGGCATTACGAACCGCCTGAAGGATGTGTTCAATCGTGTCCTCATCACTGGAAAGATCCGGTGCAAAGCCGCCCTCATCTCCGACAGCGGTTGTTTTTCCCTCCTCTTTCAGGAGTTTCTGCAGGGCATGGTATACTTCCGTTGACCAGCGGAGTCCTTCTCTGAAATCAGGTGCGCCGACCGGCATGATCATAAACTCCTGTGTATCTACGGAATTGGATGCGTGAACACCGCCGTTGAGAATGTTCATCATCGGAACCGGCAGCGTATTGGCATTGACGCCTCCGAAGAACCGGTAAAGAGGAATATTCAGTGACTGAGCAGCCGCCCTTGATGCAGCGATCGAAACGGCCAGAATCGCGTTTGCGCCGAGATTGGATTTGTCCTCTGTCCCGTCCAGATCAAGCATGACTCTGTCGACGGCATAGATATCCGAGGCATCCGTTCCGGCCAGTGCCGGCGAGATTTTCTGGTTGATGTTGTTTACAGCCTTAGATACTCCTTTGCCGCCGTACTTTGTCTTGTCGCCGTCCCGGAGCTCCAGCGCCTCAAACTCTCCGGTAGAAGCACCGGACGGTGCCGCGCCGCGTCCTGTCGTACCGTCAGCCAGTGTTACCTCTGCTTCAACAGTGGGATTCCCGCGGGAATCGATGATCTCACGTCCAATCACTTTTTCAATCTGCAGATTTTTCTTCATACGCTTTCCACCTCCCGGAAACTGGTTATATCATCAATAACATGGCATAAATGATATAACATAAATGATATGAACTGCATGATCTAATTTATATAAACTTCATAACTACATGACATAAATAAGTATGATATGAATCACATATGGCAACTGGTTTATGTATCACAGGGTCAGCAGAAGTGCCATCTTGAACTTTTTATCTGCCTTAACGGCATGCAGGCCGCCCTTTGCGAAATGGAAATTCTCGCCCGCTCTGATGCGATGCTCTTTACCCTCGTAGACGATCACGGCTTCTCCGTCCAGTGCAAAAATCAGCGCCTCGCCGGGTGCCGCATGCTCTGCCAGCCCTGTGCCGGCGTCAAAGGCCATGATGACAAACTTCATCTTATCATTATGAACAATGTCCATATTAATGATTTTGCCGTCCTGATAAGGAATCAGATCCGCCAGTTTAAATACTTCACCTGCTTTGATTACTTCGTTCATTTTATCTTCCTTTCTGAGCTGCAGCTCTGTATATACCGCTCCGGTATCCGTTCTCATTCCGACAGCCACATCGGTCTGCGTAAGGATCACATCACCGGTCTGAAGATTCCGGGACCATCCGTCCCTTCCGTATACGGTCAGCGTTCCGTCTGCCACAAGTATAAACTTATGATAAGGATGAATCTCAGCACTGATATCTGTTCCTTTTGCAAGAGAAAAATAGCTGATGCTGTTGACTCCGCCGCTGACTTCCTTAGAGACTGTGCATCCCGGAACAGGTGCATTATCCTTTGCTATGGAAAATACTTCAGCTGTCTTTTCACGCATATGCTTTGCTGCTCCTTTCTCTGTCCTTGCTGTTCATCTCCGTGCTGCAACTGTATCATAGGATAAAACAGGTCAATAGTATGTTGTCCAGACAACATACAGATCATATTTTCTGCCGTATGTTATACCCGCAGGACGGGATAACACATATCCGATCAGGACGGGATAACACATATCCGATGCGCAGAGACAGCAGATTCAGTACAGACAGATACAACAGCAGACAACAGCAGGCAGAGAAAATTAAAATCAGGAACAGAAAAGGAGGCTGTACAATGGCAGCAGAAAACGGTGGAAATACAAGAGCAGATGAACTGATGAACTACATTGACCGACTTAACCAGGGTGAATCTCTTGAGAGCGTTCAGGAAGATTTCCGGAAGAATTTCGGTTCCGTGGATGCGGCTGATATTGTCGATGCGGAAAAAAATATGATCCAGAACGGAACGCCCATTTCACAGGTGCAGAAGCTCTGCGATATTCATTCCGCCCTTTTTCATGGAGATACACGTGAAGAGCGGATCGACAATGCAGAGGATGCTGTCAGACAGTCTATGGAGAAAAGAGAAGCCGGGCGCAGGATCCCTGCGAATGTCAGCAACATGCCCTCAGCGAAAAGCGCAGAAACGGAGGGCCATCCGCTGAATATCCTGACACTCGAAAACAGGGAATTCATGAAACGGCTCGACCGGCTTCAGCAGCTGCTGGAGACAGGAGCAGACGCGGAAGCTGTTCTGGACAGCCTTAAGGATCTCACCCGTTCAGGAGCGCATTATGATAAGAAAGATGAGCTGATTCTTCCCGCACTGAAGCGGCACGGCGTGCGCGGACCGGCGGATGTGATGTGGAATGTGGACGTTGAAATCCGCAAGACCAACAAGGCACTGGCCGGTGAGCTGTCAGGACAGGCGGCTCAGGCAGCCGGAGATGCCGGAACTCAGGTACAGGGAGCCGGCGTACAGCAGGATCTCCGGGAAAAAATCGAGAAGCTGGCTGCCCGTATGCGTGAAATGATTTTTAAGGAGGAGAAGATCCTTTTCCCGCTCTCAGAGAAGAATCTGACAGCGGAGGAGTGGCAGCTGATCTACCGTGATCTGCCCCGCTTCGGTTTCTCATGGATCACGGATATCCCGGAATGGAAGGAAGCGGACAAAGCAGAGAAGCAGACGGCGTCCGTTCTGTCAGACGGCGCTGTGAAAGACGCGGAGATTCAGCTTCCGACAGGAAAGCTTTCTCTTGCCGAGCTTGAGGGAATCCTCAGGACGCTGCCTGTGGAACTTACGTTTATCGATGCGAAAGATACCAGCCGCTATTTCTCAGAAAATTCAACCCTCTTCCCGCGTCCGTTATCGGCACTCGGCCGCAAGGTATATGAATGCCATCCGCCGAAAGTCATTGCGATCGTTCAGAATGTGATCAATCAGCTGAGAAGCGGTGAAAAGAACGTGGTTTCCTTTGTGGCGCCGAAGCACGGAAGGAAGGCCTATGTCCGTTATATGGCGGTGAGGTCCGAAAAAGGCGAGTACCTCGGCACACTGGAAGTTGTAGAGGATATCACAGACTTAGACTGATCGGGTATATCTGCTGTGTATCGGCCGGAAGCAGGCGGGATTCCTCTGTGTGTTCGCCGGCAGCAGGCGGGATTCCTCTGCGTGTTCGCCGGCGGCAGGCAGGATTCCGCTGTCTGTCCGCCGGGTCAGCAGGCAGGATTACCGGCTGGTTTCCGGCTGTTCTCCGCTGTTCACCGGTGATCTGAGATAAAAGTGATTTTTCTGGTAATCGATGATGCCGTCCTTTTTCAGGCGGGACAGTTCACCGGACAGAGCGCTTCTCTCCGCATTCAGGTAGTCAGCCAGCTGCTGGCGGTCAAAGGGTATATCAAAATAGGAGGAATGCTGACGTATGGATTCTGCCGAAAGGTAAGACAGGATCTTGTCCCGCAGCGTGTGCTGCGTGACATACGTCAGCTTTTCGTTTAAGATCAGATTCCGCCTGGCCAGAAGAGATACCAGATTATCGATCAGGCGCGCGTGGAACGGGCAGGAGGAAGAACACATGTGGAGCGTTCTGGACAGATCCAGAAACAGCACCGACAGGTTTTCATCAGCCAGTACACTGACGTTGATGGTGCTGTCCGGTGCAGCGGCATAGCTCTCCCCGAAGATGTCGCCGGGGCTGACTGACGTCACGATGTGACGGTTTCCCCAGTAATCATATCGCTCGATATGGGCGCTGCCGGACAGAAGGAGCCCCACGCTGGAGAGCCTGTCACCGGCCTGCAGGATCCATTCGCCCTTTTTGAAATCCTTCTTCCGGTCGTTAAGGCATGGCAGGAGTGACACCATCTCAGCCCGGCTGATGCCGGAGAAAAGGACGGATCCGGCGACGGCCTCATAATCGGCATGGCTCAGTTTTGCCGGATTTTTTTCTGAAGAAGATACATAGGCTGATCTCATTGATTTTTCCTCCGATTTGTTGTCTGCGCAACATACATTTTATCATTTCCGGCATATGATGTGTATCAGAAAGTGAACAGAGCAGTCAGGTAACTCAATCGGGTACCTGATGTGTAAACAGGCAGTGAAAAGGTAACTGGCAGGGCAAGAACAGATAAGTTAATCAAGGAGGAACGACAGATGGGTGATATGTTTTGTTTTCAGTGTGAACAGACAGCAGGATGCAAAGCCTGCACAGGAAGAGCAGGTGTCTGCGGAAAACCGGCAGACGTTGCGAAACTTCAGGATGAACTGACAGGTGCGCTGATCGGCCTCGCGCACACGACAGATGCCGACGGAGAGATTCCGGATGAGACCTGGCAGATGCTTATTGACGGACTTTTCATGACGATTACCAACGTGAATTTCGATGCGGAGTCCATCAGAAAGCAGATCGAGCTGACACATATTCAGCGGGATGTTATGGCGCCTCTCTGCAATTCCTGCTCCGATCCCTGCGGAAACAACGAAGATTACGATATGAATAAGGTGTGGAACGCGGACGAGGATATCCGTTCTCTGAAATCCCTGATCCTGTTCGGCCTCAGAGGCATGGCGGCTTATGCGCATCATGCCCGCATGCTGGGATACAGCGATCCGGAT
>Ga0256406_1005685_pt1 | contig 13117 bp, 11 predicted proteins | sample RumenRJG_03DNA_FD_185986 | JGI IMG/M metagenome (GOLD analysis project Ga0256406, IMG submission 185986) | Bovine rumen microbial communities from Lethbridge, Alberta, Canada - RJG_03 | ecosystem: Host-associated > Mammals > Digestive system > Stomach > Rumen | place: Canada: Alberta | collected...
TAGAATGTTTTGCTTTAATAATTGAATGTATATCATTCCATTTTAAGAAAATATCTTTTTTATCATCATGAAAATTTATACCATCTTCATTAATATCAACAGATGTTGCATTTTCAGTACTTAGCATCTGATTAACATAAACCATCATCTTACGATAGCTAAGTAAACAATATACCAGCAATAACACCATCATTCCTAAGAATATTAAAAATATATTTTCTTCAAAAATATAATAGAAAACTAACATAAGAATAATACTAAAAATAGCTAATAACATATAAGATTTATAATATTTAGAAATACCTAACATCTTCATCTTAGGATTATTTAAAAAATCCTTTCTCTTCATAGAAAGAAATAGTATTTCATCATAGAATTCTTTTGTGCCTCTATCCTTACATTCAATCTTCATATTTCAAATCTCTTAATCTATTTTACTATAAAAAAATAATAGGTTTCCCTATTATTTACCAGCTATACATTCAATTTCAACTAAAGCGTTTTTTGGTAGCGCTGCCACTTCATAACAAGCACGTGCTGGATAATCTTTTTCAAAGAAAGTAGCATATACTTCATTCATCTTTCCAAAATCATTAATATTTTGAAGTAAGACAGTTGTCTTAACAATTTTACCCATATCGCTTCCTGCTTCCATTAAGATATGCTTGATATTATTAAGTGATTGTCTAGTTTGACTTTCAATATCTTCAGCCATTTCATTAGTATCAGGATTGATTGGTAATTGACCAGATACAAATATTAAGTCATTTAATTCAACAGCTTGAGAGTAAGGACCAATCGCTTTTGGCGCAAGTTCACTATTTATAATCTTCTTCATTAATCTAATTCCACCTTTCCAGTATATAGTTGATAGTATCTACCTTTTAGTTTTAATAGATCTTCATGTGATCCTCTTTCGACTATTTCACCCTGCTCTAAAACAATAATTGCATCAGCATTTCTAACTGTTGATAATCTATGCGCTATAACAAAAGTTGTACGACCCTTCATTAATTCATCCATACCCTTTTCAATTAATTTTTCTGTATGTGTATCAATTGAAGAAGTTGCTTCATCAAGAACCATAACTGGAGGATTGGCAACAGCACATCTAGCAATATTCAATAATTGTCTTTGTCCTTGTGATAAGTTAGAACCATTAGAAGTCAACATTGTGTTATAACCCTGAGGCAATCTTTCAATAAATGAAGATGCATTACATAATTTTGCAGCAGCAATACATTCTTCATCAGTAGCATCTAATTTACCATAACGAATATTATCCATAATGGTACCTGAGAATAAATTAGTATCCTGTAATACAACACCAACTGATCTTCTTAAATCATCCTTCTTAATTTCTTTGATAGGAATACCATCGAAAGTAATCATACCTTCTAAATCTTCGATATCATAGAAACGATTTATCAAGTTAGTAATAGTTGTTTTACCAGCACCAGTAGAACCAACAAAAGCAATTTTATTACCAGGTTTAGCAAATAAAGATACATTCTTTAAGATATCTTTACCCTCAACATATCTGAAAGTAACATTATCTAATCTGATATCGCCTTTTAATTCAATCAGTTTAACTGGATCTACAGGAACCTTCCAAGCCCAACGATTAGTCTTTTTATCAGTTTCAATTAATTCTTCACTATCTTCTTCAACATTAACTAATTCGATAATGCCATAGTCAAGTTCTGTTTCTGAATCCATCAAATCAAATACTCTTTCAGCACCAGCAAGAGACATCATGATGCCATTGAATTGTTGTGATAAGTTTGATATTGGACCAGAGAATTGTCTTACAAATAATAAGAAAGAAGCTAGATCACCAATTCGTAATGAACCATTAATACACATCTGTCCACCAATTACTGCAACAACTGCATAAGCAACATATGATAGATTCATATTAATAGGCATCAAAATTGAAGCGAAAGCATTAGTTCTTAAAGAATAATCATATAATTTTGTATTGAATTTTCTAAAGCCTTCAATTGTTTCTTTTTCATGATTGAATACCTTGATAACTTTTTGACCAGAGAACATTTCTTGAGCATAACCATTGATATTAGAAATCTGTTGTTGTAGACCAGCAAATGTTTTTCTAGAACTTTTTGCAAGTAGGAAGGTTGCGATAACCATCACTAATAACATAAAGAAGACAACAATAGTTAATCTGACATTTAAAGAAAGCATGAAGCCAAAGCAACCAACAATAGTAATCATTGTTGTAACTAAAGTTGGGAAACCATCAGCAATCATTGGTCTGATTGTATCGATATCATTGGTGTAATAGTTCATTATTTCACCATGCGTTCTAGTATCAAAGAATCTAACAGGTAATTTTTCAACCACCACAAATAGATCTTGACGCATATGGTTTAAAACACCAGTAGAAACAATAGAAATCAGTTTTGAGAATAAATATGATGCCAATAATCCTGAAAGATATACTGTAATCATAATTACAAGCATTTTTGTAAAACCACTTAAGTCAGGATTTTCTACACCAATATATGGAACAATATAATTATTTATAATTGGTGTAAATAAATAAGAACTGACAACACCAGTTAAAGAAGAAATAATTATAAAGATAATAGCGAAAATAAAACGCCACTTATAAAACTTATTGATATAAGAAAAAGTTCTACCAATAGTACCAATGACATCATTAGCACGCGATGTATGAAGTTGTCTATAGCCTGTATCTGCCATTATTCTCTAACTCCTTCCATCTGGGTATTATATAAATCACGATATACATCATTACGCTTCATCAATTCATCATGGTTACCCACATCTTCAATTACACCATTGTTCATAATGATGATACGATCAGCTTCCTTAACTGAAGCAACTCTTTGCGCGATGATGATTGTTGTCATATTGTTTAACTTTTCCTTTAAAGCTAATTGAATACGATGATCTGTATCAGTATCAACAGCGCTGGTTGAATCATCTAAAATAATAATCTTTGGTTTCTTTAATAAAGCTCTGGCAATACATAATCTTTGTTTTTGACCACCAGAAACATTAACACCACCCTGACCTAAATCAGTATCATAACCTTTTTCTCTAGCCATAATAAAATCATGTGCCTGAGCATTCTTACAAGCTTCAACTACTTCTTCATGACTTGCATCTGGATTACCCCATTTCATATTTTCCTCAATGGTACCAGAGAATAAAGTGTTCTTTTGTAAGACCATAGCTACAGCATTTCTTAAAGTATCTAACTTATATTCTTTAACATTATGTCCTGCAACTTTTATCTCACCTTCGCTGACATCATATAAACGCGGAATTAATTGTACTAATGTTGATTTACTTGAACCAGTAGGACCAAGAATACCAATTAATTCTCCTGATTTAATCTTTAAATTAATATTACTTAAGGCGTTGTTTTCAGCTTCACTAGAATATTTAAATGAAACATTATTAAATTCAATTGTACCATCTTCAACTTCTAGATCTGGATTTGCATCCTTATCAGAAACACTTGGTACTTCATTTAATATTTCATTAGCACGATCAACTGAAGCTTGGGCCATAACGATTTGTAAATAAACATTGGAAATCATTAGTAATGAGAATAGAATAGTACGAACATATGATAGGAAGGCCATGAAATCACCAGTACTCATTTCTTGAGCAATAACATCCCTACCACCAATCCAGGCAATCAATATCATGCATGAATACATAACTAATTCAAAGAAAGGTCTATTTAGAATAACAATACTTTCCGCAAATCTTTGAGCCTTAGTTACAGCAAAAGAAGATTTCTTGAATTTCTCATTTTCATAATCTTCTCTGACAAATGTTTTAACTACTCTAATACCATCAATATTTTCTTCTAAGTTGGCATCTAAGTCATCAAATTTCAACATCATCGCTCTAAAACGAGGGTGAGCAAATTTAAAGATAAATATCAAACCAATTCCTAATATTGGAATTGCGAATAAGAAGATTTTTGATAAGCCACTATTTAAAGTGAAAACAAAATAAGCAGATATGATTAAATTAAATGGAGCTCTTGCTAGTAATCTGACAATACTAACATAGGCCATTCTAAGCATACGCATGTCTGTTGTTAAACGCATAATAACAGTTGGAACAGGATACTTCTCAATATTTTCAAAGCTATATGTCTGAATTTTTTCAAACATTGACATACGAATATTTCTAACAAATTTAGTTGAAGATATTGAAGAGAACAATCCTGATAAAGATCCACAGACTGCTGCAGCCAAAGCTAATAATACCATTTGAATACCACGGTTTAAGATATAATTCATATCGCCACCTAAGGCATAAATACCCTTATCAATAATATCAGCCATGACTAGAGGAATAAGCGAATCAAAAATAACTTCCAAAATGGTAAAAATTGGCCCCAAAAAAGCAGCCAATAATCCATCTCTTGTATACTCTTTTAAAAGTTTAATCACGCATATATTATATCATTATTTATTATTACTAATTAAGACGACACTCAAATCATTAACGTTAGTACCTGTTGGACCAATCTTAATTAGATTACCAATAGCTTTTAAACCATGATATGTATCATTTCTATTTAAAATATCATCATAATCTAAACCCATATCAATTAATTTGCTGTAGGAATATTTATCAACATAGCCACCAGCTGCATCAGTAGGGCCATCCGTTCCATCTGAAGCTAATGACATTAATAAGACATTATCTAATTTAGCTATTTCCTTCATTAAAGTAAAAACTAATTCCTGGTTTCTACCACCCTTTCCATCGCCCTTGACGTTTACAGTAATTTCTGAACCCATAATTAAACAGATATTTTCATCACTTTTAAGATATTTCTTAATATTACCCAATAAAAAAGAGGCAGCTTTTTTAATGTTGCCATTATAATGATCATCTAAAACAATAGCATTATAAGATAATCTATTAGCTTCAAAAATCGCCTGATTAACTAGTTGTTTAATAGAACCAACAATATGATATTCACCATTTTCAACAATTGTTTTATCTGAATCAATAATAATTCTCTTAGCCTCATCAGATAATTCTAATTGATATTTATCAATAATACGATATGCGTCCTCTCTACTAGTAAAATCACTATATGTTGGACCAGAACCGATAATACCTAAATCATTATCTAATACATCAGATAAGATAAAAGAAATAATTCTAGCGCCATTACAATAACTAACTAATTTACCACCCTTAACAGCAGATAATTTTTTTCTGATTGTATTAATCTCATTTATCGTTAAAGCCTTCTTAAGCATCTGATCATTGATATCCTGTAATTGTTTTAAATCAATTAAAGGCTTTTCTAATAAAGCGCTGGCACCACCTGATAATAAAAATAATAAAGTATCATCATTTTTTAATTGACTTAAAAAAGAAATAGCTTTATCAGTAGCTTCAATACTATTTTCATCAACAATTGGATGACCAGCTTCATAACAGGTAATATTATCTAAATAACCATCAATATGACCATATTTACTAATAACAATACCCTGCTTAATATTAACTAAAGTACTAACTGTCTTAGCCATTTCATAAGCAGCTTTTCCAACAGCCAGTAAATATATATCGCCCTTGATATTAATACCCTCCATCGCCCTTCTTAAAGAAGAAGTAGGAAGACAAGCATTAATAGCATTTATACAGATTCTTTTTGCATCATTCAACATAAATTTCAATCCTAACTAATTCATCCTGATCTTTATTTAAAATATCACCATGTAAAATAACATAATTATATTTACCTTTAACCTTCTTACCAAAAACACAACCATAACCATTATTATCTAAATATTCACCTTCAAATATTTCACAATTTTCCTTAATACTGGTAGATAATATTTGATCATATATTTTATATTCATTCATATCTAGATTAGTTAAATAAACATCTAATTTACTAACAATAGCCTTATTACTCTTAATCTTTCTATTCTTATAATTCTTGATATCTATATTAGCTAAATAATCATCAAAAAAATAAATCTCAATATCTTTAATTTCCTGTTTCCTATCTAGTTGTTCAACAACATCACAATCATATATTAATTTAATATATTCTAAATCATCATGACCAACACTGATAGAATAATCATCAAATTGAAAATTATAATATAAATCACGATTTATACTACATGATGAAATTAATAATAATAAAATAATAATTAAAACTTTTTTCATTTCAGAATACTTTTACTGGCAATGATATCAACATTTAAATTTAAAACATTTTTAATGATAACATCATTCATATGTATAGGTAAATTAACTTTAACTTTTTTAATTTCCTTTAAAACTTCAAACATCATATCCTTAGGAATTGGACCTGAAGTAATAACTGGTAAATACTGATCATCAGCATGAATAGTTGTTGTTAAAGTGCGTAAAGGATTAAGTAATTCATTCTTGCCATATACTACACCTCTAGAACAATTATTACCCTTTACTACTACTTCATCATTTACTTTTTCAACTTCTAGTTGACAGCCTCTAGGACAGACTATACAAGTTAAATTCATTCAAGTATCTCCCAATTAAGTTCAGTATTTAAATTCATTAGATCTTCTTTATTTAATTTTACCCTTTCCATTTGCGAAGGTACTAGCGATATCTTCTTAATCTTTTTATCAAAGTTATCACCAAATATATGAATTATACAATCTTTATATACTTTATTAACTCTAAACATAAAATCGATATCTTTATCAGGATGGAATTTTTGCGGCACAACATATGAAACACCATTTATAGTATTATTCTTAATTAATTTTGAATCAGTTTTTTTATTAAAAACATAATCAGCAACAGCCTTCCCTGCTTTAATCGATTCATATGAAACATAGTCTACTAAATCATGAATATGTAAGGCATTACCACAGATAAAAATACCATCACTTACCATATAATTATCATCAATAATAGCACCCTTGGTTTTAAGATCTAAATCGATATTTAATTGTTGTAATAAAATATCATCAGGAATTAAACCGATGGATAATAATAAACAGTCACATTTAATTTCCTGTTCAGTATTTTCTATTTTGTTTAGATTCTCATCAACCTGAACCATTGTAATGGACTCTAGTTTTTTCTTTCCATGAACTGATTCTATAGTATGTGACAAATAAAGAGGAATATCAAAATCATCTAAGCATTGTTTAATGTTTCTAGCTAGACCACTAGAATATGGTTGTATTTCAGCAACACCAATTACATCAGCACCTTCCAGTTTCATTCTTCTAGCCATTATTAAGCCAATATCGCCACTACCTAAAATGAATACTTTTTTACCAACCATCACACCATTTCGATTGATATATTTTTGCGCTAGACCCGCGTTATATATTCCCGTACAACGATCCCCTTTTAAAGAAATAGCGCCAGGAGGCCTTTCACGTGAACCAGTAGCTAATACAATAGCGTCACATTCAATATTATGAACGCCATCCTGATTGATTATCTTAACTTTATTTTTTTCTATCTTATCAACAAAACTATTGTAGATTATTTCAATACAATCATTATCTTTTATCAAGTCATAATATTTTTCAGCATATGCTGGACCACTTAATTCTTCCTTAAAAGTTTCTAAACCAAAGCCATTATGAATACATTGTTGTAAGATACCACCATATTCACCTTCTTTTTCAACAATCAATATTTCTTTCAAGCCATTTTGATAGCCACCATAGGCACAAGCTAAACCAGCAGCTCCTGCCCCTATTACTATCATCTGATATCTACTCTTCATAAGGCTCCTTTAAGACAATATAAGAATCTTTCTTATCATATTCAATTTCACTTGGATCTACTTTTAATTCTCTAGCAAGAATCTTTAAGACTTCTGATTGGCAAAAGCTACCCTGACATCTTCCCATACCAGGACGACAGCGCATCCTAACGCCCTTTATTGTTCTAGCGCCACATTTCCTGTTTATAACATCTTTAATTACACCTTCAGATATCTTTTCACAACGACAGATAATATGACCAAATGATTTATCTTTCTTAATTAACTCATTAATTTCATCTTCACTTAAATGAGAATAATCAATATATTCTTTACGATGAATATAATTATCTTTTAATTGATTATTATCAAATTTCTTTAAAACAATATTTTCAACTACTTCCTTTGCTATAGCAGGAGCAGCACTAAGTCCAGGAGATTCAATACCTGCAACATGAATAAAATTATCTATTTCATCATCTTCTTCAATATAAAAATCATTTAAATCAATGTGTGGTCTAAGTCCAGCAAAAACATGAATTAATTTATTAAAAGGAATATTCTTCATTGTCTTAGTGATGCTTTTTTTAATATAATCTAAACCATCACCAGTACTTACATCATCTTTATCGCAATAATCACTATTAGGCCCAAACATGATATTATCGTGAACTGTTTTAACAGCTAAAACTCCTTTACCTTTTTCAGATGGTGTAGGATAGATAATACTATTAACATAATCACTGTCTAAATTATCAATGACAAAATATTCACCCTTTCTTGCTTCTACTTTATAGGGTGATGTTCTTAACATATTAGTAATGTCATCAACATGAATACCGGCACAATTGATTAAAAGCTTAGTTTTAATATCATCATTGATTAAAAAATAATCATCTACTTTATCTATCTTTTTAACTTCATAATTTAGTTTTAATTCAACACCATTAAGCATCGCCTCTTCCATAGCGGCCATACAAGTTAGCCAAGGATTTATAATACCAGTACTAGGAAGATATAAAGCTTTACAGATATCATCACTTAAATTCTTTTCACGAATTCTAGCTTCATCACCACTTATTAATTCATATGGTATATCTCGTTCAATACAGTTATTAACTAAAACATCTAGATGCTTTTCTTCTTCTTCACCAATCGCAACAACATAAGCACCAATCTGTTTATAATCAACCTTTAAATCCTTGCATAATTTCGGATATAATTTACTGCCAATTAGATTGTATTTGCATTTTAAAGTGCCTGTTTTTGGATCATGACCTGAGTGAATCATGGCGCTATTAGCACCTGTTGCTCCAGAGGCAACATCATTTTCTTTTTCCAAAACTAAAACATTTAGATTATATTTTCCTAATTCATATGCTATTAATGATCCTGTAATTCCCGCACCTATAATCGTAATGTCATGCATCAAATTTATTATAATTTATTTAATCAATAAAAAGACATAATAAGATAAACAAATAAGTGGACCATAAGCAAATTTGTCATATTTTTTAAGTAATAAACAATAAATTAAACCCATAATAGCTGAAAGCAACAAAATAATTAAATTACTATAATAGTTAAAATATAAACCCAAAGCAAAAAATAATTTAATATCTCCAAATCCCATAACTTCTTCATGCATCAATCTAGAAGTAAATATACTTATAACTAATAGCGTTAAACTTATAAATAAACCACTTAATAAGCAACTTTTAATTTCATAATAATTATTTAGTGTAAGTAATCTTAATATTATAAGAATTAAATGATAATAATCAGGAATATATAAATAGTAATAATCCTTTATAGATAAAGATATAAATATAAATGTCATTACATATAATAAATAAGTATCCTTATTAATTCCCTTTTGTAAATAAATCAGACAATATAAAATAACGCTTATTAATTCCCAGAATAAATGATCAAATTTAATCTTTGCATGACAATAACGACATCTTCCTTTTAAATAAATATAAGAAACTATGGGTATTAAGTCCAATGCTCCTAATATATGATCACAATGATCACATTTACTTCTTCTAGAAGAAATATTATTTGTATTAATACAATACAAAAAACTACCAATACAAGAAGATATAACAACAATCAAATAAATCATCATTTTTATTATCAAGTCAATTAATTATCAAATAGTCTCAATAAATAATCAAAATGCTTCATTTTTGTCTTATTAAGAAATTATAATAATGTTGAAAAAGGAGATGCTATGGAAAAATTTAGGTATATTGTACAAAATCCAATTGGTATTCACGCAAGAATTGCAGCCTTAATCGCCGAAACAAGCGTAGATTTAAAAAGTAGTGTTAATCTTATCTGTAAAGATAAAAAAGCTAACGGTAAAGATGTATTGCAAATACTATCGTTAAATTGTCAAAAAGATGATGTTCTTGATGTTGAAGTAGAAGGTGAAAATGAAGTTAAAGATGCTGAAGTCATCAAGAATATCTTAAAGGAAGATTGTATTGAAGAAAATGCATCAAGAATATTAAAAATAGCTTTCTTTAATACAAAAGACTATGATAAATTATTCTTCTCTAAACTAGAAGAAGAAAAAGGACCTGGAACATATAATTGTTCAATAACATATTTAGAATCAAGATTAACAACTGAAACAGCAACACTAGCAAAAGGTCATGATGCTGTATGTATATTTGTTAATGATGAAGCACCAAAAGAAGTAATAGAAATTCTTCATCAGGAAGGTATACGTTTAATTCTATTAAGATGCGCTGGATTCAATAATGTTGATATTGAAACATGCAACAAATATAATATCAAGGTAGTAAGGGTGCCTGCATATTCACCATATGCTGTTGCTGAACACGCTATGGCTATTATTCAGGAAGCTAATCGAAGATTACATCGTGCTGATCGAAAAATACGTGATAACAATTTTGCTTTATCAGGCTTATTAGGAATTGATCTACATAATAAAATATGCGGCGTAATGGGAACAGGCAAGATTGGTGAATGCTTCGCTAGAATTGCTAAGGGCTATGGAATGAATGTCATTGCCTGGGATCCTTATCCTAATGAAAAACTGGTAGATGAAGGTTTATTAACTTATGTTGAAAAGGATGAATTATTAAGTAAAGCGGATTTAATTTCACTACATGTTCCTTTGATAATGGGAGAAAATGGTACTTATCATATCATTGATGAAGAAGCTATTAATAAGATGAAAGATTCCGTAATGCTAGTAAATACAGCCAGAGGAGCTCTGGTAGATTCTGAAGCATTAATTGCTGCATTAAAGAAAAATAAATTCCATGCTGTTGCATTAGATGTATATGAAGGAGAAGATGAAAACGTCTATAACGATCGATCTGATGAAGCGCTAGAACATTCAATCACAGCTCGACTACAAATCTTCCCTCAATTAGTTCTAACTTCACATCAGGCCTTCTTTACAAGAGAAGCAATGCAAGCAATAGCGGCTACTACAATGGAAAGTGCTAAAAACTTCAATGAAGGAAAAGATCTAGAAAATAAACAAGTCAACTAAAAAAGTCGCATATGCGGCTTTTAATTATAATCAATTCTTTCAACTTCTTTACAAACTGTAATCTGACGATATTGTGGTTGATGTTGAATACAGGTAACTAAGGTAAGTAGTTTATCATCTTTCTTTAATGTTTCACTTGTAGTGTATCTAGATGATTCATTAATATAATCTATATAATTTTCAAAGAAATCAGGATCATCTTCACCATATAAATCAACAGACATATTAGTTCTTAAAATTTGAACATCATCGCTATTATAAATGCTGATAATATAAACATTAGTTACAACATATCTTCTGATTTCATTATCTAATACAATCTGTAGATATTTATTACCTGCATAATCATCTTCTTTTAACAATTTATCTAAAGGTGTAAATTGTTTATCTCCTTTTGGATCCCAGTCTCTAGCAAAGTGATGACCATAGATAATCAAATTTTGATCACTTAATTCATTACGATAATCCATAAAGACAGAACCGCCTTCATTTACACGATCATACTCACCTGTTTTCCAGTTAGTCCAGATATAAACATCATTTCCATTATAGTCAGTAGGATCTTCAACTTTTGCACCATCTTCAGTATAGAAAGTATATAGATTACCATTTTCATCATAAACATCTTTTGCCTGAACAAAAGATACATCAACTAAACCTGAATCAAAGGATAATTCACCAACATAATCTTTATTAATTGATTTATTTGATAACCATTTAACTCTTAATTCATTATTCATCCTATTTTCATCAACAGGTTCTTCAATAACAGTTGGCTCATTATCAACAGTATTGGTATTGTTGTTGTTTTTAGGATTATCAGTTAATAAGACAATTAAAAAACCAAATAAAGCAAAAACTATCAATAATCCTAATAGAATTATGATAATGAATTTTTGAATGCTACCATCTTTATTTGATAAAGAAAATTGTGCAGTATTTTTACTTTTCTTTTTGCCCATAATTGACATATAAAAAATATAGTAAAACTATATTTTGCATACCCATTCTAACAAAATTAATCTACTTAGTCCATAAAACTACACCAAAGAAAAAGGATTATTTAAATAATCATAGGGTTGATATGCGCCTTTAAATAATCATAGGGTTTTAGATCTACAGTGATGTAGATCTTTTTATATAGTTGTATTAGGAGGAGATAATTATATGGAAATTGAAGTTATACCTAATACAGGTGTATACGAAAAAGATGGTAAGGATTTTAAAATGGTAAGAAAGGAAAATGGTGTTACACATTATTATGTAGTTTTAAATAATAATGGCGGTAGATGTCCTTGCTGCGGTAGATATTCAACTAATTCTAAAGAATTAAAAAAGAAAAGAATTGTTCATGATGAAAAAATAATTATTTATTATTCTGCTAGAAGACTAGAGTGTGAATGTAAAAAGACATTTTATGAAGATAATCCCTTCTGTGATGATGAATCTAATATATCTACTTATTGTGTAAAAAGAATATTAGAAGAACTAAAAAGATATAATCATACCTTTCTAGAAGTGGCACAAAGATTCAATATAAGTGTTACTAAGATAATAGAGATATTTGACAGCCATGTTCAGATAAAAAGAAAAAGCCTAAGAGAAGTAATAAGTATCGATGAATTCTACTTCTCCAGGCATTCTAAGAATAAATATGCTTTCATGATTCTAGGGCTAAATGGTGAAATATTAGATATCCTAAAATCAAGAAAGAAAGCTAGACTCTTAGATTACTTTAAGTATATACCACAAGCAGAAAGAGATAGAGTTAAATATGTAACCATGGATATGAATGATATCTATAAAGATGTTGTTTATAG
>Ga0256406_1005686_pt1 | contig 13115 bp, 16 predicted proteins | sample RumenRJG_03DNA_FD_185986 | JGI IMG/M metagenome (GOLD analysis project Ga0256406, IMG submission 185986) | Bovine rumen microbial communities from Lethbridge, Alberta, Canada - RJG_03 | ecosystem: Host-associated > Mammals > Digestive system > Stomach > Rumen | place: Canada: Alberta | collected...
GAAAGGAAGGTGCTGCAGATGCAGAAAGCATCCATTGAAAAAACCGCCGGACTCGACGGAACGGACGAAGAACTCATCGATGTTCTGATCGCCATTAGCGTCGTAGCCAAGCGGCTCGCAAGAAAACGACACCCCGCCACGGAAAAGTCCGGCACCTTCTGAAAGAGGGAAAAGCCGCAGTCGTCCGGCGCACACCGTTTACGATCCGGCTGCTCTATGAGACGCCGGGACGCACACAGCCGGTCTCCCTCGGCGTCGATGCCGGGGCGGTCCATGTCGGGCTCTCGGCCTGCACGGACAAGAAGGAACTGTTTTCGGCGGAATGCGAACTCCGGACGGACATTAACCAGAACCTTGAACAGCGGCGCCGGCTCCGCCGGTCCCGCAGGAACCGCAAGACCCGCTACCGGAAGCCCCGGTTCCTGAACCGGACACACGGGCATAACAAGCCGGACAAAAAGCTTGCACCATCGGTGAGGGAACGGTGCGGAAGCCATGTGACGCTTGTCCGGAAAGTCATGCGGATTCTGCCGGTCACGAGCATCACCATCGAGATGGCACCGTTCGACACGCAGAAACTGAAGGCCGAGACGGCCGGAAAAGACGCGCCGAAGGGCGCGGACTACCAGCACGGCGAAGCCGAAGGGTACGACAACGTCAAAGCCTACGTCAAGTGGCGGGACGGCGGGAAGTGCCGGATCTGCGGGGGCCATACGGATCTCCAGATCCACCACCGCCTGCAGCGGAAGGACGGCGGGTCAAACCGCCCGGACAACCTGATCTGTGTTTGCGGCAAGTGCCACAAGGTGTTCCACGTCGGGCTCATGGACGAAAAGACGGCAAAGCTCATGCTTCCCGGCAAGGCCCCGAAGGCCCTGTCCAGCGCCGCCTTCATGGGCGTCATGCGCTGGGCGGTCTGGGATGAGCTGAAAAAGCTTGGGCTCCCGCTCCACATGTCCTTCGGGTACGTCACGGCGGAGCAGCGGAAGAAGTTCCATGTGTGGAAGTCCCACCGGGCCGACGCCCGGTGCATCTCCGGCCACGGAGACGTGCCGCCAGTGGATGAGTGCTTCCAGATCCGGAAGGTCCGCTGCCACAACCGGCAGATCCACAAGCTGACGGTCCAGAAGGGCGGCGTCCGCAAAAACAACCAGGCCCCGTACGAAGTCAAAGGCTTCCGGCTGTTCGATAAAGTAGAACTGGCCGGATGCACCGGATTCATCTTCGGCAGACGGCTGGACGGACGGTTTGCCGTCCGGACACTGTCCGGTGTGAAGCTGAACGAGCAGGCCGCCTGCCGGAAGCTGAGGCTTTTGGAGCCAGCCAGACACTATCTTGTAGAAAGGAGAATGCCGCTCCTCTCCGAGGCAAGCCTCGGAGTTCCCGCGGACAAGTAAGTTTATGGCAGGGCTTTTCGTGCATGATCCGGTTTTTCTGTTTTTCTTCCTATCTTCTCCCGCAATTTTTCGCGATCTCGTCGTCCACGTTGGCCTTGTGCGCCGCCTCGTCCGGCGTCAGGCCCCGCATGACCCACCGGAGCGCCGCCTCGTACCGTGACGGGTCGTGCAGCGCGAACCGGCAGGCGCGGCTTCCTTTCCGGCCGATCGCCCGCTCCATGTCGGGCGCCTTCAGGCGGCTGTACGCGTCAAGGCCGTACGTTTTCAGCGACGCGAAGTCCCTGAACGACGGGCGGGTAATGGCGAAAAACCGGAGCATGGCCTCCCGGCAGCGGGGGTTGACGCCGTCCGCGGGACGCCGCGTCCCCGGCACGGGCTTACCCCTTTTCGGCTGATTCCCTGCCGGAAGCACGGCGTCGGACGCGCTGACGGGTTCCGCGTTCCGGACAGGAAACAGGGAGAGCTGCCCGTCCGGATCTTCCATGGACACGGGCGGCGCGTCCGTCTCATCCCGCAGGCGGTCCGTGAAGACCTGGACGCACCCGTTCGGAAGGCCCGCGACGGCCCGGGTCAGCCCGCAGCCGTATTTGGCCAGCGAGTCCGCCGCGTCGTTCCATTTGTCTCCGGAGTGCCCCTTCACGCGGACGAACACGACCCGGATCTTTTTCCGCAGGACCCGCACCGCGTTCCGGTATGCCTCCGTGCATGGCCGGCCTGTCTCCCACTGCCCGTCCGGCCACCGGCCGACGCCCTCGTAGTCGTGATGGATTTCCACCGCGTCTGCTCCGGCCCGGACCGCCAGCCGGATCGCGCACTCCGCCGCGAAGATCTCCCCGTTCACGTTCCGCCCGTTGTCGTCCGCCGGAGGCGTCCCTCCCGCGGAGAAGACCTCCTTCCGTCCGTCCGGGTACAGCAGGATTCCCCCGCTGCCAAAACGCCCGGACGCCTGGTTGTAGCTGCCGTCCGTATACGCCAGAATCCGCATTTTCTTCCTCCTTCGTCCGCCGCGTATCTTTCTGGCAGCGGGCCTTTGGTATCAATATGCCAGATTTCCGGCGGGAGGATGATCGGGACACACAAAAATCACATGCCCGGACCGGAAATTTGTGCCGCCGGCCCGGAATCTGGCATACTGAAAGAAAGGAGGAATTTTGTATGTTTCTGCATGATGAAGAACTGCGGCAGGTCATCCAGACAGCCGCATCCCCCGTCCGCGAGGAAAACTTCGGCTCCATCTCTTACGATCTCACGATCCGGGGATTTGTCTGTCCGGGGGAAGACGGGCGCGAGACGGACAGCCGGGTCCTTGACCCCGGGGAATCCGTGTTCGCGTCCTCGGAAGAAGTCCTGATGGTGCCGGACGACTGCGTCGGCTTCGTGACGCTCCGGAACTTTGCGATCCGCATGGGTCTGTCCCTGTCCGTCCCGGTCTACCAGCCGGGGCATGTAACGCGGGTTTTTGCAAGGCTCACCAACGTGTCGGACGCGTCCCTTGTCCTTGAGAAGGGGGACTCCGTCGTCTCCCTGATGTTCTCCCGCCTTGACGGCTCCGTGGAGACACCATACCGCGGGCGGTACGCGGACCAGCTTGCCTTTTCGGATGATAAAGAAGGAAAAAAACCGGACATCAACGACCCCGACCCTAAAGGGTCGAGGTTTGGAAGATTGATCTTTTGATCTTCCAGACCGAGACCCGGAAGGGCGAAAACCGTTGACTAGCCCGAGAGCAGGCGATCACTCCGTGGTCTGTCTGCCCTACGTTACCCGTGAATACATGCGGGAGGCGGCTTTCACAGCGCCGTTTGCACCGCATCTACAGGCACGTGAGGATTCTTCACTCGTCCTCACCAGGCGTGTCCACGCCGGCACGCTCTGCGGCATATGACTAAACCGTCCGTAAGGGGTAATGGACCGTGTCATGTGCGTACAAAACCACGGGGAAGCAAAGTCCTGCGAAAGCGGGACGGCGTTTCCGGGCAACCGTAACATGGGCGAAGTGAGCCACCGTCCCCGGGACGGGAACCCCTGTATGGCGTCCGGCTCCGGCCGGCGTGTGCAGGGAAGGCGTAGGCCAACTGTCACGTATTCACCGCCAAAACCGTGTCGGAAGCGGCGTCTTCCGCACGGCGATGGTCATAAAAAGAAAGGAGTGTGCCATGGGCGCAGTCTTTGTGGTTGACAAAAACGGGAAGCCGCTGATGCCGACTTACAACAAGCCGAAAGTCCGCCGCATGTTAAAAGACGGCCGGGCCGAGATCTTCTGCCACGAGCCGTTCACGATCCGGCTGACACAGCGGGCTGGCGGCTACACGCAGCCGGTCCATTACGACACGGACAGCGGCTACCAGTATGCCGGGGTCTCCGTCAAGTCGGAGAAGCATGAGTTCCTGCACATGCAGGCAGACATGCTCGAAGATGAGAAAGGCCGGCATGACGACCGCCGGAAATACCGGCGCACCCGCCGGAACCGGCTCCGCCACCGTCCACCGCGTTTTGACAACCGCCGCAGAGGTGAAGGCTGGATTGCGCCCTCGCTGGCACACCGTCTCGAAAATCAGGTGCGGCTTTTCCAGATGATATGCGGGGTCTGTCCCATCACGGAAGCGCATATCGAGGTCGGCAGGTTTGACACGCAGGCGCTCGACGCCGTCGAAAAAGGACTTCCGCTGCCGGAAGGGACAGACTATCAGCGCGGCCCGCGTTATGCGTTCGATACACTCCGGGAAGCCGTTTTTGCGCGGGATCAGTATACGTGCCGGTGCTGTGGGGCGTCTCCGTTAAAAAAGCCGGGAACGATCCTGGTGATCCACCATGCATTGTACTGGAAGGGCGATCATACGGACCGGCTTCCGGGACTTCTGACGCTGTGCGCAAACTGCCATACATCTGCCAACCACCAGAAAGGCGGCAAACTGTGGGGCCTGACCCCAAAAGCCGCAACGGCGAACAAAGCCCCTGCGGCGTTCATGAATGTCGTCCGCTGGATGATGCGCGACCGGTTTCAGGCAGATGGCGTCCCGACGTCCATCACGTATGGGGCAGCCACCAAACGCGAGCGCCTGAGCCGGAATATTGCCAAGACGCATGCCAATGATGCCTATTGTATCGGTGAGTTTCGCCCGAAGCACCGGAGCCTGGAAATCCATATCGCAAAGCGCCGCCGCAACAACCGGCGCCTTGAAAAGTTCCGGGATGCGACTTACATCGATGCCCGCGACGGCAGCATAAAATCCGGTAAAGAGCTGTCCAGCGGACGGACAAAGCGGAAGGAACCCCGCCATGGGACGAAAGATCTGCGCCGGTTCCGGTTAAGGCAGCTCACGAAGGGCTGTAAAGCTGTCCGGCGGAAACGCTATGAGATCCGTCCGGGCGATCTGGTGCGGGCAGCTGATGGCAGAGTCTGTACCGTCAATGGGACGCAGAACCGTGGAGCGACCCTGCAGCTGCGGACGACAAAAACGGTTCTTCTGACAGCCCTGGTTCCCAAAACCGGAAAGGACAAAGAACTGCTTCCGGTTGAAACCGGGCAGAAGCTGGCGTTGAAAGGCCGGAAGGAGAAGCACGAAGTTCTGTCCGTGGATCTGGCATCCGGTAAAGCTGTTATGCGCTGGTATATGGGCGTCAAACCAGAAAATGTCACACGGTTAACAGGCACATACGGCGGCTGGACTGTTGTGCCAGCTCAGGCCGTCAACACATGCAGGAAAGGAGAAACGGAAAAACGACCTTAAAGGGTCGCTGTTTCCTTCTAATGCTATGAAAAAGGCGCCGGACGAACAGACGCCTGGCGCGCGGACGTATCCAGCCTGCTTTTACCCTGCCCCGGACGGGACCGGCTTTACGGTGACGGTGCCGGACCTTCCCGGGTGCGTCTCCTCCGGGAAGACTTTTGCGGAAGCCGTGCGGAATGCCTCGTCCGCCGCCGGTCGGTGGCTTCACGCTGAGTATCTTTCCAGCCATAAGATTCCGCAGCCCAATCCCGCGCCAGATATCCGCCCGGACGGATTTGTCCGAATGCTTGTGGTTCCGGGTCCGGATACCCCGGATGAGGCATGGCCCAAAGTCCGGGACCTTGCACCTGTCCGCATTGACCTTCCCGGCCTTGTCCGGCTTGCCCGCCGGAAGAAGACCCATGTGTTCGATCTGACAGACGAGGAAAAGAACCGGTTTATCTCCGGCGGAGATATCGACACAATCCGGGATATCTGCACGCGTCCGGCGGACGCAGAGGAAGGGGGCAGCCATGACCTTTCTTATTCCTGACAGCCGCACCTGGCCTGTGCTTCTTTTTTCCCTGCCGTTCTTTCTCATCTCCGCATATCTTATGTGGCTCGACAGACAGGCAAAGCCTCTGAGCCATGCGCCGCTTCGCTCTCGCCTGACTGGCCGGCAGACAGCCCGGCGCCTCCTGTCCGCATACGGTCTGTCCGGCGTTACGTTCGGTCAGTCTGATCCGGACGGACAGAACTCCTACCTCCACGCGGGAAAGAAAATCCGCCTGCAGGACGACATTTCCGGGCGCGCCACGATCCGGAGCGCGGCGGTCGCGGCCCATGAGTGCGCCCACGCCCTGCAGGACAGAGACGGGCCGTTTCTCTACCGGTTCCGTGCCTCACGTCTGTACCGCGTCTTTCTCGGCGTACTGATTGTCTTCGGGTATCTTCTGTATGGGCTCAGCCTGCTTTGGCAGGCCATGCCTTTGTTTCTTGCCGAGACGGGCCTTCTGCTGCTGTCGGACATCATCTACCACACGGCGACCCTCTGGACTGAGGCGGATGCCTCCCGCCGCGCTATCCGGATGCTCCGAAAGACCGGTGTGATTGCGGAGGATGAGGTCCTGCCCGCGCGGAAAGCACTTCGGCCTGGACTTATGTCTTACATCTGGGACGCCTCCCTGTATGTCTCTTCCCTGCTGATTTTTGCCTGGTGCGGGTATGTTGTGCTGCTGAAATTCTGGGGGTGACGCGGATGCCTCCCGCGATTCCAGGATTTGCTGTCTGATGTTGAGTCATGCGAGAATCGTCAGCATATCCCTGTCCGCTTCGCTGATGCAGGTTTTGCCGCTGTCCGCGGCTTCTTTGTTCAGGGCAGACAAAACCCCCGCCGCGAATCGCGGCGGGGGTTGCTTTTTGCGTAAATTTCGCAGATCCTTCCGTTTACGTATCCGGCATAAACCGGACGAGCTGGTCGGAGCACATCGGGTCCCCGAAATAGAACGCGTACACGCCCGGCTTCGGCGCGGCGACGGGCTGTCCCTTTTGATTCCACGAGGCGGTCACGTAGGCGTCGAACGAGGAGTCATATCCGCTTTCCTTGTCCGTCTGCCGATCCGGCGGCACGGCCAGAAGACACGGCGTAAGCCGCTCCTTCATATCCTCCTTGGTCCACGGCGAGCTTCCGCTTTCGCAGTCGGCCGGCTCCAGTACGTCCCAGTCAAACGGAAACACCATCGTCAGCTCCCCGTGGACGTACTCCCGGTAGACCGGACCCGCGTTGTACTCGTACGGCGCGTCATTCCAGTCGTCGCCCCAGTACTCCGTGTCGTTATCCTCTCCCAGATAAAACCGGACGACATTTCCCTTCTTCTCCCAGTCGATCATCTTCATCGGGAAGGGCTCCCGCTCCTCCCTTTTCCGGCTCCACGCCGGGATATCCTCCCATGTCATCCCCCCGCGCCTTGGCATCAGGTAGTCCGGCAGGATGACGCCGGGTTCCATCCCGTCGTTCAGGTACCAGCGCTCCGTATGCCTTCCGCCGACGCACTCCGCAAAGGAGTCCCAGTCGTCGCGATATACAGGAGGGACAGCGATGACGCATGGCTGCCGGCCATTCTTCAGGTCATCCTTGCTCCACGGGCTCGACCCCCACATATACCCCCAGTTCGCCTCGCGCGGCTCCCGCACAAGCCAGCCGCACGGCAGGATGAGGTCCGCGTGTCCCGTCACATGGGTAGGATCAACCGGCCCCGCGTTGTCTTCGTAATGGCATCGATCCCACCCCTCGCCGGAGTAGGTATTGTCGTCATCCTTTCCCAGATAGAACCTGACATAGTTTCCCTTCTTCTCGAAATCAATGATCTTCATCCGTTTCCTCCCGCGGGATTCGTCCCGTCTGACTCCGCCGTCCGGATGACGGACCCGATCGTATGGACCCGGTCCCCGGACAAGAGCCGGATCAGGTAATTCATGATCTGGCGGGCGTCCGACCGGCTCCGGGAGCGGCACAGCCGGACGGGATAGCCGCCGTCCTCCGCCCACACGGAATATGACCAGTCCTCGTCCTGCCGGACGTACATCCGGGAGACGGCGTCGAGATTGATCACTGTATCCGCGCTTCCGTCCGCTTTTATCCACCAGCCCATCGGTTTCCCTCTTTCTTGTCTTAGTTTAAGCTCCGGCTCCGGCAGCCACCGGACAGCCTCTTCCGCCTGCTTCTTCCGGCCACTCTCTTCGACGAACCCGTCTGTCGGCCGCGGGCAGCATCTGTCCATCCGCGCCGCGCCGCAGCGCGCGACGCGGATGCCAAAAACAGATCCTCCTGCTTACGGTTTGTTCTTCTCCGCTTCCGCCATCGCGGCATCCGCCCGGGCGAGCAGTTCCTCCCGCGCCTTCCGGCGGGCGTCCTCTTTCTCTTCCAGAGCCGCATTCCGCTTCGGCTCCGGCCAGACGGAGGATTCCGCGGGTGTTTCCGGGACCGCAACCTTCTTCGCATCCTTCGCCATGTTCTCCTGCGGCACCCACCAGTCGTTTTCCCCGCATCCGGCCTTCTTCCGGGCTTCTTCCTGCTCCTTGTGGGCCGTCTCCGTGCGGAATGGATCGTCTGTATGTGCCGGCTTATCCGTGCGCTTTGCGTGCTCTTCCGGCTTCGGCAGGTCAATATCCGCGTCCGGGTTTTCCACCTGCTCCGGCTTTTTCTGATCCTTCCCGGCAGCGGGCGCATGCTCCGTCCGGCGGGTCTTTTTCTCCGCTTTCTTTGCCGGCTTCTTCTTTGCCGCGCGGCGGACCGTCTTGATCCTGTCCGCGTACCGCTTCGGAACCTGGCTTACCGGGAAGAGGACCGTGCAGACGTCCTCGTGCTCCAGCAGCCCGCCGATCGCGAGCAGCTGCTCATCCTTCGTGTCCGCCGGAACGAATTCGACCGGGACAAGTCTGGCCGCCGCCAGCAGGCGGCCCATGTCCAGCACGCGGATACTGTCCGTCTCCTTGCAGAACACGACCACCCGGTCGCCTTCGCTTACATCCTCCGGGATCTCGTTCATGTGCCCTTTGTCCGTGATATACAGCATATGTCTCTCCTTTCTTACTCGTATCCGATTTCGTGCGCCTCTTTGTCCTTATATAGCCTGCGCCCCGGCTTTACGCACTCCCCCATCGGGTCGCCGGAGCCCCAAAGCTCCGTCCCGCCCGGCCCGGGCGCGTATACACTCACCGTCCAGGACCACACGCCGGCTTCAAGGTCAGTCCTCCCGGCGTGAGTCCGTTTCAGCGTCCCCGGCACCGGGATGAGCCCTGTGTCTTCCCGGATCTTTTCGTACAGGCGCGCCTTTGTCCGCCCCTCACGCATGTGTTCCCTCCGCCGGAATGAGCGCGGGCTCCGGCAGCCACCGGACCTTTGCCATGATCTCCTCTTTTTTCCCGCTCTCCTCAATGATGTCGTCCGCAAGCGTGATTCCGTCATTCGCGTACGGCCGCACGCGCTCCGGCACGCCGTACCAGAGCGTGTCCGTCTCCGGACAGACGGCGGCATCGTCTTCCTCCGTAAAGCGCGGGACGATTGTCTCCGCGTCCATGAGAATGACCGGCAGGCCCGCCCGGCGCAGCGCGAGCACGTACTGCATCGCCTCCGCGGACGAGGTGTACGCCTTCCCGCTGACCGCAAAGCACCACCCGCTTCCGTCCTTCCGCGCGGGATAGAGGTGCATGCTGTGCTCGATCGACATGGACGTCCGGATCTCCCACGGATGCCCGCCGAACGAGTTCCGGTACTTCCCCTTGCGCCCGCAGAAATCGCGGAACGCGTCCGGGTCGTTCTCCGGCAGACGGCAGAGCCCGTCGTCGCGCCCGTCCGCGTGGGACAGGTACAGCACCATGTCGTCCGTGAGGCGCAGCCCGTCCTGCTCCGCTGCCGCGTGAGCATACCGGTCCCGCGGCCCGCATCCTGATGCCTGAAGGCACAGGGCCGCCGCGTGCAGGTACTGCCTCTGCGTCATGGAAGGCAGGTGCGGCGCCATCGGGTCCCCCGCGAGAATCCGGTCTTTCAGGGACAGGAATTCCTGCACGTCTCTGTCACTTGTACCCTCGTAGAACCGCTGTCGCAGGGCCGGCACGAGATTCCGGAGCGTGTGCCGGGAAATCAGCCCGTACCGCTCCTCTTTCGGCACAGCCGCGTCAATCCATGTCTGGTATGTCCCCGCCATGGCGCGCCCAGCCGCCTCTTTTGCCCCGGCAAGGACCAGGGAAAGAAGTGGGCGCATGTCCGTCGGCCGGCACGCCTCCGTCTGCGGGTTGTGTGTTTCCGCGACAAAATCAGAATTCATAAACAGGGCGTCATAGGGTTCCCCGCGCACGGTCGTGCGGATGTACGTCATCCGGTATGTCTTCACCGGGCGCGGGTACTCCCAGCGGAAGTTCTCCCGCGCGTCCTGCTCCGTGTAATCATCACAGAAGCTGTCCTTCCGCGCGTCCACGTATGCCTGCTCTGTCCCGCACGGGGCCGTGCTGACCCACTCCCACCGCCTGTCGAACGCATCGGACTTCGTGGGAATGACTGCCTCCAGCGTGTTCCCGATTTCCGTCAGGACCGCCAGGCTCTCCGGCGTCAGCGGCAGGGGCTGGTGTCCCGGGTTCCGGTCCGCGCCGCACTGGAACAGCCAGTTGTCAATTTCCGGGGCTGTGATCTGATTCGGCATATGATTTCCTCCTTTTTTGTTTTTTTATTCACGCCCCCCATAGGGAGCGATTATCCCCGCAGATACAGTATGCCGGATTTCAGGCGGAAGGAGCCATCCCCGCTCGCGTTTCCGTTTTTCCGGACGGTGGTTTTCCGGCAGCGGGTCTTACGGTTCCGCCTTCTTCCACTCTTCCTCTTCTTTCCGGAACATTTTCCGCATCTCCGCGAACGCCTCTTCCGCCGGCCGCACCCGCCCGGCGCGCACGTCCTCCAGCCCTCGCTTAAGAAGCGCGTCCAGTTCCTCCGGCGTCAGCTCATCCGCGCACGGCAGCGGGCGCACGGCTTCTGTCTTTTCTTCTGTCTCGTCTTTCTTCTCTTCCACCAGTCTCTCCTTTCCCGTGTGTCACCGGTAGGCCATGGCACACTCCGGCCATGCCTTGTCAAGAACCTTGTTGATCTGCCTGATGGACGAGGCGCTGTAGTTTGTCAAGAGATACAGGTCTCCCTGCGGGAACTTGTAGAAATCAAACCCCCGCATCTCCTCTTCCGTCTCCGCAAACGTCTTCCGCTTCGACGGGCGTTCGGAGAACCGGAGCCTCTTCGCCGTCTCCGCGAAGGCGGGAAATCCGTCCGCGCCGATAATCATTTCGCAGTGCCAGATGAGCGAATCCTTCCACGAGACGAAGGCGCGCGTTTCCCCGCGGCAGACGCAGACGGCCGGCTTCTCCGCCGGCGTCCGGGGCGTCCGCCGCATGGAAGGCGCCGCCTTTTCCGCCGGTTCCTTCTGTCCCGCCCCTGTCTCTTCCGCGAAGAACGGGTCGTGGAAGGGGTCTTTGACCAGCAGGTCCCCGCTGCCGTTGATCTGCGCGATGGCAGAGAGGATCGCGTATGCCTTCTCTTTACTCATTTCGAAGAACTCCCGGTTCTGCGAGTGTCGGATGTCCGGGTTCAGCCCGTCGATCAGGCCGTGCAATGTCTGGTCCTGCAGGCGCTTCCGGACTTTGTACACGGCATAGCAGTGGAACGGGTCTGGCAGTCCGGAGCTGCGGTTCAGCGACTTCATGCGTGCCTGCACGTCGTCGGCGTACCCGATCTTAACCAGGGATTCGAACGACGGGTTAACCAGGATATAGATATACCCGGCGTAGGCTTCCTTTTTGTACCAGCCATGCACGTAGCCCCGCCGTTTCAGCTCCCCCTCGATATCGGCGGAAGCCATCGCAAGCAGGTCTTCGTCGGCATAATTCGACAGGTTCGTCATCGTTTTTTTTCTGCTTCCTTTCTCCTGTTTTTTGAACATACGCGCCCGCGCCGGTCCGTCAGAACGACCAGAGCAGACAAAAGAAAAACACCCCGAAACATCCGATGAGCATCGGATAAAAAACCGGATCGCTGTCTTCCCAATGTCCCCTGACAGAACGCCGTATCTCCCGTCCGTTCCAGAACTGGTACGCCATGCAGATGGCGAACAATCCCACAAGAACCGCAGGAAAGGACGGCAGACGGCTCGTGTCTGTCACTGTCATGTGACAACTATTTCCTGAGTGTTTTCATCGCGTTTCCGGCTGCCGTTCTTCTTTTTGGACAGGCCATGCGGCAGCCCTCCTTTCAGACAGTATGCCAGATTTTCGCGCAGATGTCGTATCTCTGCCATCCGGGCGCAAAACCGGCCGTCCGGAGAGCGGATTTTTCTTTTTTTTCTTTCCATATCCCGCCCGCTTTCCGGCATACTGGAGGATCTGGGGCTGCCGCGTCGCCTCCCACGCGTACGTGTCCGACAAGCGCCTGCACCGGGAGTCCGGAGATATGATCCGGGCTGCCGTATCATCCGTCCGGGAGGCGGCAGAGCTTGCCGGATTTCCGTTTGACGGCAAGGATGTCCGTGATCCCCATACCGAGGCAGACCGCGTCCAGCGGATCGACGATGACCGCCATGGGGCGGTCCGACCGGCTCCGCCATGCCCGGACAAGCGCGCGGATGTCCTCCGCCGTGAGTATGTCTTCCTGATACCCTTCCGTGATCAGGTGCAGATGTTCTCCGCAGCGGCGGAAATACTCGCCCGCGTACGGCGCGTACTCCGTGTACGCCTTTTTCCGGAACCCGCCGGGGCCCGGCTTTGGCCACATGATGTCCGCGATCGTCTGCAGCACGGGCCGCGCCGGGCCGTTCTGGTCCGCACTCATCCAGTGCTGCAGGCTGATGTCCTGTATATCGCCCCGGCGGCGAACTCGCACGGATCCGCGGCCGGGGCGATATACAGGACATCGACTCCCGATTCCGCCAGACGGCGGGCCGTCTGCGCAAGGAACGCGGAGCCGCCAACGTCTGTCACGTTTTCCTGCACGTACAGTCCCGCCTGCAGGCCGCCCCGCAACGCCTGATCAAGTTCCGGGATACCTGTGCTCATCTGCGCGTTCCGGCGGTCCATGGCCGCATGGAACCGTGCCTCCTGTTCTTCCGGCGACGGGCCGGCTTTGCTCGCGATGTCCGCCCACTGCTGCCGCGTAATTCTGTCCATAAAAATCCTCCGTTTGCTTTGTTTGGCTGCATCTGTACCCTGCGTGTGACCCGCAGGGGTCTCTGCCTGCCGGATACAGTATGCCGGATTCCGGACAGACGGCACAAATTTCCGGTCCCGGAGTATGATTTTTTTGTGTCCGGCCCGCACAAACAGGCTGGCACATAATTTTCGCCCAAAAAATTTATCGTTTATCCGATCCCGCGTTAAAAAATCTTGCATGCTGAATACGAAAATAATCATAAACAGATCCGGCCAGACCGGAGAAAGGAACCTTATGAGTGATACAAAGCAGAAACCGTATGCCGTT